>Ga0207813_101148_pt1 | contig 9870 bp, 8 predicted proteins | sample A23E3SouthBayCA_2_FD_187730 | JGI IMG/M metagenome (GOLD analysis project Ga0207813, IMG submission 187730) | Aerobic enrichment media microbial communities from Eden Landing Ponds, California, USA - A23 E3 (4) (SPAdes) | ecosystem: Environmental > Aquatic > Marine > Unclassified | place... | reverse complement strand
GACTCGACGGACCATTCCGCGGCGGGAGTGAACGCTTCGAGGTCCGGCTGGATCGGGGTCCCGTAGGGCGCGTCGACGACGCTGTCGAGTGCGAGCGTCCCGCCGTCGATATCGAGCGTCGGGAACCCCTCGTCGTGCCGTCGGTACAGGTCGCCGTGCGCTTCGAGCGTGCGGTCCTGCAGTTCGTCGGGGAGCGCGTCGAGTCCACGGAAGTAGTGGTGTCCGTTCCGTTCGACGTGGTCGAACCCGAGACTCGCGACGAGCGCGAGGTCCGTATTGCGTTCTGGTAACTCTGCCGGATGCGCCGGTGGAGGGAGCGCCACGAGCGGCTGGATTCGTGACGCCCGACACCTGGAAATACGCTTCCCTATCGAGGGGAGTGGTGAATAATTATATGAATTCTATGTATAATCGTAATATTTCATATATGGCGTGGCGGTGTAGTGGTGAATTCGGTTTCCGTGAGAAGACACACTCGCTGTCTTCGGTCATCGCACCGAACAGACACGTCCAGCCGCGGGTGAGCAAATTCTGCGGCCGGTCTCGTACAGTACAGATACCACGCAATATACGCTCTTTCTCCCCGAATTTACCGTCTGATCGATACGGACGACAGTATCGTCCGACTCGACTCGGATTCTCTAACGTCGCCACGGACCTCTTCTGAATCGAATGTCTCGGTTTCGGCGGCAGCTCAGCACGATCTTCGAACTATCTCCCACATTCGTTCAAATATATCTAAAAGTTAGTCTATAATGTGTTGAATAGTGGTACTTTTACAGTTCCTCTCGAACGTTCGGAGATGACCGCGCTGCCAGATCGACCTCGACTTCCTTCGGTGGTTCGGGTACGGAGTGCTCGAATACTATTCTGTAATTCAGATGTTTCTCCGAATTTATCGAATATATTATCTTCAACTGCCGGTTGTTCAAGCGGTTCGTCCGTATCAGACCACATCAGCCATCTATTGCCTGTTTAGTATCGGCGTCGTGCTGCTCTGCGAGTGGCACGACACCGAGCGAAGAACGATCTACAGGTGGCTCATGGAACTCGATACGGACGAGCGACTTGCGCAAGCCCCAGTCTGATGCTCATCGATCTGGGAGAACGAAAAACTCTCAGAATGTCAATAAAAGACGCAATTGGGACGGGCGTTCGGGGACGCGTGGGTTCTCCAATTTCGTGAACCCTTCGCTATTGCCGCCGTCCGCAACATTCCCCACCGCCGTCAACAACATTTCCCGCCGCCTCAGACGTTGAATTCCAGCCAGGTCTACTGATCATCCAGAGCAGAAAATTCAGATCTCTGTGATTCGGTCGAAGGCTGGGTCTAGTGCTTGAGCGTCTTCCTCGAGCAGTGCGACCACGAGATAGTCGGCGTATCCGCAGAAGTAGTCGATGACTTCCGCGATCCTGTGGGAATCGATAGCCTCTATCGAATCGATGAGCATGAATGGAACTTTCTCGTGTACGTCATGCACGAGGTATCCCGATAGAGCGAACACAAGACCAATCACTTCGCGCTCGCTTTCCGACAGGTGTTCAATTGTATCTTCGTATACCGTCCCCGAGTCCGTACTGCGGATTACGTGAAGATCGAAGTTACTCTCTTTCACCTTCTGTCGACCGCTTCTCACTTCTTCTTCGGTTCTCTCGATCCAAACTCTATCGATGTTCTCGTATTCGAGTATCTCTAGGATCTGCTCCATGTGTTCATTGAACTGTTCTGTCGCGTTACCTTCCAGTTGTTCCACTCGCGTACGGAGGTTTTCTATCTCGTGCTGGATCTCTTCGCGCTGTGATTTCAGTTGCTCCCGCTCAGCGATCTGGTCCTCGATGGTGGAAATGTCATCTTCGATCCGTTCTCGCTTGTTTTCGAGCTGACCGATTTCGACCTCGAGTCGGTTGGCTTCCTTGTGGAGGTCAAGCAGTTCGCTGTCTTGATCAGTTTCGGCTTGCAGTCGTTCGACCTCGGTTTCGAGCGTCTCGACTTCTTCGGTACGCTGTTGAAGTTGGTCTTCGAGATCAGTGAGTCGGTTTTGTCGCTCTTCGATCTCTGATTCGACGGTTTCGAGCCGTTCTTCGACGCGGTTGTATTCTCGTTGCTGTTCCTTGAGACTGCGCCGCTGGTCGCTGAGCTCGTTGATCTTGTCGGACAGAGCTTTCTTTTCTTCTCTGTGTACGTCTCGTTGCTCGCGGAGATCATCGAGCATCCGTTCGATGGTTGCCGTCGTCGTTCGATTGCCACAGGTCCAGCACGTGATTTGGCTGTCGTCATCGAGTAGCTGATCCGTGATTTCAGAGTCTTCACTCCCGTCTTCGCTGAGGAGGGTGAATTCGCCTTCGATCAGATCTTCGTTGAATTCGACAACGGTCTGGATCTTATTAATGGCGGTGTTTAGTTCGTCGCGCTGGTTTTGTAGGCGCGTGATCTCGCTCTCGATGCGTTGAATCTGGTCAGCCGGGACCGCCTCGTATTCTTCGCGTTCGGATCGTAACTCCTCGTTTTCCTCTTTGAGTGCATCGAGACTGTCTTTTTGTGTTTCGATCTTCTGTCGGACGGATTCTCGCTTGTTCCGTACGCTGTTGATCTCCTCGATCTTCGCCTCGAGCCGTTCTTTCTCGCTTTTTTGCTCACCGACATCCCTGTCTATGTCTTCGATCTGCTGTTTCAGATCGGTCAGATCTCCCGATTTGGAGTCAATGTCGGTCTCTATTTCGGACTTTTGTTCCTCAAGCTTCGGAAGTTTCCTCTCGCGCCGGTCTATTTTCTGTATTCGGGTATCTATCTCGTCACGCTCTTCCTGTCGCTGTTCTATTTGGCTTTCAATCGTCGCTGTATCAACCGGCCGCATAATGATCTCGTGCAGGTTGTTCCCGCTACTGATAGATTGTCGTGCCTCGTTCGATTCTAATAGGAATGAGAACAAATCCGCAAGCGTGGAATCTTCCAGGTACGGGCTGCCGTCGGTGACCACAGAGCCGTTCTTCCGGTACAGGTTTCGCGTATACGTCGTATCTCCGACCGTGAGTTCGACGCGTCCCTCTTCGGAATCGCCTTTCAGAGTTGCAGAATCACTTCCGAGGGCAGCCATAATCGCTTGCAAGAGCGAGGTACGATTCGTAGCGTTCCGTCCAGTGAGCAGTGTGACACCCGGAGTCAGTTCCATCGAAGTCTCGGTGATCCCACCGATATTCGTAACGTCTAACGTCACTCTGTCAACTGCAGTAGTCTGTTTTGCCATGTCTGAGGGGTTGGTGTTTCGGGTATTAAATCTTACCATACCTGCACAAACAACCGTACGTCTGTTATGGCTATTTCCGAAATATGCTGTCCGCGGCCGATAGTACGCTGACTCCCCTAACAACCATAGTGTTGTTATGCCCGTCTGTATCTGGGACTTTGTGACCGAACTCAGGCGTCACACTGACAGCCGCCCTGGGTTAAAAGTTCGATGACGGAGATCCGGCTATCGCAGTCATAGCAGTGTACGCTCACCGAGACGACAACTTCGAACTCTCCAAGGGTAAGGTTACCCGCCTTTTTGAGTTCCGAGATAGCGCTCTCCGTCACTTTCCGCAACCGGATCACCAATTGCTGGATGGTATCGCGTTTCGTTTCGAGATGCGACTCGGCGTCCGGTGTTTTATCTGGCGGCCGTACGTCTCGGACATCTCGTAGGTACGTTCGGACGGCCTGGTACGATACGAATTCGCTTTCCAGTCTATCGACATCTACACCAGCCTGTGCGAGACGCGACCGGACTTGCTGACGGGTCCCGCTCGTCGTTTCGTCGCTTGTCAGGACGTGATATGTGTTTTCGATCTCTCCGTCGAGTGGATCGAATGCGCTCTCTTCGACCTCTGATCGCAGGAGTTGTCGATTGAAATCCGTAGCGAGTTCCCGCAAACTTGAACGCTCCTCTCTGCGAGTCCATCGGTCTACTAAGCGATCGCCGAAGTCATGCATTTCGTATTCTCCCAGCAGCCGTTTCACTTTGCTTCGGCTTTGCGACGTGTCTCTTTCCTCTTCCGGGGTATCTGTCGTTTCCGTCATTGGAGACTATCCGTGGCTGGACAGTAAATATCCACCGGCTCTCGGACTCGACGAACGACGGGTTCCTGGAACTGTTTTCCGCCCGACGGCTGAAGCGGCTATACTCTGTCGTTGGGTGTCCTCTGCGTCACGTGAACCGCAACTGATATTTGCCGCCTCACGGGTTCGAGGGCCGATCCGATCGACGTGCACACCGATTCGTTTGAAATCGATACCGACCGGGAATCCCCGGCTCAGGTCTGATTTTCCACAGTCGACTTCAGTAGGCTGTCATCTCTACATTTCCGTCAGCAATTCGGGTGAGTCTTTCTACCCGTGGTAGTAGTATCGCTGGAATGGCTGGCAGTATGGGACAATTGACCGCAGGGATGATGGATGATGATACATAATGAATTAATACACTGGGGCCGACATGCACGGGTAAAATTTAAAAAATGGGCTAATTTGGGCGTAAATAATACATACATTTACTATTATATTGGTTGAGTGCAATATTTAACCGATAGGGCTGATTTGGGTTCAATCTCAATCCGATTAGCCATTCTTGAAATATGTTTGGGCATAACTAGATAACCCTCCCGATATACCGAATCTGGGGGGTATATTCCTTGGAAATCCAGTATAACGAAACTAAGGGTAGTTGAAGATGAATGCCTTCCAGGCGTAGTACACGAGATGTAGTATAAGTCGAGGTGTGTGGAGTGCCAGGGTGTGGTGTCGCGATTCAATGCGAAGATTGCGAGCGATGAGAGACGGTCTCGGGTAGATGCAGGCCGGCGAAGAGACGGGAAAATCCGGCGGTGAGAACCGCTGTTCAGAATGTTTCCGATAACGCTGGATCCAGGACCGACCGCGGGCTTATTGACGCCAGTCGTGAAATCGGATGAAATGGACCGACTCGAACTCGGGAAAGCCGTGTCGATTCGGCACTCGGTCGGGGGCAATCACGGATCGCCGAAGCTCGGAGATCACGGCGAAGAAGCCTCGGGTAAATTCACGTCCGTCGGCGGATCGCTGTGTGCCGGCCTACACGCGCTGTTTGCCGGACTGGAGGTACCAGGCGCAACGATCGGTGCGGGTACTCGACGGGCCGAGCGTTGGTCGCCGGTCACTGACGACCGGAGTCCTATGCGGGCATCGGTCGATATCTATCCGGAACAACGCCCGAATGTATCCGGTGATACACAGAGGCTCTTTCAGACGTGTCACAATTAGTTCAACGTCGGTCTCTGGGAATGCCGCTAGAGGGACTCGAATCCGGATACCGTCGCGGCCTCGCTCGCCTCCTCGTTCACGTATACGTGATATTCAACTCGATGACGTTGGCTGCGTCCTTGAGTTTCTTCGGGATCTCGGAACGGAAACGCTCTCCCTGAAATCTGCTGGTCGGTCCCGAGAGACTGATCGCGCCCTCGACCGTGTCGTTGTTGTTTATTATCGGGACGCCCACACAGCGGAGCCCCTCGAGGCGAGCTTCGTCGTCGAACGCGACTCCGTCTTCCCGTATCTGATCTAGCTCGTTGTAGAGCTCGCTTTTGTTGGTGATCGTGTTTTCAGTCGTGCTGGGGAGTCCATGCCGTTCGATAATTTCGTCCACCCGCTGTCGTGGGAGGTGAGCGAGAATCGACTTCCCGAGCGCGGTGTTGTGCAAGTACACGCGCTGGCCGGTGTACGAGTCCGTCTGTACCGCCTTCTCCCCGTGTGCTCGATAGAGATAGATCCCTCTCCCCTGCTCCTCGATGAGGAGGTTAGACATCTCTCCGGTCTCCTCCGCTAATTTCGAGACTTCTTCCCGTGCGATGTGATAGAGGCGCTCGTTGTGTCGAGCGTGGCCACCGTATTCGAGGAACCGCAGCCCGATCCGATAGGTGTTGTCGTCTTTGATCACGTATCCATCGGACTCGAGCGTATTCAAATAATTGTGGATGCTACTCTTGGAGAGCTCGAATTCGTCCGACAGTTCCGTGAGCGTCGCTTCGGTTCGGTTCTTGAGTTCCTCGAGTATCCGGAATGTCGTTCTGGTGGTCTTGACTGAACTCTTCGGTTCTGGTTCGGTCATATTCACCAGATGGGGTTTCACCATAATAAAACCTCTCCACAGGAATATTGGACGGGTCGAGTCATCATCGTCGTAGGAGGGAGGGACAGACTTCGGTCGGCGGGATTGGCGTGCAACCGGGTGTGAACTATTGCAGTCGGGTTCGATTCACCAAGACGAGATAGTTACGGTTTTCAAACTCTCGTCCAGGGGGAACGTAGTTTTCCCGTCGGTGTAATGGGAGAGATAGAAACTGGCGATGATGGCGAGCGATTTTGTGGCTTCGGTGCCGGGGGAGTGGTTGTCCGCCTCGCTGTTTAGTATGTCGGCGACGTGCTGGGCTCCCGCGGGGAACGCCGACTGGTAGTCCTCTTCCCAGGTCCAACTCCCGTCGATACCAGGGAGATCGGCTCTGACGTGCTCTCCGTCCTCGAGTTTCCAAAGCCGCCATTCGCCGTCGTCGTTGTTGAGATAGATCTTTCCGCGATCTCCGATGATATTGAACGTCATCGAGGAGTGTTCACGGGGGATCGTGCAATCTATCGTGGCGAACGTCCCATCTTCCATCACTACGTACCCGCCTCCCCCTGCATCGCTAACTTGGACGTCCGCGTCAAGTGCTTCGACCGCTTCGTTCTCCTCATTGATGTACCCCGCAACTTCCTTGGGCTGCGTATCGAGGAGATAAACGAGCGTGTCTAACACGTGTGTCGCGTTTCGCATGAGTTCCATGCGATACTGCGCGCTCACCGACTTGATGTCCCCTATCAACGACTCCTCGCTGATCAGTTTTTTCAGGTGTTGTATCTTGTCGGAGAATCTGAACGAGTGATTGATCACCAGTTCGATGTCGGCGTCTGCGCACGTCTGGCACATCTTTTCGGCTTCCTCGACCGAAGAGGCGATCGGTTTTTCGCACCAAATCACTTCGGGGTCACCGAACTCGACGGCGTCGAGCACGTGATCGCAGTGGTAGAGGGTGGGTGTACAGACTGAGACAACGTCCAAGTTTTCGGATTTCAGCATCTCGGTGTGGGAATCGTATCGGCGATCACTCGGAAGTTCCCAGGCGTCTCCAAACGTATGTAAGGTCGATTCGTCGATATCCGCCGCCGCGACGAGTTCGATGTCGCTAGTCTCGGCGTACCCCCCAGCGTGACTCGCCCGTACTTTCTTCGAACCGATATCTTCGGTGTCGTGCATACCCAAGATACCCATGCCTGCGATTCCGCCGGTACCGATTATACCTGCTGTGTATACCATTGTCTGTCCTCAGTTGGGTTTGCCGCGATATGAACGACAAGCAGACACCACATGTTAAAGTTTTCTGCTACCGCGTTCGCGTTTCCGTTCCGTGGCTGATCGCGGGACTGTGGTCGGATAACCGGACGAGACTGACCAGGGCCGGGTGGGGGAGCGTTCCCCCCACGGCCGTAGCCGGTTGTCCTGTTCGGCTATCGATCAGGGGCGAGTCCAAACGGTCGCAACGGCAATCGGTCGACTCGCTTTGCCCGGTCGGATCCGGGACTCTCGATCGTAGACATCTCCCTCTTCACCGGACGAACGCTCGAAAATCGGTATATCTGGACAATGGATCGCCGCGGGTTGGTTGTCGGCATCGCTCTCGGATGGCGTTCGTCGCGGTGCCGGAGTCTCTCGGTCTTCGTACAGGGAGTGCCACCCTCTCCATGCCCGTGGGTCGACCCAATCCATGGCTGTCGATCGTCCCGAAGTCCTCTCTCTCTCGACTCGTGGAGGCGGACCGAAACGAGTGACTTCCGGACCGGCGCCGAATCCATGCGGGCGGGCATTATTTGACCGTCCGGTTCCCGGACGACAATGTGAGCGATAGAACGATCGATTCCCATCAACACGCATGGACCACCGAATCAGAGCTACCATGGAAAAACGACGGTCCGTCGGCCGTCGAGCGCGTCGTGTACACGGAAGACGATGTCCTCTCAGACATGGATTCGCTCGGAATCGACCGGGCGTGCCTGGTCGCGACACCCATCCACGGAACCGGCAGTCCGTACGTCCGAGACTGCCTCGCGCGGCATCCGGATCGATTCTACGGGATTCTGACTCTGGATTACACAGCGGACGATATCCGCAGCTCCGTCGACGAGACGCTGGCGATTCAGAACGCCCTCGGGTTCAGGATCACGACCGAAGACTCTCGGTGGCTCACGAGCGAGGCCCTCGAGGGGTTCTGGTCCGCTCTCGAATCGCACACCGACCCTCAGGTCCAACTCCTGACCACTCCCGAAACGTTCGACGCCGTAGAGACGGTGGTCGCGGAGAATCCACACGTTACGTTCGTCCTGGACCACATGGGGAGTCCGGACCCGGAGGCACACGCTGTTCCCGGCTCCGCCTATGACGAACTGAGTACGATCGCAGATTATTCGAATGTATACGTCAAGGTGACACACACGCCGACGGAGGAGGTGTATCCGTTCGAAGACCTCTATCCGTACGTCAGGTACCTGCTCACCCAGTTCGGAAGCGATCGGCTGCTTTGGGGGTCGGATTTCATCTACCACTTCAAGCAGGCTACGCCGTGGGAGACGCTACACTTCCTCGACGAGGTCGACTGCCTCTCCCGGAGCGACCGTCGCGATCTCCGGTACCGTACCTTCGCATCATTGGTCCCGTAGAATCGGTCGCAGTGCGAGACTGGCAGTCGGAAACGGCTCGGTCGTCGCGGCGGTGACGCAGGTCGTCTGGAGAATCGGCCACGGAGCCGTCGGAAGAATCTGCGACCGCTGACGTTCGTAAACACTAATTACCCGTTGAATAAAATCGTGAGGTATGCCGGATACAACCATTCCAGAAATCGGGCTTGGAACGTGGCAAAACGACGACCCACAGCAGTGTGCGGACACGGTCCAGGCGGCGCTGGAACTCGGATACCGTCACGTCGACACCGCCCATTTCTACGAGAACGAGTCAGCCGTCGGCGACGGTATCGCCGCCGCGAACGTCGACAGAGACGATATCGTCGTCGCGTCGAAAGTTCACGCCCAGAAGATGGGGCTCGATTACGACGGTGTAATCGAGGGCGCTGAGGCCAGTTGCGACCGGCTCGGTGTCGAGTACCTCGATATCCTCTACGTACACTGGCCGGTACTCGAATACGACGCGGAGGAGACGCTCGCCGCGTTCGAACGACTGCAGGAGACCGGGCTGATCGACCAGATCGGCCTGAGCAATTATACGATCGAGCTTCTGGCGGAGGCCAGAGAGGTGCTGGGCGAGTTCCCGTTCGTCCATCAGGGCGAGATGCACCCGCTGCTTCACAGGGACGACGCGGTCGACCACGCTCAGGAGCACGACTACTGGTTCGTCGCGTACTCGCCGCTGGCCCGCGGGGACGTCTTCGACGTTGCGGAAGTCAAAGAGGTGGCGGAGAAACACGACGCGAGCCCCGCGCAGGTGTCCCTCGCGTGGAGTCTCTCGAAGGAGAACGTCCGTGTCATTCCGAAGGCGACGAGCGAACCCCATCTGCGCGACAACCTCGGTGCGACGGACCTGGAACTCGACGCTGAAGATATCGAAAAGATAGACGGTATCGAGCGGGAGCGCCGCTACGTCGAGCGGGACGATTCTCCCTGGCTCGTCGACTGACTCACGTTGGGGTTCGCGTCGTTCACCTCGACGGGTTCGTGATGCGGAGACGCTGGGGGAGGACGACTGCTCCGCGGATGTCGTGTCTCTCGGGTACGGTGTCGGGATAGAGTTCTCGGGTACGGTGTCGGGATAGAGTTCTCGG
>Ga0207813_101147_pt1 | contig 9873 bp, 9 predicted proteins | sample A23E3SouthBayCA_2_FD_187730 | JGI IMG/M metagenome (GOLD analysis project Ga0207813, IMG submission 187730) | Aerobic enrichment media microbial communities from Eden Landing Ponds, California, USA - A23 E3 (4) (SPAdes) | ecosystem: Environmental > Aquatic > Marine > Unclassified | place... | reverse complement strand
CTGACTACGAGCTGCCGCCGCTTCCGTACGACTACGACGCACTGGAACCCTCGATCAGCGAGCAGGTGCTGACCTGGCATCACGACACCCACCATCAGGGCTACGTCAACGGCTGGAACAGCGCCGAGGAGACGCTCGAGGAGAACCGTGAGAACGGTGAGTTCGGGTCGTCGGCGGGCGCAATCGGCGACGTGACCCACAACGGGTCGGGACACATCCTTCACGACCTGTTCTGGAAGAACATGAGCCCCGAGGGCGGCGACGAGCCGTCGGGTGCACTCGCCGACCGCATCGCGGAGGACTTCGGTTCCTACGAGGCCTGGAAGGGCGAGTTCGAGGCCGCTGCCGGCGCTGCCGGTGGCTGGGCGCTGCTGGTGTACGACTCCTACAGCAACCAGCTCCGGAACGTCGTGGTCGACAAGCACGACCAGGGCGCACTCTGGGGCTCGCACGCGATTCTGGCGCTGGACGTGTGGGAGCACTCCTACTACTACGACTACGGCCCCGCCCGCGGGGACTTCATCGACGCGTTCTTCGACGTTGTCGATTGGGACGAGCCGGCGGCCCGATACGAGCAGGCCGTCGAACTGTTCGAGTAAAACCAGCGACGGCCCGCTCCCGGTCGCCGACGACGGTCGGCGTGTCGGAGCCTGATGCCGTCGCTGTGTAAGCCAGCCACAGCCTGCTCTTACGTCCCCCCTGACGCCGCTCCCCCCGGCGACTCCGGACGCGGCGGTTGGCACGCCGGCGCCTCAAAACGAGAGGTGTGAGGTCGAACTCGGTTCTTCGTCGTCGTCCAACCCGCCCTCGTGGAGGTACGTGTAGCCGTCGTCGACCAGGAACACCCCGCCGTCTCTGACTTCGATATCGATCGGGCGCAGTGACGACCCGGAAGCGGGGCCGTTCTCGCAGTCGCCCGCACAGGCGTCGAACAGCGACCCGTGTTTGGGGCAGATGAGCTCACCGTCCCGGATCGCTGCGCCGCGACCGGTGTCGAAGCGCTGGTCCTCGTGGGGGCAGGTGTTGAGCCAGGCCTCGACCCCCGGCTCCACCTCGCAGGGAACGAGAATAGCCTCCCGTTCGTTGGTGAACGCGTCCTCGACGCTGAACAGGTACGAGCCGTGCTCCGGGACCGCTTCGACGGGCGCGACGTGCGTCCCAGGCATCGACGGCACGTCGACGCCGCCCAACAAAAGCATAGCGCCGCCGCGTTCGGGGCCGTGGTGCCGTCGGGCAACGCTTTTAGCCGTGCCCACCCTGGCTCTCACAGATGCAACGGGAGTCGGTGCTGCGCGTCGATCTCACGCGGGGGGTCGCCAGCCGCGAGACCGTTCCCGAACGCTGGCGACGTCGCTACCTCGGCGGGAAGGGGCTCGGCGCACGCTATCTCTACGAGGAGCTCGCAGCCGACGCCGACCCGCTCGGCCCCGAGAACCGGCTCTGTTTCGCACTCGGCCCGCTCTCGGGCTACCTCCCGGGTGAAACGCGCTACGCCGCGGTGACCAAGTCGCCGCTGACCGGCGGCTTTCTGGACTCCTACGCCGGCGGCCAGTTCCCGCTCGCTCTGGCTGACGCGCTACCGGACTGTCTGGCCGTGATCGTCCAGGGGGCCGCCGACGACCCGACGACGCTGGTCGTCGAGGACGGCGACGCCGAACTCGTGCCCGCCGAGAACTGGGGCGCTGACACCGTCGAAACAGCCGAGGCCTACCCCGACACCAGCGTCGCCTGTATCGGCCCGGCGGGGGAGAACCAGGTGGCCTACGCCACCGTCGCCTCCGACGCGGGCGAGCACCACGCCGGCCGCGGCGGCGTCGGCGCCGTGATGGGCGCGAAGCGACTGAAAGCCGTCGTGGCCCGCGGTGACCGACCCGAGATCCCGCCCGCGATCGACCAGCTGCGCGAGCGGACCGACGCCGAGTACGCCGACCACGCGACCGGGCGCTGGCAGGCCGCCAGCGGCACTCTCGAGTCGGTCGAGTTCGCCGACGAGGTCGGCGCGCTCGCCACCGAGGGGTGGCAGTCCGGGCGGTTCGAGGGCAGCGACGGCGTCGGCATCGACGCCGCCCGCGATGCCGCGGTCGAGCGCGAGCGCCCGGACGACCGCGTGCCCGGCGGGTTCCGCGTCGACACCGAGGAGGGCGAGAGCGTCCCCCGCGGCGCGGCGTCGATCAGCCTCGGTGCGGGACTGGGGATTGACGACTTCGACGCCGTCGCGGCGCTGGGCGCCGCCTGCGACCACCTCGGCGTCGACGTGATTGAGTCCGGTAGCGCCGTCTCCTGGACCGTCTTGGCCGCGGAGGCCGGCCTCGTCGACGAGTCGGTGGCGTTCGGCGACGAGGCGGCGGCCCGCGACCTCGTCGAGCGCATCGCTCGGCGCGAGGACCCGCTCGCGGACGCGCTGGCCGACGGCGCCGCCGAGGCGGCCGCGTTCGTCGAACGCGAGGCCGAAACGGGCGACGCCACCGCAGCTGATTCCGACCTCTCCGGCGAGGAGCTGGTCCCGACCGTGAAGGCGATGGCGCTACCGGGGTACGACCCTCGAGGCGCCGAGGGGATGGCGCTGGCCTACGCGACCAGTGACCGCGGCGGCTGTCACCGGCGCGCCCGTCCGGTCGAGGAGGAGGTGTTTCACGACCGGACTCTGGCAGAGACCGTCCGAGAGGTTGCTGACGCCCAGACCGCCCGTTCGGTGCTCTGGAGCCTCGTCGCCGATGACTTCCTGGGTGACGTGCTCCGGGATGATCTGGGCGCCGAGTGGCTCCGTGCGGTCGGTATCGACCACGACGCCGAGTCGCTCGCGCGGGCGGGTGAACGGATCTGGACGCTGATCCGGCTGTTCAACGCCCGCGAGGGGTTTGACCGCGCGGACGACGGCCTGCCGGCCCGCCTGCGACAGGCCCGCGCCGACGGCGCCGCCGTCGACCCCGACGGGTTCCAGCGCACGCTCGAAGCGTACTACGACTACCGCAGCTGGGGGCGTGACGGCCTGCCGACCCGCGAACTGGTCGCGACGCTCGATCTCGAGCGCGTCGTCGACGCGGCGACGCCGCTCTCGGCGGACACTCCCGCCGCCGCTGCTGGCGACCCGACTGTACCTGAGGACACACAGACAGAATGACCGACAGGATCGATCTCGACGACGTCGAACAGCCCGACGAGGAGCGCGACGCCGACCAGCCCAACCCCGGTGACTGGCTCTGGCGGGGCGAGGGATCGCCCGACGAGGAGCCCGACGCCCCGGAGCGGAGCGTCGACATCGGCGCCGACGACTTCGGAGCCGCCGACGCCGCCACCCCCCGGATTCCCCGCGAGAACGACGACCGACCGGTCGGCGTCCCCGTCGAGGGCGGCGGCGCCGGTGGGGCGCCGGCGAGTTCGGGTAGCAGTCCCACCGGCGGCGTCCCCCCGAGCGACGACGATGAGGCGCGCGACGGGTCCGAGACGAGCGAGGACCCCGCGAACACCGGTGAGACACCTAGCCGCGCGTGGGGTGAGGCCGCGCGGGAACACGGCGACGCCGCTGGGGCAACCGAACCCGGCGGCGCCCAGCCCGGAACCCCCTCGGGTGGCGACGGCGCGACGCCGAGCGCGAGTCGGACCGCTGAGGGGCACAGTCGAGGGGAAGAGTGGGAGAACGCCCAGCCCGTCGAGCAGTCCGAGTCGACGCCGGGTGCGGCCTCCCACGGCTCGGCGCCGACCCGGACCGCCGATATGACGATGGCGTTCTCCTACCGGGCGATCCGCCGGTTCGAGAACGTCCACGCCGTGCTCGCCGACGCCGAGAACTGGACCGACTACCTCGGCATCGTCGGCGACGTGGACGCGACGGTGATCAACAAGTACCAGCGCGACAACGTACTGGATCTCGACTTCTTCAACGGCTCCGGCACAGGTCCCGCCGAGCGACTCGCGGCCGTCGGGCCGAACTCGATGTTCCATGCCGAGCGCATGGTGCTCGTCGGCGTCGAGGAGCGCGAGCAGGCGTGGGCCGAGGAGGCCGACTGGGAGTTCATGCCGCTCGAGACGGCAGCCGAGGAGGCCGACTGGGCGCTCGCGGAGAACTGATCGCCGCCGACCCTGGGGTTTTTGGCTCGACGGCTCAATGTCTCGGTCATGAGTCTGACAGACGCGTTCGAGCGGTCCCGAATCCTGACGGTGGGACTACTGGTCGCGATCGCCTGGTTGGTGTTCTCCGTCGCCCGCGTTCTGGGTCAGTTCGACTACTGGGCGCCCGAACCGGCCGGTATGACGCCCGAGGCGGGGGTCATCGGCGTGCTCGTGATGGCGGCGACCATCCTGTTCGCCACCCTGGTGCTGGGCGCCTTCGAGAGCGACGAGCCCGCCCCCGAAGTGTGGCCGCCCGAGGACGCCGCTGAATAATGCAGTACGTCTGTACCGAGTGTGACACCATGGCCCGGTTCGGCGCCGAGACCGGTCCCGTGGACACCGAGTGTCTCGTCTGCGAGGCGGTAACCCGCTGGGAGCCCGCCTTCGAGGGCGAGGCACAGGGGGTGTCGTTCTGATGGCGCTGACAGTCAGTATCGGCGACCGACTCGCCGACGCCGCCGCGGAGTGGGCCGACCAGCGCATGCTCGACGACGAGGACGCGCTGGAACAGAAGCTCGAACAGGCGCTGCTTGAGGTCGAACATCTCGCCTCCGGCACCACCGAGATCGAGTTCGAACTCGCCGGTCGGACGCTCCACTACGCGCCGAGTGACGAACTTGAGGAGCTGCTCGCCGAACAGGCCGAGCGCGTCGACGCCGAGCCGGCTGCGGTGCTCGAACTTCACCTCGAACTGTTCGCGCGAACGTTCCTCCCCGAGGATTCGGTCCAGCCGGGCGCCGGCCCGGGCGCGCCGGCCGACGACTGGTGAGGGAAAACGACTAAGCCCCGTCGGTCTAACGTCCCCCTATGGCTCACAAGGACAGTGGCTGGCGTCCGGACGGAGCGATGGACGCGTTCGGCGACTACGAGGTTTGGGAGTACAACCTCGGCCCTCACGAGATCAACGAGGGCGAGGTCGACGGCGAGATCGACTTCGAGAAGTACGCCGACGAGGACGGCTTCGCCACGTCGGTCGACGACCTCGACGACAAGTAACGCGCTCGTCGCTTCTTCCTGCCGATAGTTGCGAGAAGCAGTGGTAACTGGGTGTCGTCGACAGCCCCAAAGCGGGCCAAGCAATCCCTACAACAGCTGTGCGACGATCTCGTCCTCGAACGACGCCGTCCCGGCGGCGATCCGTGCCCCGGCGACGAACAGCGGCTCGTCGGTCTGGTCGATCAGGTGTTGGGTGAACTCCTCGAGCCACGTCAGCAGATGCTCGTCGAGGAACACGCGCTCGAAGCCGACCGTCTCGTCCTGACCGGCGCGCTGGCGGTCGATCAGGTTCCGCAGGAACGCGAACTCGACGGCGATGTGGTCGTTCTCCTCGCCGTACTCCTCGGGCGGGTTCCAGCCCGCGGCGCCGTAGCTGGCTTCCACGTCGGCCAGCCCTTCGCCGATGAACTCGGTGTCGTCGCGGTAGTACGTCTCGTGTGGCAGCACGTCCGGGCGGGGGCCGACCATCAGGACGGTGTACTCTCTGGCGAGTTCGTCGACGACCGCCTCGATATCTCGTCCCTGGTTGGCCTCGATGAATTCCTCCAGTGCCGCGAAGCCGGCGTCGAGATGTTCGTTGACTTCGTTCCCGGGAGTCTCGATCTCCCCGGCGAGCAGGCGCTCGACGAACGCCTCGTCGGGCGTGTCGTGGAACACTTCGATCACGAAGTCGACCAGTTCGATACGTGCGTCGTAAACGGCGTTATCGTCCATTGTTGACCCCTTGGAAAACGACCTGCGCGCGGCACTCGTCGCAGTACTCGAAGATGCTGTGCTCGGTGTCGCCGGCGACGCCTTCGACGAGGTCGCCCACCTCGTCACGGACCGACTCCATCGAGCCGCGACTGGTGAACGGCGTCCCACAGCGCACACACTCGAGCATCTCCCCCTCGAACACGGGCTCCCACTCCTCGCCGTCCCGGTTCTCCGGCAGCCGGGAGCGCTCCAGCCCGGACTCGATGGTGATCGCGCCCTCCGGACAGCCGCTCTCACACACGCCACAGTTCACGCAGTCGGCGTGGTTGAACTGGAGTTCGCCGTCGTTCGTCCGCTGGATGGCGTTGGTGGGACAGAGCGTCGAACAGGTCGGCGTGAGGTTGCAAGCGTCCGAGACCTCCATTCGGCCGAACGTGTCCAGTCCGCGGATCACGTCGCGGTCCGGCTCGGTCGCATCGACGATCCGCCGAACCGACTCCAGCGCCCAGTCGTGCGTCGTGAACGGCTCGCGGGGGGAGTCGGGTCGACCGGTGCCGGTCGCCTCGTGTTCGCCGGTCGGCAGCGGTGACGGCTCCAGCCCCTCGACGAACGCGTCGAGGTCGGCGGCGAAGGCGCCCGAATCGTCGCCTTCCGGGGCGAAAAACGCCGTTCGAGCACCGAGTTCGAGATCGCCGGTGGCGACGTTCATCCGGTCGACCAGTTCGGCCTTCGGGTCGGGGCCGGAGTGGAGACAGGCGTCGCCACAGCCGACGATCGCGACGCCGTCGGCGCCAGCCGCGAGCGCGTGGAGCACGTGGGCCTCACCGACGGTGTCCGTACAGTTCACGCGAACCGGGAGGATCGGCTGGTAGCCGGCGTCCTCGCCGCGGCCGGCGCGGCGCCCGTAGCTCTCCAGGGCGTCGGCAGCCTGCTCCGAGCAGACGAACGCGACGACCGGCGACTCGATGCCGGCGTCGCCGCCGAAGAACTGCGAGATGCGGCCGCCCTCGTCGATGTCGAGCAGCGACTCCACCTCGCGAGCCAGTCGCTCGTTCGTCGGTTCGCGGAGTTCGACGGCGCCGGTCGGGCAGGCCGACGTGCAGGCGCCGCAGTTCATGCAGGCCGTCTCGTCGAAGGCGACTTCGTCGACGGCGGGTCGAGAGACCGCTTCGTGCGGACAGGCGTCCGTACAGCGCGTACAGCCCTCGACCCCCGAGTCACCCGAGGCGCAGATATCCATCTCGATATCGAGGTGCTGGGGCTTGCTGATGCCGCCCAGTTGGCTCTCGACGGCTGCGGCGACGCCGCCGTCGAAGTGCGAGAAGTAGCCCAGTTGGCCGCCGCGGCTCTTGGTCGGGCCGCCGGGGTAGACCACCTGATCGGCCCCGATCGTGCGCTCGACACCCTCGGCCTCGATGGCGTCGACCGGGCAACAGTCGAGGTAGTCGCCGTCCGGGGCGTCGGGCGCGATGTCGACGGGGTAGGAGGTGACTCCCTCGTCGGGCCCCTGCTTGACACACTCCATGCAGCCGATGCAGTCCTCGGTGACACGAGCCGCGAGCGTGAGTTCGAACTCGCCGAACGAGCCCGAAACGTCACGGACGCGGCCCCGCTCGACCGCAACCTCGTCGAGGTTGTGCGCCGGATCGCTGAAGTCGCGGCCGTTCGCGATCAGCGTCACGTCGGCGCGGCCGGCGAGCGACGACGCCGCGGCGGCGTCGCCGACGACGACGACGTGGTCGCCGGCCTCCTTCGAGACCGTCCGCGAGGGCGACTCCTCGCGCAGTCCGGCGACGGTCGCGTCGATGGTCCGGGCGGTTTTCTCCGTGGCCGCGGGCGTATCGTGCACCCAACCCGAGCCCTCGCGGTGGTCGACGAACGCGGTTGCATCGGGGTGGAGCCCCTGGGCCTCGGCCATCTCTCGGATCCGGCGCTGACAGCCCGCGTCGGGAGCCGTCGCGACGACATGATCGAGATCGTACTCGTCGACGACAGCGGCGGCTTTCTCGAGGCCGTCGCCACAGAGGTGGCCCGCGCTGGCGACCACCTCGACGTCCTCGTCACCGACGCCCTCCCTGACACCCTCGGCGTCGATGGCGTCGGGGGCGCCGCAGTCGCAGACGAACGCGCCTACCTTCATCGTCCGAGCGGTAACCCACCAGCCGCATTAGGGCTTGCGACACGGGCAGTTTGCCTTTTGGTCACCCGAAAACAGCGTGATAGTTCGTGATATACGTTTCGTGAGGCACGATCGACAGTCTCACGTGAGTGAAATTAGTTTCACACGAGGTGCAAAACCCGTTTAGGAGCGGCTAAAACCGCCATACTTGGGTGCGATGGATTGAAGGTAGGTCCGTTCATGTTTCCGTTAATTCGTGCCAGCTCGTGTCAGTTGGTACGACAGGATACAACAATGAGCTCAGAACCAGTCTCCCTCGACCTGGACCGCAGGTCGTTCCTGAAAGCCAGCGCACTCGCAGGTGCGGTGGCGCTCGGGGGCGGCGGCGCGGGACAGGCGCTCGCACAAAGTGACGGGGAGGTCGACGGTGCTGACGAAGAGGGTGAACTCACGAAGACGGTCTGTAACTTCTGTGCCGTCGGTTGTGGGTTCCGGGGCGAACGACAAGGCAACGCCTTCGTCGGGCAGGAGCCTTGGCACGAGAACCCGATAAACAACGGATCGCTCTGCTCGAAGGGGGCCGCGATCTACGGGAGTGAACACTCCGAGCGCCGGCTCAAACACCCGCTCATCAAGGAGGGCGACACCTCCTGGCGGAAGGCCGGGTGGAGTGAAGCCCTCGAAAAGGTCGGGAGCGAACTCAACCAGATCCGCGAAGAGCACGGTCCGGACTCCGTGATGTGGATGGGCTCGGCTCACTTCTCCAACGAGGAGTCCTACGCGTTCCGGAAGCTGTCGAGCTTCTTCGGGACCAACAACGTGGACCACCAGGCCCGGATCTGTCACTCCACGACCGTCGCCGGCCTCGCAAACACGTGGGGCTACGGCGCGATGACCAACACGATCAACGACTACCGCAACTTCGACCTCAACCTCATCATCGGGCAGAACCCTGCGGAGGCCCACCCGATCGCGATGCAGCACATCCTCGAGGGCCAGAAGCGCGGTGGCGACATCGCCGTCGTCGACCCGCGGTTCACCAAGACCGCGGCCCACGGCGACTACTACTACCGGATGCGGCCCGGTACCGACGTGGCCCTGATGATGGGCCTGATGAAGTATCTCCGGGACGAGCAGAACCTCGACCAGGAGATGCTCGAGGAACGGGTCATGGGGTGGCCCGACGTGGAGGCCGAACTCGACCAGTACGACCTCGAAACCGTCGAGGACATCACCTGGGTCAGCCAGGAGAAGATTCGCGAACTCGGCGACCTGATCGCGGAGAACGCGCCAAACGTCCAGATCGAGTGGGCGATGGGTGGCACCCAGCACAACAACGGGACCCAGAACATTCGGTCCTACGCGCTCACCTCGCTGGCCTCCGGGAGCGCCGCCCGCTCCGGTGGCGGCCTGCAGGTCATGCGTGGCCACGCGAACGTGCAGGGGGCGACCGACCTCGCGGTCGCGAGCCACATCCTGCCAGGCTACTACTCGGTCGGCTCGCCCGGTTCGTGGCAGTACTGGACCGACGTCTGGTCGAAAAGCCCGTACACGAGCGGGGAGATCTCGTTCAGGGAGCTGTACGACGAGTACGACCTGATGCCGGAGGAGAAGTACGCCCGGCAGGCGGGCGAGGGGGAGGTCGACGAGTCGTTCCCCAACGATCGCTCGATGATGTTCCAGAAGGGGATGACCGTCGCACGGTGGTTCGACGGCGGCCTACCCCAGGAGGAGCGACTCAACGAGACGCCGCTGTACCAGCCCGACGAGCTGAAGGCGGTCGTCATCTGGGGGCACTCGCTTAACTCCATCTCGGAGATGCAGAAGATGAAGGACGCGATGGACCGGATGGATCTGGTCGTCGTGGTCGACGTGTTCCCCTCGGTGGCGTCGGTGCTCTCGGACCAGGACAACGTCGTGGTACTCTCGGCGGCGTCCCAGTACGAGCACCA
>Ga0207813_101137_pt1 | contig 9976 bp, 12 predicted proteins | sample A23E3SouthBayCA_2_FD_187730 | JGI IMG/M metagenome (GOLD analysis project Ga0207813, IMG submission 187730) | Aerobic enrichment media microbial communities from Eden Landing Ponds, California, USA - A23 E3 (4) (SPAdes) | ecosystem: Environmental > Aquatic > Marine > Unclassified | place... | reverse complement strand
GCGCAGGCTCGTCGTCACGAACAGGACGAACCCGGCCGCGAGCGCGCCGGCGATCCAGCCGACGCGCCCAGCGCCCGCGACGAACCCCCAGACGACTGTGGCGGCGATGATCGGGATCACCACGGCTGTGAGCACGCCGACGAGGCGGGGATGGCACCACTCGCCATCCGTCCATCCGACGAGCCGGCCGAGATACGCGACCGGGTGCAGCCGGTTGGGCAACTCGCCGACGAGTCCGTCGAGGGCGGCCGCCAGTCCGATCGCCAGCGTGGCATCCGCCCCCATCAGTCGCCCCTCCATCGCCCGGCGAGGTCGGACAGCGACCGCTCGGAAAGCAGGACCGATTCGGGTGCGGCCCCGTCGGTCTTCGGATCGTCACCGACGTGTAACAGGTCAGCCGGCACGGTTCCGAGCGCGTCCGCGACGGTCTCGAACGCCCGTCGATCGGGCTTGCGCCAGCCACAGCCGACGCTCGTCACGACCGCATCGAACCGGTCGGGGTCGAACGCCGATCGCTCCAGCGAGCGTTCGACCAGTCCGGGGACGCTGCAGTTCGAGCAGATTCCGACCGATCCGACGTGCTCGGCGGCCGCGACCGCCTCGCCTGCGCCGTCACGCGTCCGGACGGGCGACTCGAACGCCGCCAGCACGGCGTCACGCACGACCGGATCCGGGGGATCGATCCCGCGACTCAAAAGCGCCGCACTGACGTGGGCCACCAGCGACTGTTCGCAGCCGGGTTCGACGGGCCGATGTGGCGTCGCGTAGGCGCGCTCCCAGTCGTCCGGTCGCTCGATCCCGCGACTCGCCAGCGACTCGGCGATAGCGGCGGCCGGGTTCGCCGGCCGATCGACCGACAACAGCGTCCCGAAGCAATCGAACGAGACTGCGTCGTGAGACCCCGCGTGCATCTCAGGGGCGACGCGCGAGCAGTCCAGCGCTGACGATCGCGACCAGTGCCGCGACCGGTCCGAAGCCGGGACCGAAGCCGTCGCCGGCCTCAGTCGTCCCGGATGTGTCCGTGGTGTCGTTTTCGGTTTCGCTCCCGGGGGAAAACGCCGCCGACAGCGTTCCCAGCGGCTCGGTCACGCGTGGTCCAGGTTGACTAATGAAGTTCGCGTTCACTTTGATGATCTGGTCGTTCCGGACGGCCGTCGTGGCGTTGATCGCGGCACTCGTCCGGAGCTGTCGTCCCTCTGGCATAACGATCCAGTCGGGGTTTTCCTGTGCGATCACCTCTTCGCTGATCTCGCCGTACGTCTGGATGTCCGCCGCGGCCGCGACGTTGTCCCCGCCCACCGTCGCGATCACGTCACCGATGAACGTGTCCGGGCCGGCCGTCCAGCCCCCGCCCATCGCGTAATAGACGGTCGGATTCTCGCCCTCGCTCGCGTCCTCTCGGACCGACTCGATCGTCGATTCCATCTCGTCGGCCACCGCGTCGGCGTCTTCACACGAGCCGACGAGTTCGCCCGTCAGTCGTGTCTTCTCGACCACGTCGTCCAGGGAGCCCGCTTCCTCGAAGGAGACGACTTTCAACCCATTCTCCCTGAGCGTCTCGACGTCGTCCTCGTCGATGACGTTCGCCGCCAGCACCACATCGGGATCGAGATCGACGATATTCTCGACGATCGGATTCTGATTCGTCCCGAGGACGTTCGTCCGGTTCTGTGAGCCGTTCAGATACGCCGTCGTGTATCCGGTCGGCAACCCGACGACCGTCGATTCGGCGTCGATCGCCCACATCGTCTGGGCGACGCTCGCACCCAGCGCGACCACTCGGTCGGGTTCCTCCTCGACGGTGACCGTCTCGCCCGTCGCGTCGGTCACCTCGACCGGGAACGAACAACTCGACTGCTGTGCCTGCAGAACCTGTCCGTGATCCATCTCCGGCGCGATCGACGCGCCGTGTGCCTGTGCTCCGTCCACTGATTCGACTGACTGGGTCGGTGCGACCGCCCCAACGGCGCCGGTCGAGACGACCAACAGTAGCGCCGTCGCGACGACCGCGAGTCGTGATCGTGTCATCACCTCGCTCGTTGCGGACAGTCCAATAAATATTTACCTAAAGCAAATGGACTTGTGATAGATGCGGATCCGGTACCGAGTCGCCGTCTGGTCGGGGCTCTTGTTAGCGGCGTTAGTCGCTGCCGTGCTCGCCAGCGCGACGATCGGACCCGTCGAACTCCGGGTTCCCGTCGTCGCGAAGGCCGCGCTGAACGCGGTCGGGATCCCCGTTGGCCTCGGGACATCGATCGGCACCGCCTCGATCGCGGGCGCGTCCCTGCCGTGGCCGACCGTCGACGTGCAGTACGCCTATCCGTTCGCGTTTCAGATCGCTCCGACGAGCGAACTCATCGTTCGGTCGATCCGACTGCCCCGCATCGTCCTCGGGGCGACGGTCGGATTCGCGCTCGGCGGGGCCGGGACAGTTATGCAGGGATTCTTCCGCAACCCGATGGCCGACCCGTCGATCATCGGCGTCTCGACCGGGGCGGCGGTGGGCGCAGTCGCGACGATCGCCGTCCCGATGGCCGTCCCGTTCGGGCTCCAGACGGCCGCCTTCCTCGGCGCGGTCGTGACGGCGTCCGTCGTCTACCTGCTCGCGACCGAGGGCGGCCGGACGCCGGTCGCGACGCTGCTGCTCGCGGGCGTGGCCGTCCAGACGTTCCTCGGTGCGGTCGTGTCGTTTCTCCTCCTACAGAGCGGCGAGAGCCTCGAGGAGGCCGTTTACTGGCTGATGGGCAACCTCTATGGAGCCGGCTGGGCCGACGTGGGGGCGACGTTGCCCGCGACCGTCGTCCTCTTTCTCGCGCTGGTCCCGTTCGCGCGCGATCTGAACGTGCTGATGCTCGGTGAGAAAGACGCCCAGACACTGGGGATCCCGGTCGAGTGGACCAAGCGCCTGTTGCTGGCACTGTCGAGCCTCCTGACCGCCGCCGCGGTCGCCGTCGCCGGCGTCATCGGCTTCGTCGGGCTCATCGTCCCGCACGTGATGCGGCTGATTGTCGGCCCCGATCACCGGCTGTTATTGCCGACCAGCGCCCTCGCCGGCGCGCTCTTTCTGGTCGTGACCGACACGATCGCCCGTGCGAACCCACAGGAACTGCCCGTCGGGATCGTCACTGCCGCGCTGGGCGCACCCTTCTTCCTCTTTTTACTCCGTCGCCGGGAGGTGCACGAACTGTGAGCGAGCCGCTGCTCTCAGTCACGGACGTCTCGGCCGCGTTCGGCGACGCTCGCGTACTCGACTCGGTCTCGCTGGCCGTCCGGCGCGGCGAGTTCGTCGGACTGGTCGGGCCGAACGGTGCCGGCAAGACGACGCTGCTGCGGACGATTAACGGCGTCCGCGATCCCGACGAGGGGACAGTCAGCGTCGACGGAGACCGACGGGCCGACTGTTCGGCCCGCGAGTGGAGCCGCCGGGTCGCGACTGTGCCCCAGGATACCAGCGTCTCCTTCTCGTTTCGCGTCGCGGACGTCGTCGAGATGGGACGGGCGCCACACCGTCGGCGCACACAGTTCGGCACTACTGAGACCGACCGCCGGCGCATCGAGGACGCCCTGGAGCTGACGAACACCGCCGATATGCGGGACCGACCGATCGACGAACTCAGCGGTGGCGAACGCCAGCGGGTGTTCGTCGCTCGCGCGCTCGCTCAGGACACGCCGCTGCTCGCGCTCGACGAGCCGACGGCCAGCCTCGACGTCAACCACCAGGTCGAGATCCTCCGGCTCGTTCAGGCGCTCGTCGGCGAGGGGCGGGCGGCCCTGGGCGCAATCCACGATCTGGAACTCGCGGCGCGTTTCTGTGACCGGCTCGTGTTGCTGTCTGACGGAGGGATCCGCGCGATCGGCCCGCCGGAGTCAGTCCTCCGCTCGGAGGCACTCGATCCGGCCTTCGAGACGACGACGGTGGCGACGACCAATCCCGTCACCGGCACGCCGACCGTGACCGCTGGCGCCGGCGATGGGACACCAGCCGACGGAACCGGCGTTGACGCCGAACGCGTCCACGTCGTCGGCGGTGGCCAGGTCGGAGCGCGTGCGATCGCGACGCTCCGGGACGCCGGCCACGAACCGAGCGCGGGCGTCCTCAGAGACGGTGATATCGCACTCGAGACCGCACGGTCACTCGCCATTCCAGTCGCGACCACACCCGCAGTCGGTCCCGCCGACTCGGACGCGATCGCGGCGGCACACGATCTGGTCGCCGACGCCGCTGTCGTCGTCCTCGCCGACGCCGATATCGGCTCGCGTCAGTGGACGCTCGATCTGGCCGAGGGTGCGCCGGCGACGGTCTTGATCGAGGCGCGGCCGCTCGCCGAACGCCTGTACGCCGGCGAGCGTGCCCGCGAGCGATACGAACGCCTTCGAGAACGCTCGGTGACGGCTGATCTCGACGCGCTCCCCTCGGCGATCGAAACTGCCGTCGTGACGGCAACGCGCCTGGCCGACGACTGATCCCGTGTCATACGGTCCGTTGTAGATTATTTCCGGCAACGGCCGACCTCGGGGTCGGCTCTGACCGGTACATTGCGACAACGGTCCGTATCAGGCTTCCCGCTTCGCGAACAGGATCAACCCGATCATCGAACAGACGACATCGCTCTCGACGAGCGTCTCGACGCGGACGTCGACCTTTCCGTAGTCGTCGTCCCAGGGCTCCGTGGCGATCACTTCCGTCGCCGCGGTCAGCGTATCGCCCGGACGGACCGGCTCGTACCACCGGAGTTCGTCGACACCCAGCGCACCCCGCGACTCGCTCTCCGCGAGGAAGCCATCGACGAGCACTCGCATCGTCATCGCGGCGGTGTGCCAGCCGCTGGCGACCACCCCCCCGAACGGGGACTGTGCGGCCGCCTCGCCGTCGACGTGAAACGGCTGGGGGTCGTACTGGCGGGCGAAATCGACGATCTCCTCGCGGGTGACCGTGTAGGAACCGAACGACTGGGTATCGCCGACGGAGATGTCCTCGAAATAGCGGGGCATACGACTGCTACAGCTAGTCCGAACAAAAAACACGTGATCGCAGAAATTCTTCCGACGGGCCGACGCGAGGAACAGCTGTTCGTCTAGACGTGTTGCTGAATCTGGGAGACGTAGTGGGACTTGTCGCGGACGCCGACCATCTGTTCGGCTGTCTCGCCGTCGACTGCCAGCACTACGGTCGGGACGCCCCGGACGCCGTACTCCGCGGCGAGCTGTTGGTGGGCGTCGACGTCGACCTTCGCGACGGCAGCGTCGGTCTCGGCGGCGATGTCCTCGGTGATCGGCTCGAGCATCTGGCAGGGGCCACACCAGTCGGCGTAGAAGTCGACGAGGACGACGTCGTGGGCCTCGAGAACCTCCCGGTAATGCTCCGGACTTTCCACGTGGATCGGCTCGTCCGGCGCTTCCGCGTCTGTCTCCGTTCCCTCGGACTGCAACTCTTTCATCTTCTGTTCCTTGATCTCCTCGATGTCGTCTGCTTCACTCATTGTACCTCTCTCTACCCGCCCAGCCTTCTTAATAGTTTTGACCTTGTTGTGCAATATTGTTCGGGGACAACAGACCCATGACGGCCGTCTATCCCAGTACGACCGGCTATTAACCGACGGCTGTGCCGGTGGAGATTCGCTATTGCTACAATATGGATCTAATTCGTTTCCGAGGTCGGGATATCTTCCTGTCGCGATTCAGCCCTACTGAACCCTCTGTATTCCCCTCGAAACGGGTTCTCTATCGGATTTAGTGGTAATGTACATTACTCACAAGGCTTTTAGGCTGGCTCCGCCAATAGTCTAGCCACGATGCCAGAAGCGATGACCGAGTACCTCTCACAGGACATGCACTGTGAGGGGCTTCTCGAGTGTATTCACGGTCTCAAGGAACTCGACAAGGAGGTGTTCCGGACGCTGTCGGACGCTGAAGAGCCGTTGACCGTCGACGAGATTGCCGAGACGGTCGGCCGCGAGCGCTCGACGGCCTATCGGTCGGTGCAGCGTCTCCTCTCGTCGGGGTTCATCCAGAAAGAACAGGTGAACTACGATCAGGGTGGGTACTATCACGTCTATCACCCGACTGATCCGGACCAGATCGCCGACGACATGCAGCGCGTGCTCAACGACTGGTACGCCAAGATGGGACAACTCATCAGCGAGTTCCGCGAGCAGTACCGCGAGTCCGCACCGGTCGAGCAGTGATCACGCAAGCGCCAGTGGCACGCCGAACACGACAGCGAGCCCGATCGCGAGCACGACCGCACCGGTCGCGACCTGGCCGGCCGTAAACGGGCTCTGTGGTGCCGTGCTCCGGAGTGGTGGCGCTCGCGACGGCAGCGAAACGTTCTCCGGATCGTACGCTTTCTCACGAGTCGTCGCTTCGTCCATATCCGCCTGTTTGGCCGGGGGCGTCTTCTAGATGTCGGATGGCCCCGAGCGAAACCGTCATACCCGTTTCGATCGAAACGACAATAGAGCGATGCTCACGAAACGGATCATCCCCTGCATCGACGTGGATCTTGATGAGGACGGCAATGCGGCGGTGTATACGGGGGTCAACTTCGAGGACCTGCAGTACACGGGCGATCCGGTCGAGATGGCCAAACGCTACAACGAGGCCGGGGCCGACGAGTTCGTCTTCTTGGATATCACGGCCTCCGCGGAGGGGCGCGCGACGATGCTGGAGACGGTCGAACGGGTCGCAGACGAAGTGTTCATCCCGCTGACGGTCGGTGGCGGGATTCGAACGCGGGAGGACATCAAGGAGACGCTCCGGGCGGGTGCCGATAAGGTCTCGATCAACTCCGGTGCGATCGTGAACCCTGACCTGATCGAGGAGGGTGCGCGGGCCTTCGGCAACCAGTGTATCGTCATCAGCGTCGACGCCCGGCGGCGGTTCGACGAACAGGGCGAACACTACGTCGACATCGACGGCGAGTCGGCTTGGTTCGAGTGCACCGTCAAGGGCGGTCGTGAGGGGACAGGGCTTGACGTCATCGAGTGGGTCCAGGAAGCCGAACAGCGCGGTGCTGGTGAGCTGTTCATCAACTCAATCGACGCCGACGGTACCAAGGAGGGCTACGACATCCCACTGACCAGCGCCGTCACCGACACCGTCTCAACGCCCGTGATCGCCTCGTCTGGTTGTGGCGGTCCCGAGGATATGTACGAGGTGTTCACTGAGGCCGATGCCGACGCCGGGCTGGCGGCGTCGATTTTCCACTTCGGCGACTACTCGATTCAGGAGACCAAGGAGTACCTGGACGAGCGTGGCGTGCCCGTCCGGTTATGAAGTGGCGCTGCCCGCAGTGTGGTAAGCCTCACGAACGCAACGATCCGCCGTGTGACAACTGTGGGCACCACCGGTTCGAGCGCGCGGTCGTCCCGCAAGCGACCGCCGACGAGGGGCGCGAGCAGTTCGTCTGGGCCTGTGCGGACTGCGGGCGCCATCACCAGCGCAACAACCCGCCCTGTAGCCGCTGTGGCGGGACGACCTTCGAGAAGAAACCGCTCACGTACGACGACGTCGATCCCGGCCGCTCCGCAGGTTATCTCGACCTCGCTGGTCGATTCGAACTGGTGGCTGCCCTGGCAGTCGGGGCGTTGCTCGCCGTTGCGGTGCTCGGTGCGACCGGCGTCGTGGACGTGCCTGGTCTCTCCCCCCAGGGACAACCCATGATCGACGACGTCCCCGGGGATCCGGCGACTGTCAACGGTGTCGACCTGTCCGAAGTCGAGTCACGGCTGTTCGAGGAACTTGCGAGCAACCGAACCGGGTCGCCGGACCGAGCTGACGGACTCGACGCGATGGCGACGTACCTCAACAGGGGCGCGGTCAAGGAGGCCTACACCGGCGCCGAGAACGTCACGAGCGAGTCGGAGCTCCGGCAGTTCGACACGACGTGTAGCGACGAGATTGTCTTCGGAGGGGCCGCACGTCCGGTGGGCGCGAACGCGACTGCTGACAGCGTCGTGTCGGGGCTGTTGTTGCAGTTGCTGGCTGACTATCCCTCGACCACTGATGGTGCGGTTACACAACTTGGAATCGACGCGCACGCGACGCCGGACGACACCGCCGCCGTTACGATCGCGTACTGTTAGCCCGCCAGAAATCGTGTCTTCAGGCCGCCGCGTCGTCGTACGCGTCGGTCAGTGCGTCGGCCTTCTCGATAACGCGGTCGGTCCCGGTTTCCAGTGCGTCGAGCGCGTCGGTTCCTTCCTCGGTCTTGATCGTCAACACCGGGTCGGTCTGACCGCCAGACTGCTCGGGATTCATGTCGTAGGTCGCGGCGGCGACCCCGTCGGTCTCCAGCAGCGCGCCCTTGAGCACGTTCATGAAAGTGTGGTCCTCGCCCGCGATCTCGATCGAGAGCGCGGTGTCGTCTTTCTCGATGACCCGCAGATCCATATCCCTACCTACGCGCGGGACGGAATAAGTCTCACGACCTGCCCTCACATGTCGCTCCAGGCACCCAGCGCGCGTCCCGGCGACGTGATATCGGCGATCCAGCGGGCGGCGATCGCCTTTTTTAGCAGGCGTGCCGGGAGCCCGCCGAACGTCGTGATCGGGAGGTTTAGCACGCCGTGTGCGACGGCGTCTTCGCCGATCGAGATGGCTGTTCCCTTGTCCTTGTACGACCAGGTCTGGAGCGGCTGTCCGCGGATCGCCCGGGCGATGTTTTCGCCGGCGACCTCGGCTGCTTCCCAGGCGGCCTGTGCGTTCGGCGGGACCGGTTCGCCGGAGGGCTGCTCGATGATCGCCGCGTCGCCGATCGCGAACACGCGCTGGTCGTTCGTCCGGAACGTGGTCTCGACTCTGACGCGGTTTGAGTCGTGGTCTTTCTCGAGATCGACACCCGCCATCTCCCGCCGGCCGGTGATCCCGCCCGTCCAGATCAACACGTCGTACGTAACCTCCTCGTCGCCGACGGTGACCGTCTCCGAGTCGACTTCTCGAATGAAATTGCCGGTCCGAATTCGCACATCCCGCTCGTCGAGTCGCTTGCGGAGTGCTGCCTGGAGTTCACTGTCGCTGTTTGGCAGTATGGTGTCGAGCCCTTCGACGAGTGTCACCTCAAGTGGGGCGTCGACGTCGTCTCGAAAGCGCGCGACCTCACCGGCGGCTTGGATTCCGGAGAGTCCGGCACCGCCGACGACGACTTGTGCGGGATCGTCAGCTGTCGCCTGACGTGCAGCGTCCCGGACCGCGTCGTGGATCCCCAGTGCGTCTTTGAGACTCTTGAGGGTGTGTGCGTGTTCTTCGAGCCCATCGAGGCCGAAAAATGCCGTCTCGCTGCCGACACCGACCAGCAGATAGTCATACTCGATCGTCCGTCCGTCCGCCAGTTCGACCGACCGCGCGTCGACGGCCACGTCTTCGACGTGTCCTTCGACGAACCGCGTACTCGGGGATTTGATCTCCTCGATCGGGATCGTGATCTTCTCCTGGACGCTCGGATCGCTGATACAGCGGTGGACCTCGTGTAAGACCAGGTGGTAGTCGATGTCCGAGATCCACGTGATGTCCGCTTGTCCCCGCAACTCGTCTTCGAGGCTCTTGATAGCGCCCGCACCGGCGTATCCCGAGCCCAAAACGACGACCTGTGTACTCATACCCGTGCTTCGGACGGGCGCAGATACAAAGCTGTTGAAAACGTCCGAGAAAAACCGTCGTAGATCCGCTCCAGCCCGATTTATCCCTTCAATATTTGCCGATACGTTTCGACGCACCCGATCCGAACACCCGGATCCGCTGTGCTCTGTCGACCGTTATCCAACTGTGTTGGACGATATACCGCCGCTGGCCTCGGCCCCGGCTTCCGGCCGGGCGCCTTCGACCACCCAGACCCAGATATAATCACGCACCAAAGATATGTAATATTTTACTACTGGACCGCCCACATATGGGGGAACAATAATTACAGAGGGGCGGGAAACACAGTTTAATGGCGGAAGACGACCCTTCGGACGACGACCTCCCGGACAACGTCCTC
>Ga0207813_101132_pt1 | contig 10047 bp, 8 predicted proteins | sample A23E3SouthBayCA_2_FD_187730 | JGI IMG/M metagenome (GOLD analysis project Ga0207813, IMG submission 187730) | Aerobic enrichment media microbial communities from Eden Landing Ponds, California, USA - A23 E3 (4) (SPAdes) | ecosystem: Environmental > Aquatic > Marine > Unclassified | place... | reverse complement strand
CGATACGTCCCGAGCGGACTGGACGAGCCCGGACTACGTTGCGACCGTCGTCGGGGTCCTCGCCGTCGGCGCGCTCGTGTTCTTCGCCGCGCTCACTCGCTCCGGTCCGACTGTCGACGACGTGACGTTCGTGGTCTTGAGTATCACTATTCCAGTGACCCTCGCCTACGAACTCGCCCGCCGCTGGCGATGAGCGTTAGCCGTTCGTCCCCACCGTGATGAAACTCTGCAGTACCGCGCGCCCGCGAGTTGATTGATATATGCGTGTCCACCCACCGACGGAGTGGCAAAGACGTCGCGTCGGCAGCGTCGCGGCCGTCGCCAACCTCGTTCCGCTGGTCGGTGTCCTGACCCTCGGCTGGAACGTCTACTCGCTGCTGGTGCTCTACTGGCTCGAGGGACTGGTGACGGTGCTGCTGGCTGCAGCGAAGGCGCTGTTCGCCGAACGTGGGTCGCCGGGGCTTCCCGATATCGAGCCGCTCCACGAGCTTCGCGAGAAGCGTGGTAGCTGGCGTCCCGTCTCCCGGCTGCCTGCGGTCTATCCGCGGAACGTTCCGTTCGCGGCGTCGATACTCGGGTTCTGGACCGTCGCCGTCCTCCCGGCAAGCGCCCTCTACTGGGTGACTGCGACACCGGTGATCCGCCCGTCGCTGTCCCTGCTCGTCGGCGGTGTCGGACTGGTGATCACACAGCTCCACGAGTTCCTGTCCGACTACCTCGCCGGACAGGAGTACGCCGACGTCTCCGCCCAAGAGATCTTACGTGAACCCCTACAGCTCGGCCTCGTCCTGCTCACGGTGGGCCTGCTCGCGAGCGCCGGCGATCGATCCGGTGGGCTAGTCCTCCTCACTGGCATCGTCGTCGTCAAGACTACGACCTCGGTCTATCGGATCGTCACTGATCACACGGACCTCCCAGTGCCGTCCGTCCTCGACGGGGCGTTCGACGGTAGCCACGCCGAGCCACGTCCGGATATCGACACCCCGGACGGACCCATTCGTGGACGGGTATCCGTCGACGCGGCACCCGTCCTGCTCGGTAGCCTCCCGATGATCGCGTTCGGGTTCGCTCACCGGTCCACGTTCGCCATCCTGGTCGGGCTGGCGTTCGCCGCACTCGCCGGTGGCTGGGTCTGGCTCGTCGTAGGGCTAGTGTTCGTCCTCGTCGTCGCCGGTGCGCGTATCGGCAGCTACTACCTCCGATACGGGACGATCGAATACCGCCGGTACGAGAAGCAACTCGTAGCCTACGATACGGCATTGGAGGCCGTCCAGTGGACCGCCCCGGTGGACCCGGCGACGTTCTCGATCCGCAACGCGATCCCGGACCGACTGCTGGACACCGGCACGCTGGAGATATCCGGAGCCGGCCCTGACGACCGTGACGCCCAACTTGGCCCGGTTACCGATCTCGACGCCACGATCGAGACACTCGAACTCCCCGTAGCGGACCCCACTCGCCCCGAACGAGATTCGACCGTCATCACGTCCGCCTTGGTTCTTGCACTCTTTTTTCTCGCTGTTCCCGCTGGTCTCGCCGTCAGCCCGAAAGTCGACACCGCACAGCTGATCGGACTCTCCATCGGCGTTGGACCGATTTTTCTGCTACCGGTCGTGCTCATGATTTGGGCGGCACTCAGACGAATTTAGAGGATTCCTCGATAGTATTTACGATCACCCGGACCGGTGTCTCGACGGGAACGGAAACATCGATCCGATTGGAATTCGCATTGTTGACTCGTACGGGGACTGACCAGACAGCGAGATTCGAACTGTCGATCCCGAGAGACGAATACGATACCCCACCCTCCGATAATGACGCCCACCGATAGTGACACTGGCGGTCGGGTCGTTACGTGGACGGCGTTCCCGGACCGCTCCACCGACCGATTTCGGCTCGTCGTGTTGCATCTCGCCGCCGGTGTCCCCCTGATCATCGGACTCGCCGTACTGGTGCTACTCGTGTTTATTATCGCGGACGGACTCGCGGTGGAAAACGCCGGAGGGACCGTCCTCGTCGTCGTGCTCGCGCTCATCGGCGGTCCCGCCTCGTTGGTGTATCTCCTGCTCGCGGTCGGGTACGGCTCCGAGCGCGAGCTGCAGAAACTGGCCCCGTCGATTGGATGGGTTCGCCTCCGTTACGTACCAGTCAGCCTGCTCGGTGGTGGTATCCTGCTCCTGTCGTTGACAATCCAGCCGGGGCTCCTGCTTGTATATCTGATCGGGCTCGTCGTCTGCAAGATGGCCGTCGACCTTCGATATACGGTCGGTCGGATAGAGCCGGAAACGGCAAGCCTCCAGCAGATAAGCGGTGCAGCAGCTGCGGAGTACATCGGTGACGGAGGACTGGACACAAGCGACAGGCGGGTACGGACGTTCGACCTCTCGCCGCTCAGGTGTGTCTACCAGCGACGAGTAGGCGATTATACCGTCTTCATCCCCCGATATCACTCTCGAGGACGGTGGGGTCGACCGCTCGTACTCGTCGTCCCGGAAGACACTGCTACCGAGGCAAAGACGGCTCTCGATACTGTGATCCGGACGACCGATTGGACCCCAGGCGACGGACTGGACCGATCGGTCCGAATCGTCCTCGGCGGGCTCGGCATTCTCTTTCTCGGTACGACGGGAGGGTTCGCTGCCGTCGGGACCGACGTTCTCCCTCTCGTTGCCTATGCGGCCGCGACCCTCGGGCTGTTGGGGGTAGCGATGCTCTTTCTCGCGGTTCGCGGATGAGTTGCTGAAACAGGGTATTCTTCAGATATTCATGGACAGTGCGATGTACCATATGCATTGAGACGACCAGTTTCAACTACTGTTTCCTGTGTGGAAGTTGAGACTACAGCGGATTTAGCGGGGCTCTGATGCGTGGTTTCGGGCGAATTTTCGAGGCGAAGCTGCTTCGGATCCACTCTCGATAGTTTTCTCGTGTCGAAATACCAACTAGACCGGTGAATTTCCAAGACCCTCGACAGCGTTGCCACTCAGGAATCCGGATTGCCCCGGCCAGAGTGTCTCTCTATCCGATTCCGGTCTCTTTCTTCAGCAGCGTGAGCGTATTGTCGGCCGTCACAATCGGCGAATGCTGGTACTCATCGGTCAGTGCGACCTGAACCAGCAGATCCACGGCTCGCCAAATCGAGTACAAGAGACACGCGAATGCGAAGTAGAAGAACCGGAGCCCGAAATTCTTCGACGTCGTCGCCGCCATGAACCGCTTTATCGACCTGTAGCCGCTCTCGATCTCCCACCGAAACCCGTACTCTGTGAGGTGACCGCTCCCACAATTCGTCATAAACACCGAGTACTGCCGGTGGTCGTCGTGCTCGGAGTCCTCTTTCCGACGGTAGATCAGTGTCGTCTCGTGCCATTCGTTCTTGCCGAGGTGGAGCTTCCGGTCGGTCTCGTAGCGGTCTTGTTTACGTCGAAGCAATCGCTTGGCCTGCGCTTTCTCGCTGGTCTGCATCCGCTTGGGAACGACATACCATAAACCACGCTGGCTGAGCATCTCCAGGACGTGCTGGCTGTCGAACTCCCGATCCATCAGCACGTTATCGACGTGAACCAGCTCCTCGGCTGAATCCAAGAGATCCTTGACGATTTCCAATCGGGACTCCCCCTTCCGAACTGGCCGTGCGTCCAGTACAATCGGAACGGCATTCCCTACTAACTGGACGGTCGCCCACTGATAGGCATACTCGTCGGTCTTCTCCTTTGTCCCGATGATTTCGTCTTCGTGACCTGTTCTATCACCGGTGAAGGGCTCAGCTTCAGTGATGTCGATGGCCACGATTCCGGCTCGGAAGAACTGCTCTGTCTCCGCGACTTCGCTCAGGAGCCTGTTGACGGCCTGACGGTACATCTCGCGGATCTCCGCGATTGAGAGGTCACGAATCTGCTCACGATGGGCGTGCCCCAGAGGTGTCCGACTACGCGTCGACTCGTAGACGAAACTGCGAGCCCCCTCGTTAGCCGCGAGGTGCTCATAGGTCGTGAACAGAACAGAACAGAACGGAGAGGAGTGTCTTCCTCCCTCGTAAGTAGAGGCCCTGTGCGAGGAAGCTTAGGCAGAGGCAGACTCCGCGATATCGATGTACTGATCTTCCCATTCACGACGGGTTCCGATTTCACGTCGCCCGCGGCGGGTGAGTGTATACATGTTCGTCCGTCGGTCTTTCTCACCTTTTTCGACCAAACCTTTCTCAACGAGCGTGTCAAGGTTGGGATACAGTCGGCCGTGATGAATCTCCTTCTCGTAGTAGTTTTCGAGGTGCTTCTTGATGGCGAGACCGTGGGGCTCATCGAGGCCAGCAATCACGTACAGGAGGTCGCGCTGGAAACCGGTTAGGTCGTGTATCGGTCCGTTGCCTGATAGGTCGCACTATTTCATACGTCTGTTGCCCCGCAAATAGCAGTGAGACGCGCTTGAGTGCCAGATGAGAATGCTGATATTTATACAGAAGAGAGAAGAACGGTCCACTCGTATGACAGACTTGATCGTCAAATCCACCGTGAAGGAACAACTCAATGAGATGAATGTGGCTGCAGATTTCTATGATGCTCTTGATGAGGATGTCGCCGAACTGCTAGAGGACGCTGCCCGTCGGGCTGACGCAAACGACCGGAAGACAGTCCAACCGCGCGACCTGTAACCGACCCCACTCTACTTCGCTCACCCTGACGGGTTCGCTCGTTGAGGGTGGGGCTTTGATCTGGTTCTCGCCCTCGGTTGGCGCGCGCGGGGCGTCTTGTGCGCTCCGCCTACCGGACGCCCTTCGGGGTCGAGACACCCACCATTTGGGGCCGGGCTACTGCGGCCCGTACTGCGCGAGACGTGTGCTCGCACAGCACTATCTGGCAGTACGAGCGGGTGAAAAGTAACGGTTGTCTCCCACCGTGTCGACTTCCTCCTCAGCCTACACGCGTCGTACTTCCGACTCGGCGTCGGAAGCCCCCGCTCCTTGAGGCCGGGGGCTCCGCCTCGAAAGACGCTGAAGATGCATCTTCCTCAAGTTCCAACCGGCGAACGAAGAGATCTCCTTGGGCACTCAACCGATAACAATTTCCCGAGCAATCTTGATCTTGTAGATCTTGTAGAGAGGTATGGACGACAAGCTTGTTCAAGAGATGCTCGGGGATCACTCACGGAACCCACGGAATTACGGTGAACTCCAATCACCTGATATCGAAGCCGAAATGACGAACCCGCAGTGTGTCGGCCCAACTCATCCCGATGGCGACCGTGTCTCCGTTCAGGCCGCTCTTAGCGACGAAGGAAACATTGTCGAGGCCGTTCGCTTTACAGGAGATGGATGTACATTATCTCAAGCTGGTGCTTCGTTGTTGTCCGAACAGATGGTTGGTACCGCTGTTTCTGAGATCATCGAGTGGGATAACGAATACATCGAAGAACGTGTTAGAATGGAGTTGACACCCAGCAGACTCCAGTGTGCAGAATTAGTCCTCACGGCTTTTCGGCAAGCGGTTGAAGACCACGATTAGCTCCCGAGAGTCATCGCCAAGATGTGTTGCTCATTGCCACGCACCAGCGGTCACGGTGAAGCCAACATCCCGAAGTCGATCACCGAGTGGATCACCAATCCCCGAAGCGGGCGTCAGAATGCCACCGTCTAGCGGTGACTCCGTCTCACCCCGCAGCAAGCACATCCCAGCCTCTCCGAGCATCCGGGCGGTTGCGCCATAGCCAGGATCCAGTTCGGCTCCGATCTCACTTACCACAGTGAACGGCCCATCGGTCGTTGTCCCTCGGCCGATGACACGAATCAAGAAGTGACCTGATTTAATTTTCGCTTCTGAGGGCCCTGTGCCCGGCTCGGGGAACACGAACCGACGCAATCCACGCCGAAGCAGCCGACTCTTCATCGCAGCGGTTCCGACACCCAAGCCGAGTGCGATCCCGCCGGCTGCTGCGGCACCGCCGATCCCAGAACTGGTTGGAACGACCTCTGTACACCGAAACTCTCGGCCCCACGGATACTCCAAGAGGGCATTGCTCCGTCGGATCACCCGTTCGTTGACGGCTGCCATCGGCGAGGGAGCCGTCCATATCGAGCGGATGGAATCTCGCTGTGGTCGTCGTTGTTCGCCTGTATCGACACCGGAGCGTTCGCCCGGTGGAGCCAACGAGTACGGATTCGATACTGTTTCTCGGGCAATCGGATCAGTTGCGGCGGCTTCGAATAATTCGGCCGCACTGGCTAAGGTGCCGCCACTCACTCCACCCTCTCCATCTTCGAGATAGATACGAACGAACTCACAAGGGTCTCCAAACGCCTCGGTAGCGTACGATTGCAGCAGTTTGCCGAGGTCGGATGGGACCGAATCGAACCCACAGCTGTGGACGATTTTCACGTCGGCAGCCACAGCATCGTCGTGATAGCGGTCGATCATCTCTCGAGCCCAATTAATCTCCCCGGTGAGATCACAGTAGTCGGTTCCAGCCTCAATGCAGGCTTCGACGAGTGGTGTCCCGTATGTTGTGTAGGGCCCGACTGTCGTACAGACGACCTTCGTTTGGCTGGCCATCTCACGGAGGCTCGCCGGTTTGGTGGCATCACCGACAACAATGGCGATCTCCTCTCGATCAGACTCATCTGCAAGCCCTTCTGCGAGTCGGCGGAGCTTGGATTCATTTCGACCACCAAGAGCAACAGACAGTTCAGCAGCGGGGTAGTGACTGGTGAGATGTTCGGCGACGAGTTGGCCAGCGAATCCTGTGGCTCCCCAGACCACGATATCGTAGTTGTTTGTTGTAGATGACACGGGTTTCTACTACCAATAGGACGCGAAGAACCTCAACTGTTCGGGCAAGGCTCTGACCGGTGATAGGGAATCATCTCATCCGGTTTCTATCAGGAACTGCTGTGCCAGATGTAGAGCGTGTAGTCAGCATCAGGGCGTTGCTTATTTCAAATAATTGAATATGAATTAATTCCTCGGTATCGAAAAGGCCAATTTCAGTCCTGATTCTGCTACAGTAGTTTCTTTATAATAGTCGCACTACGTAGACCATGTCACTCAGTTCTCACCAAGAGATTCAGATTCTCCACGTCGATGACGACCCCTCCATCACGGACCTGACAGGGACGTTTCTCGAACGTGAGGACGACCGCTTCGCTGTTGAGACAGCGACCAGCGCCGACGAGGGGCTGGAGAGAATCAACGACCGCCCGCCCGATTGTGTCGTCTCGGATTACAACATGCCCGGGATGGATGGGATCGAGTTCCTCCAGGCTGTCCGAGAGGAGTATCCCGACCTTCCGTTCATTCTCTTCACCGGCAAGGGCAGCGAGACAGTCGCCAGTGACGCCATTGCTGCCGGTGTCACCAACTATCTCCAGAAGGAGTCAGGGTCCGAGCAGTACGAACTCTTGGCCAACCGGATCCGCAACGCCGTTCGGGCCCGCCGCGAGGCTGAGCGAGCCGACAGACAGGAACAATTGATGCGGTTGACAGAATTCGCAGGCGACACCGGCGGGTTCGAATTTGACAGAGAGAACAACACAACCTTGCTGACCGCTGGCGCCCGGCGAATCATCGGCCGTCCCGACACATTCGAACTCACTCTCGAGGAGTCGCTCGAACTGTTCCACCCGGACGACCGCGAGGGCATTCAGCACACACTCGACAAGGCCGTCGAAACGGGCGAGGAACTGCACGATCGATGGCGACTCCAGCCGGACGACGGCGAAGAATGTCTCTTGGACATCACGATCACTCCAGTCGTCGAAAACGACGAGGTAATGAAACTCCGCGGGTCTGGCAACGACATCACCGACCGCAAAGAACGCGAACGGGAACTCACAGCGGAACAACGGTTCATCGAGCAGGCACTCAACACACTCGATGACCTGTTCTACGTGCTCGACACGGACGGCACCCTCCGACGGTGGAACGATCAAGGCGCTGAAATGACAGGCTATGCTGACTCGGAACTGGCCGATATGCAGGCGACCGAACTCTTCCCCGAGGACGAACGCAAGACCATCGTGGACGCGATCGAGACAACGCTGGCGGACGGACAGGCTACGGTCGAGGCCGACCTGCTCACTACCGACGGTGAGCGTCGCCCCTACGAGTTCACCGGGGCACAGTTGACTAACGCTGCTGGGAATACGACTGGACTGGTCGGAATCGGACGAAGTCTAACCGAAAATAAAAACCGCGAGTATCGAGCGCTCGCCGAAGAATATGAGGCGCTGCTGGACACATCCGGAGACGCGATATTCATGCTCGATGTGGATACAACTGATGAGGCTCCAGCGTTCGAGTTCGCCCGAGTCAGTCCTGGCTATGAGGCACAGACCGGAATTTCAACCGAGGACGTTCGAGAGAAAACACCGCAAGCGGTCTTCGGCAGCGAACGAGGTGCCGAACTCGAAGCCAACTACACTCGATGCGTTGAGCAGCGCGCGCCGATATCGTACCGTGAAGAGCTCAACATCGCTGAAGATGCTCAGTTTTGGGAGACAAGCCTCGCGCCAGTCATTATCGATGGCGATGTCATTCGGATCGTGGGTATTGCCCGGAACGTGACCGAGCAGGTCGAACGAGAGCGCGAAACGCAAAGACAGAACGAGCGCTTGGAAGAGTTTGCCAGTATTGTCAGCCACGACCTGCGGAACCCACTCCGTGTCGCCGACGGACGGTTGGAACTGATTCGAGAAGAGTGTGCGAGTGACCATATCGACGACGTAGCACAGGCACTTGACCGGATGGACACGCTCATCGAGGACTTGCTAACACTGGCACGAGAGGGTGAGCAAGTCGGTGAGACGGAACCAGTTGGACTTGCGGATGTAGCCAAGACCAGTTGGCAAACGGTGAACACAGAACAGGCCACACTCGAAACCGACACAACGCAGGCTATCCAAGCAGATCGGAGCCGGCTCCAGCAACTGTTCGAGAACCTCTACCGAAACGCAGTCGAACACGGGGGCGACGACGTGACAGTGTCCGTCGGTGTGATAGACGACGGCTTCTACGTAGCGGATACCGGCCCCGGCATCCCTGAATCTGACCGCGAGGAGGTGTTCGAGGCGGGATACTCGACGAATGAGGACGGGACCGGGTTCGGCCTGCGGATCGTCGAACAAATTGCCGACGCGCACGGGTGGGAGATTATGGTGACTGAGAGCAAAGGAGGCGGGGCCCGCTTCGAAATTACCGGTGTCGAAACAGGTGAGTGACCGATACGCGCGTTGTATCTTGCACAGCTTCAGGAAGATGATCTGAATTTGTTTGTTTTTTGATTGCTCGCAAGTCCACGGTTGAAGCTACACTCAACCCGGCTGTGTTCCTCGTTCGTTGGCGCGCACTGCGATGCTCTGTGAGCACGAGGGCTCACGCCTGAAATCAGCTACGTACGCACAGGGGGTCGATAGCCACGAGCCATCTCACAGAATCGCTACTCCCCTTGTCCAACCGTGATGACGGGGACTGGTGCAGAGCGGACGGTCTTCTCGGCGACGCTCCCGAGAAGGATTCGATCACTCCCGCGTCTCCCTGTCGTTCCCATCACGACAGCGTGGATATCGTTCGAGTCGATGGTGTCGAGTATCACCTCGATCGGGGACCCGTGTTCGACGTGCCGGACACTATTCGATACGCCGTGTGTCTCTGCCTCCGACACGAGGTCGTCAACGGCATCGGTCGCAGCCTGTTCACGTTCCCGTCCCGAAATCGTTGAGCGAACGTCCAGACCTAGCGACGTCTCGTCAACGACAGACAGCACATGAACAGTCGCATCGAGCGCCGCTGCCAGGGAGAGGCCATGCTCGGCAGCAAGGGCCGCACCGGCACTCCCGTCGGTCGGGATGAGGATGTTCTCATAGGGGAACACCAGCTGCTCGTCGGGCTGCATCCGCGCTGTGAGGACCGGGATCGAAGACAGACGGACGACCTTCTCCGTGACGCTCCCGAGAAAAAAACCGATGGGGTGTTTGAGCTTCCGCCCTGTTGGTGGGTGGTTAACCGAGGAAGTGTCCTCGCTCCAAATGGTGATGAAACGCTCCTGCCCGAACCCCAC
>Ga0207813_101130_pt1 | contig 10054 bp, 10 predicted proteins | sample A23E3SouthBayCA_2_FD_187730 | JGI IMG/M metagenome (GOLD analysis project Ga0207813, IMG submission 187730) | Aerobic enrichment media microbial communities from Eden Landing Ponds, California, USA - A23 E3 (4) (SPAdes) | ecosystem: Environmental > Aquatic > Marine > Unclassified | place... | reverse complement strand
GCGCGCAGTCAGCTGGCTGGCCGTCTCACGAAACTGCGTGTAGATGTCCGTCCGCTCGGCGTTGAACCGCTCGGAGTAGTTCCGGTAGGCTTCGATCTCGCTTTCGTTGTGCAGTGGCTTCACGTGACGGTCCGTCCAGCGCACGCTGCCGTTCCGGTAGACGGTCAACTCGTGAGTCGTCCTGACGAAATCCGACGGGGCGGCCATCAGTCCCGTTTCCGCGACCGTGCCCGTACCCGTCGTCTCCGCGAACCGGGTCGGTTCCGGTCCCAAGTCGCTGTCGACGCCTTGATACTCCTCGGCACTCGCCGGGAGACCGAAGGCCACACTCGCAGCGAGCGTTAGCACGAGCACGAGCGCAAGACCGCCCGACCAGCGTACCATCTATGCGTATAGATCCATGGCCGATAGTTAAGTACTGTGTTACGATCGGAGTGGGCCGACGCCGTCACGCGGTTTCTTCGATCGCGTCGGCGAGCCGTTCGATCGGATGCGGGGGTTCGGTCTCCTCGTGATCTTTGAGTTGCCCGCGACAGGACGCTCCGGGGGCGACCACGGAGTCGCCGTCACTGCGGTCGATCTGATCGAACAGCATCGAACCGATCGCCTTGCTCATCGAGTAGTGTTCGGCCTCATAGCCGAACGAACCGGCCATCCCACAGCAGGTCGAATCCAGGGCGTCGACCGCGTAGCCGGCCCGCCGGAGGACGTTCGCCGTGTGGTGGTCTTTCTTCGTCGATTTCTGGTGGCAGTGGCCGTGATAGGTCAGCGTCTCCTCGGGCGCGTCGAAGTCGATCCGCTCGTCGAGTCGGTAGGTGTCGAGATACTCCGCGACGCCGTAGGTATTCGTCGCGACACGCTCGACGTCGTGGCCGGTGAGTAGATCCAGATAGTCGAGTTGGAACATCACGGCTTCGGAGGGTTCGACGGCCACGATGTCCCAGCCGTCCTCGACTTTCGGAGCGAGGTACTCGACGTTGTGCTCGGCGTGCTCGCGGGCCTTATCGAGAAACCCCTTCGAGTGGGCCGCACGGCCGCTATCGACGACGTCCGTCGGCACGTCGACGTAGACGCCTGCGGCTTCCAGCACTTCGACGGCAGCCATCCCCGCCATCGGTCGATTGTAGTTCGTGTATGTATCGGGGAACAACAACACCTTCCGATCGGCTTCCGCTTCGCTGACGGACGGTTCGTGGTCGGCGAACCGATCGACGAACGTGTTTCGGTAGAACGGCGGGAACTCCCGTTCGCGGGCGATCCCGAAGAGTTTCTCCTGGACGAGACCGGTCCCCGGGATCTTCTGAGCCCAGTTCGACAGCGGCGCGAGCGCGCTGGCCAGCGGATACAGCGTGTCGGCGTTGGCGAAGATCCGGTCGCGCAGCCCCGGGCCGTGTTCCTCGTGGTGAGCGTGTTTGACCTCGGATTTGAGCTTGGCCATGTCGACCTCGCTCGGGCAGTCCTTGGCACAGCCCTTGCAGCCGACACACAGGTCAAGCACCTCGTCGATAAACTGTTCGTCACGCGGGTCGTCCGGCAGGTCCCCGCTCATCGCCTGCCGGAGCATGTTCGCCCGGCCGCGCGTCGCCTGAATCTCCTCGTTTGCGGCCCGATAGGTCGGACACATCACCCCGCCCGTCGTCTCCTGGGGGCCCCGGCAGCCGCCACAGCCGTGACAGAGTTCGACCATCCCCTGCATGCCGTTGTCGTTGTCCCAGTTGAGCGTCGGCTCGAAGGGGATATCCAGCTCGTAGTCGGGGTCGAATCGAAGCTGTTCGGTCATCGAGGCGACTCGGGCCCGTTCGGGCGTGTCTTCGGGCAGTTCCTCGTCTGGCGCGTATCCACAGACCTGACTGGGATTGAGCAGCCAATCGGGGTCGAACGCCGCCTTGAGTTCGCGCAGCAGCTCCCAGACGTGCTGGCCGTACAGTTTCTGGTTCCACTCGCTGCGAGCCCGACCGTCGCCGTGTTCGCCGGAGACGCTCCCGCCGTACTTGACTGCCAGGTCCGTCGCGCCCTCGGCGATCGACCGCATCTGTGCGACGCCAGCAGGCGTCTTCGTGTTGACCAGCGGCCGGACGTGCAGACAGCCCGGGCCCGCGTGTGCGTAGAAGCTCGCGTAGGTGTCGTTCTCGGCGAGCACCTCCCGGAAGTCGGTGACGAACTCCGGCAGATTCTCCGGCGGGACGGCCATGTCCTCGATGAACGAGATGTGCTTCTCGTCGGTCGTCCGGCCCAGAAGCGTCGGTTGGCCGGACTTACGGAGCTTCCAGAACTGGCTCCGGCGCTCGTCGTCGTGGGCCTCGCTCGCGTCGAAGGCGATCGGATCGGCGTCGGTGATGCCGGCGGCCCCTGCGTCGGGTTCAGCCACCGTTTCGACGCCCGAGACGCGATCCGCCAGCAGGTTCGCGACCTTGCGCTCGCCCTCGCTGTCGCTGTCGGCGTAAAACTCCACCAAAAGCGTCGCTTTCGCGCCCGCCGGCAGAATCTCCTCGACGAGATCGCCGAACTCCTCGGTGTCTGCCGCCAGATCCAGCAGGACGTCATCAAGCACTTCCACCGCGGCAGGATCGTGTTCGAGGATGACCGAGACGTCCTCCATCGCCTCGACCAGGTCTTCGTAGAACAGCAGCGCGACTGATTTGGTCTCCGGGACCGTCTCCAGGCCGAGCGTCGCCTCGGTGATCGTCGCCAGCGTCCCCTCGCTGCCGGCCAGCAGTCGCGCGAGGTTGACCGTTCCCTCCTCGCGGGCCTGCTCGACCATCCGATCGATGTCGTACCCTGAGACGTTGCGCTTCAGGTCCGGGAACGTTTCAAGGATCTCGTCGCCCTCCTGTTCGATCATCCGCTGGACGGTCGCACAGACCTGGGCCTCGATGTCGCCGTCGGGATCGGCCCGCTCGGCGAGTTCTTCGAGGGTTATTTCGCCCAGTTCGGTGACTGTTCCGTCCGCGAGGACGACCTCCGCGCTCTCGACGTACGCGGCGGTCATCCCGTAGACGAGCGAATGTGATCCCGACGAGTTGTTGCCGATCGCGCCGCCGACGGCACTCTTGTCCCGCCAGGCCGGGTCGGGACCGAACTTCAATCCGTCATCGGCGAGGTGTTCGTTCAGGTCTTCGAGGTATGTTCCTGCCTCTACGCGGGCTGTCTCGGCGTCGGTGTCAACCGAGACGATATCAGTCATATACCGCGAGAAATCGAGGACGACGGCCTCGTTGACGGTCTGTCCGGCGAGACTCGTGCCGCCCCCGCGTGGCATCACCGGAATGTCCCGCCGTGCGCAGTACTCCGTGACAGCGGCGACGTCGTCGGCGTCGGTCGGGAAGACGACGCCGATCGGCGTCACCTCGTAGGCGCTGGCGTCGGTCGCATAGAGCTGGCGCGTGTACTCGTCGAAGCGGACGTCCCCCGAGACACGCGAACGCAGGTCAGATACGAGCCCCGGCCGCTCCACCTCGCCGGCGGTGTAGTCGTAGTTCGCCCGGTCGTCCCTTGCAGGGTCCGGTCGTGGAACACCTGGCTCAACCCGGTCGCTGGTTCCCATACGGATTGGCTACGACCCAACACCGATTAAACCCACGCTATCGCTCAGCGCTGCCCCTTTTTCGTCATTGCTTCGGGTCCGCATACGATACCGATCACACGATCTATGAGCATCAGCAACCGACGGTGGGTTCCCGGACGTTCAAATCGCCACGACTGTACGACTGATACATGAGCATCGATACCGAGACACCGACGACCGACACTGACGCCGACCGACTCGCGCGAGAACTCGGTGACGCGATCACTGGCCTGCCGGAATACCAGGGGTATCTCGACGCCAAAGCGGCGGTCGAATCTGACCAACAGGCCCAGGAACGGATCGAGGAGTTCGAACAGGTGCGCGAGGAGTATCTGGTCGCCCGACAGACCAATCAGGCCGAAGATAGCGACAAGCAAGCGCTGACAGACGCCAAACGCCGTCTCCACGCGTTACCCGTGATGAAGACGTATCTCCGAAAGCAGGCTGCACTGGAAAACCGGCTCCAGGAACTCGATGACTTAATTTCTCAGCCGCTCGCGGTGGATTTCGGCGAACAGGCCGGGAGCTGTTGCCAGGACTAGGAGACGTGGGCGGCGATGTCGGCGTCGGTGATGATCCCCCGCGTCTGGCCGCTTTCGACGACGAGAACGGCGTCTTTGTGGTCGAGATACGTATCGATCTCGTCGATCGTGGCGTCGGGTTCGACCTGCGCTATCGACTCGTGCATAACCTCCGCGACAGGGAGGTCACCGACGTTCTCCTCGGACCGCTGTCGAATGTCGGTGTTGCCGATCAGCCCGATCGGCGAGCCGTCCCGGATCACCGGTACCTGCGAGTAGCCTTTCTCGTCCATAACGTCCTTGGCGTGGTGGACCGAATCGTCCGGCGCGACGCTGACGACTGCCTCGTTCATCAGATCGGCCGCACGGAGAATACTCCCCTCTGCCTCCTCTAGCGCGTTGACGATCCGTCGCAGCGTCGATAGCCGCGGATCGACGTCCCCGCCCTCGATCCGGGCGATCAGCGGCTGGGACACCTCGGCTCGCTCGGCGAGCTCGCTCTGGGTGAGATCGAGCTCCGTCCGCCGTTCGCGCAGGTCCTCCGGCGTTGGCAGTTTCATACCTCTGTATAACCAGAGGTAATACAAAAAGGTACCGGCAGTCGTCGGACACTTGTCCCAAGCGGCTCTCAGGCTTCGGCTTCTTCCTCGTCGTCCTCGAACTCGACAGTTTCGATGACTTTCAGCGGGACGTCACGGAGTGCGCCGCCGACCTCGCTTTTGGCGATGCGCTGGGCGTGTTCCTGGCTCTCGGCGTTGAATACCTTCATCTCCAGCACGAGACCGACCAGGGCCGTGTCGGCGGCGATAAACGCGGAGTCGAACGGTTCGCCACAGGCCGGACAGCCCGTCGCACCGACTTCGACTTCCACGTAGTCCATCTCCTGGTCGTTCAATCGCTTCCCTGCTTCGCTGACCGCCACACCGATCGCGTCGTCGATGTCTTCGACGTCTCGAACCAACCAGGCTGCTTCCATTGCGACGAGGTAATTCATACCCGTCCCTTCCGGCCCGAGCCTCTTGGTGTTTTATAATTCGCTACGATCCTCGGTGCGCACGTGATCTCGATAATGGCCATAACTTATGGCTACGTCGGCAGTCGCCAATCGCTCAATTACCCGTTGCACCGGAGAAAATCACATCTACTTGAGTATAGTCCAACCGTATCTGAATCGCAGTACTGCGGCACTGTCATCTATCATCATCTGTTAAACTACCACATATCTCTCAGAAATGCTTATATACCACGAGTGACCCACGTCTGAGCGAGGACAAACCGATGGAATCACGGCTGTACCGCGCTACCCTGTTCGCACTGTACCAACTGACCGTACTGGTCGGTCTCGTTATGCTACCGATCGCACTCCTCGTACGGCAGGTGGGCGTCGCCGTCCCGGTTCACCGGGCGATCGACCGAGTCGAAGCCGCCTACGAACGGACAACTGAACAGGCCTGATACCGCCGTGCTGTTGGACACGCCGCGTACGGCGATCCATCTCTGCGCTCGTTTTGCATCCGAAAACCGGATACACTCCTGTTTCAGACGTCGAAAACGACGTACGCCCGCCAGCCGTCGGCCACCGGCTCCAGCTGCATCTCGGAGTAGGTGACGGCTTTGACTTCACGAGCAGTGATCGCCGACAGCGGGACACCCCGGGCGCTGGCTTCCACTGTCCAGTCTCCGTCGACCTCTCTGATTGTCGCCTCGTTTTCGACCGGGAGAACCGCTCTGACGTCCCGCTGGTAAATGAGTTCGTCGAGATAATCAAAGAGCAGCGCCTCCCGGGACTCGGCCGTTCGGGTCAGTCCGAATCGGTCACCCTCTTTGGGCGGCGCGTCGCACATCGCGGCCGCGAGCCCGTCGCCGACGGCCTCGAACGTCGCCGCTAACGTCTGTCCCGTCGCTTCGACCGCGATATCCGCGGTGTGCTCTCGCAGTTCGTAGCTCATCGTCGGGGCTCGCGCCTCGAGTAGGTACTGCGTTCCTTCATCGCCCTGGCTCGTGTTCCGAGTCGATACCGCGTTCAGTGACGTGTTCGACCATCTCCGGATCGGCTGCACCCGGGAACTTGTCGACTGGCACGTCCTTGGTGCTGTTTACCGCCACGCCGCTGGTCACCAGCGACCGCATCCCCGCTTCGACGCTCATGTCGATATCGTAGACTTTCTCGTCGTCGACGTGGACGACGAATCCGCCCATCACGGGATTGGGCGCCATTGGCAGATACAGCGTCGTCATCCCGTCGATGCCCGTTGCGTCCCGAATGTTCTGTGAGGTTTCGGCGGTGACGAAGGCCACGCAGTACGACCCCTCGACCGGATACTCGACGAGTTTGACTTCCCGAAAGCTCTGGACCTCGCTGTCGAGCAACAGCTCGCTCATCTCGCTGAAGCTGTTGTAGACGGCACCGATTCCCGGTATCGAGCTGACGGCGCGATCGAACGCGTCCTCGATTCGCCGAGAAGCGCTGCTTCGTTCGGTGGCGAACCCGACGACGAAGATGATCCCGAGCAGCGTCACCAGCGCGGCGAACTCCGAGGCGATATCGTTGTCCATCCCCAACCACCGGAGTAGTCTGGCGAGTGGCCCCACCGAATTGAGCAACAGGTTCATCGCGAAATCGAGCACGAACACTGTCACTAGTATCGGGACGGTGATCGCCAGCCCGCTGACCATCGCCGTTCGCAACTGCTCGCGCAGGCCCCCCTCGCTTCGCTGTCCTGAATCGCCCCGCATCAGTTGTAGCCTCTCGATGCGAGTACAAAAATCGGTCGCCGCTCGGTGGCTGTCCGGCGACCAGATTCGGCCGATACGAACCGACCGGCAAGCGTTTTTTCGCTGGCGACGGACGGTACCGTATGGACGACCAGGATTCGGACGCCGCCACGGCTGGGCGCGTCTACGATCCCGACGCGGAGCACGCCTTCCCGGACGAGCGGGTCAACGACGTGCTCGAGCGGATCGAGGACGACCCGGAGATTCAGGCGCTGCTGTCGGCACAGAACGTCAATCCCGTGGCTCGAAAGCGGTACAACGATCACGGGCCAAAACACATCACTATCGTGCGAAACCGTGCGCTGTGTCTCTACGATCTACTCAAGCGCGATGCCGTTCCGTTCAACGGGGCAGGCGATCAGGGCCTCGCGGAGGCCGACGAGGCGGTCATCATCGCGCTCGCGGCGACGCTGCACGACATCGGCCATATCGTCCACCGGGACGAACATCCCTACTACTCGATCCCGCTGGCCGCGGACGTGCTCGATCGGTTCCTCCCGGAGCTCCCCTACTACGACATCGAAGCGCGGATCAGGCTCAAGGGCGAGGTCCTGCACGCGATTCTCTGTCACGATACCGACGAGGCGCCACTCACGACGGAGGCAGGCGTCGTCAGGGTCGCCGACGCGCTCGACATGGAGCGGGGGCGCTCGCGGATCCCCTACGAGCACGGCGGTCGGGGGATCAACACCGTCTCCAGCCAGGCGATCGAAACGGTCCGTCTCCAGGAAGGCGACGACAGCGTCGTCCTCGTCGAAATCGAGATGAACAACGCCGCCGGTGTCTATCAGGTCGACAACCTCCTCAAGGCGAAACTCCGCGGCTCGAGGCTGGAAGACGACATTCGGATCGTCGCGGTCAACACCCACCAGGAAGGCGATCGGATCGTCGAGCGGATCGAGTTGTGAGCGGGGTCGGTTCCATAGACGCCGTCGGGGTGGCGTCAGAACGCTTTTGATCGTCGGGGCGGACCGTTTCGCTGTGACCGAGGCAACTGTACTGACGATCGGTGGTGCGAAAGGCGGCGCTGGCAAGACCGTCACGGCGATCAACGTCGCGTCAGCGCTGCGATCGGCCGGCTTCTCGGTCGCGCTCGTAGACGCCGACCTCGGTACGACCAACGTCGCCGACGTGCTCGGACTCGACATCGAGACCTCTATTCACGAGGTGTTGGCCGGGGAGGCCGACATTGAGGAGGCGATCGTAACCACCGACACGGGGCTGGACGTCCTCTCCGGTGGTGACTCGATCGCGTACCTGACCGAGGCCGATCCGGCCGAACTGCGGGCGGTGATCGACGCCCTCTCCCCCGTGTACGATACCGTGATCGTCGACACCGGGACCGGTCTGAGCCACGAGGTTCTGGTTCCGTTCGGACTCGCGGACGGTGTCGCCCTCGTCTCGACACCGGACGACACGTCGATCGTCGACACGCGCAAGACCGCCGAAGTCGTCGAGAAGGTCGATGGAACGTTGTTCGGCGTCGTCGTCAACCGTGTGACCGATGAGACTGACCTCGACCGCGTCCGCGACCAGATCGAGCTGCCGCTACTTGAGTTGCTACCCAACGACCCGGTGGCCAGCAAGGGCGAACCGGTCGTGATGGAGGCGTCCGACACCGACCTCGCGGAGGCCTACCGACAACTCGCGACGGCGCTCCACAGACAGACCGCAAGTGACGAGTGAACCCGACGTCTGGCCGCACGGGCGCCACGTCAAACGCGATGGCAATCTTTGAGTGAGCGTCAGTCCGACTGTTTGCAATGACGTTCTTCGACAGACTGGCCGAGCGTATCGCGACCGTCGACAGCGTCGTCTCGGTGGGACTGGATCCGGACCCGGATCGCTTCCCCGAATATGTCGCCGACGCCGACCTGCCGCGCTTCCAGTTCAACCGCCGGATCATCGACGCGACCCACGAGTACGCCGCCTGTTACAAGCCCAACGCGGCCTTCTACGAAGGCACGGACGGCTGGGCGGCGCTTGAGGAGACGATCGCCTACGCTCACGGCAAGGGCGTCCCCGTCCTACTGGACGCAAAGCGCGGCGACATCGGGAACACGGCCCGCCAGTACGCCGACACCCTCGACCCGGACGGCCTGGACGCCGACGCGATCACCGTCAATCCGTATATGGGTCGGGATTCCCTGGAGCCGTTCCTCCAGCGCGAAGACAAGGGCGTGTTCGTCCTCTGTCGGACCTCCAATCCCGGCGGCGCGGATCTGCAGGACCTGGAGCTGTCCTCGGGCGAGCCGCTGTACGAGCGCGTCGCCGCGCTCGCGGATCTCTGGAACGCGAACGACAACGTCGGCCTCGTCGTCGGCGCGACCAATCCCGACGAACTCGAATCGATCCGCGAGATCGTCCCCGACGTCCCGTTTCTCGTGCCCGGCGTCGGCGCACAGGGCGGGGACGCCGAGGCGGCCGTCGAGCACGGGCTGACAGCGCGATGGTCCGACGCGGCCGACGCGCCGGGTGTCGGGCTGGTCAACTCCTCGCGCGGTATCATCTTCGCCGGCGAGGAGGCCCGCGGCGGCGCGGACGCCTACTTCGGCGCGGCCGGACAGGCGGCCCGACAACTCGCCGGGCGACTCAACGAATACCGGTAACGGTTACTCCCTTCGATGCGATTGCCGGGCATATGGAGGGGCTATACACCGACTACCCCGAACTCTACGACGCGATCCAGTCGGAGTGGGACTACGATCGCGACTGCGGGTTCGTCCGGGAGCTACACGACCGAGATCCCGATGACCTGTCACTGTTAGAGGTCGGCTGTGGAACGGGCGAGCACACCCGACGGTTCGCTGAGGCCGGCTACGACGTGACCGCGATCGATCCGAACGAGGGGATGCTCGCCCGCGCCCGGGAGAAGGCCGACGTCGAGTATCACGCGGCCGGCGTCCCCGGTATTCCGGTCGACCGGGAGTTCGATCTCGTCGTCGCGATCCGCGGTGTGATCAACCATTTGCCTCCCGAACAACTGGGGCCGGCAATCGAGGATATGGTCGCACACCTCTCCGAGGACGGTGTCCTCGTGTTCGACAATTCGTCGCTGCCGCCGGAGGGCAACGGGGTCGCGATCGATGTCGGTGAGACCGACGCCGGAACGTACGCCCGCCTCGTCCAGATGAATCCCGATGGTGACGGTCGACTTGCCTGGGATCAGCTCGTGGTCACGCCCGACGGCGAG
>Ga0207813_101129_pt1 | contig 10055 bp, 12 predicted proteins | sample A23E3SouthBayCA_2_FD_187730 | JGI IMG/M metagenome (GOLD analysis project Ga0207813, IMG submission 187730) | Aerobic enrichment media microbial communities from Eden Landing Ponds, California, USA - A23 E3 (4) (SPAdes) | ecosystem: Environmental > Aquatic > Marine > Unclassified | place... | reverse complement strand
CCCCTCGCCGTCGGTGTATGCGGCTTCCGGCCGTGGCAGCCACTGCGACCCCGTGTATTCGAGTTCGACCAGCGACCCCTCTAAATGACTGGCCTGCTCGAACTGCAGGCCGTTCGCTTCACAGAGCCGCTCGACCTTGGCGATGTCGCGGTCGCTGTCCAGGTCGTAGCGCCGCTGTATCGTGTCGGTCGCCCAGTCGAACTGGAACCGACAGACGAGTTCGCTCTCGCCGACCCACACGTCGACGACCTCGGCCAGTTCGACCGTGCCGGCCGTCTCTTTCCGCTTCCGGTGGAGGTGCTCGTACTCGGCGGGGGACTCCGTCGAAGCCGTCACCTGGGACTCCGTCTCGGACATGCCTTCTCGATACGGGTGTTCGTCTGACGACACTATACGTTTTCTCCCACTGGAACGGCTGCTATCCTGAGGGAGCCGGAAAGGCGACTGCCAGCGACACGTTCAGAGGTCGACCGGACAGCCGTTGATCTCGCCGCCGCGCATCCCCTCGGCGAGCCAGTAGATAGAGAGAGTCAACACAGCGAGCGCCAACAACGCGAACTCCAGGCCATCGAGGGGCAGAAACAGCAGCGAGGTCGAGACGCCGAGCAGCGACAGCAATCCCAGCAGGACCGCCGACCCGCAGGCCGCACAGCCCGCGCCGAGCGTTCCGAGGACGACCCCCGCGACGCCCGCGCCGCCCTGCTGGAGGTCGAGACCGTGCTCGCGGAAGTGGTAGGTCGCCAGGCCGATATCGACGCCGGTGAGGACGGCAACAACGACCAGCAGGACCCCCTGTGCGGGGTTGAACGACGTGCCGATAAACGGGTACAGTTCCCCGAGCACGCGCAGTCGGCTGGCGAGCGGGAGCGACCCGCCGACCACGAGGTCCAGCACCAGCGGGACGTTCAACGAGACGACGAACAGCGTTAGCGAGACGAGGGCGGCGATTGCAGCGACGGCTGCATAGACCGGCAGCGTGAGCACGAGCCTGACCGTCCGACCCATGAGCCGCCAGTCGCCGCGCGTCGTCGGCAGGCGGAGCCCTTCTGCGGTGCTCATCCGTCGCGCTCTCCCAGCGCCTCCGCGATGAGTTCGTAGCTGACGCTCCCGTTGACCTTCGTCACGAACTCGCCGTCCTCGAACAGCAGAATAATCGGCGTCGTCTCACCCAACCCGGCGTCCTCGGCCGCCCGGATGTCGGCCTGGACAGCGTCGTCGTGTGCCCTGTTCCGGGCGTCGCTTGCGACCGCCTCGCCGTCTACCTCGGTCTCGTCGGTGAGAAACGTCGCCGTTCGCTCCAGGACGTTGTCCGGGTCGAACGACGACTGCTCGGCGAAATAGTGATCGAACAGCGACCAGTACGCCTCGCTGTCGCGGGCGAACGTCGACTCCAGCGCCTGCGTCGCCGGTTCACCCCAGGGGTAGATGACTGGGTATGTCCGGACGACATACGCTCCTTTGCCCGTGTCCACGATGTTCTCTCGAATATCTGGCAGCGTGTTCTCGTGGAAGCGGCGACACGTGGGGCAAGAGGGGTCTTCGAACGCCAGAACGACGTGGCCGCCGAGTTCACCGCGGCGGGGCTGGGCTTCGAGGTCCGCGGCCGCCGGGTGGTCGTCGATAGATTCGCCGGTGTCCGCATCGCTGCTACAGCCCGCGACCGCGCCGACGACACCCGCCCCGGAGAGTGTCAGAAAGCGGCGTCTGTTCATATACGCCCGGTCGGCCCGCGCGGGTTTAGCGTTTGTTCCACTGTGTGGCTCCGATGAGTAACCGTCTTGTCGACGGCGGCGGTAGCATCTGCCGGCCGATGACGACGACTCACAGGGCCGAACCGGGGTGACTCCCCGTTGATGACGAGCCCTATGAGTGCCGAGGCCGACCACTCTGGTCCCGTTATTTAGCCTGAAACGGAAGATAATGGCACTAATGGCGTGAAGACAGAAGCGGAAGTTGAATAAGCTCGTTTCTCTCATCGTCTGTAATCTGAAAAATAAATCATTGACAGAGGATTTGATTAGACCCAGTTTCAACGGTAGAGATTGAATCGCTGGAAAATGGCACCAATCAGTACCGCAACGGGGATGATTTCGAGGCGTCCGACCCACATATTGATGATCAACATTGCCTTGGCCGAATCAGGCATCGTCGGGCCGGTAATCCCTGAGTCCAGCCCGACGTTACTCTGGGCGCTCATTACGTCGAAGATAACGTACTCGAGGGGATGAGTTGGTGAGAGAACACGGAGCAAGACAGCAACGCCAATCGCCAAGAAGACAACCCAGAAGATGAATACGACGGTTGCTTCCGTATACTCACGTTGCGCCTGTCCTTCGTCAAGTCGTCGTTTGCCGATTTGGAGATACTGAACCGCGGCCGATGGCCTGAATACGTCTCGAATCTGCCAGGCGGTTCCCTTGACTAGTGTGATCACACGGATAAGTTTGAGGCCACTTGTCGTTGACCCAGCTGCGCCCCCCGTAAGCATTCCAAGACACATCAATAGTGTTGCGCCAGCACTCCAGACCTGTTCTGTCCCCTCACCGACCGTCGCAGTACCGAATCCAGTATTCGAGACCGCGGACACGAACTGGAACAGCCCGAGTCTAAACGTTTCTTCAAGTGTATCGTACTGACCATTCGCATACAAGATCCCTATCAGCGTAAGTGAGCCGGCCGTAAACCAAATGAATACCCACCGCGTCTGCAAATCGGCGTAGAAGTTCCGTATCTCGCCCTTGTAGATCAAATAGTGGATAGGGAATGCGATACTGCCGGCGAACATCACCGGCACGACGGCGTACTCGATTAGTGGGTTATTGTAATGTCCGATCGACGCCGCGTGGACGGAGAACCCGCCGGTTGCGATTCCTGTCATCCCATGATTGATCGCGTCCCACAGCGGCATGCCGACCAGCAAGAACAGGATGACTGACCCGAGAGTGAGCCCCACAAAAATCTTCCAGATTTCCCTAACCGTTGTCACGATACTTGGATGAATCTTTTCCGACCGAGCTTCACTCTCGTAGAGCGTATACGACCCACCGGTTCCGCCACCCCGACTGAGAATTGCGACGGTCAGTACGATAACGCCGACGCCGCCGATCCATTCGATGAATGACCGCCACCAGTGCAGCGACCGTGGCAGCTGCTCTTCGACAGCAGCCATCGTGAGCCCCGTCCCGGTGAAGCCACTCATACTTTCGAACACCGCGTCCAAGGGCTGAAGGAAAATAACCGTCGTGTCATCCATTGGTGGGGTATTCATCCAGACTGGAAACGGGTCAATCTGGATCGTCCACGCGATGAACAAGAACGGCAAACCGCCGAGAATGCCGATAACAGCCCACGCAGTCGCTGCTGTGACCATTGCATCGCGTTTCTCTGGCGGATCAGCGTCCTGGTATCGCCAGGCGAGTCCAGTTCCGAGTACACCCATTATTACCGCCGTTACAGCAAAGGAGGGGATTGCGTAATACTCACTATTAACCGCTGACACGATGATCGAAATTGCCGACATTAGCGAAATAGCCTGTATAATCCGACCAACGTCGTGTCCGACCGCTTTTGTGTTTACCCTTAGCATGAATCCTCAGTTAAGATACCGGATAAACGGCTTTTTACACGTACCATCAGCCTGTATCGAGTTACCCCGACCGGTGGAGAAGTTAGCCACATTAGCAAAACTATATTTTTGTCAGTTATATCGCCCTGTCCTCGTGGTGACCAAAAAGATCGGTAAGTTCTGGGTCGGCTCCGTTCGCGGAATAGACCGTCAGTAGATCGTTCACCTTGATGTGGGTGTTTCCGCGCGGCGTTAGTGGCTTGTCTTCTGTTTCTCGGCCGATAGCAACAATCAATACGTCATCTGGCAACAGGCCTTCTTCACCTGCTTCGTTGAGTGTCTTTCCAGCAATTGGTGCATCCTCTGTGACCGTAATTTCAAAGACTTCGGCCTCCTCGCCGATTCTCATATAATCGACAATTGCTGGTCTGGCGACTGCCCTGTACAGATGTCCAGCGATTAGCTGTTGTGGGTTTTCGATCGTGTTCACGCCGATCTGGCGGAAGAGGTTCATGTGCTCCGCGTTATGAACGACTGACGTAATCGCTGGAATCTCAAGTTCCTTGGCTAGCAGACAGACCATCACGTTCGTTGCGTCCTGATCGGTCGTCGAAATGATCGCGTCAGCACGATCCGCACCGGCGTCCTCCAGCGTCTCCTTCGTAGTTGCATCCGCATTCAGTACCATACAGTCGTAGTCACTGGCGATTTCGTCGGCTTTCTGTGTGTCCCGTTCGATAACGACCACTTCGTTACCTGACCGAGTCGCAATGTCGATCAGTGGCGATCCGATGTCACCTGCTCCAACGATGATGATGTACATGTGTAGTATGAATTATGCGTTTGTTGGCATTTCACGCGACTGGCGTCGGGTTACACTCACGCTCCGCTCACCTCTCGGTCTGGTAGAACCAGAATCGGAATGTCGCTGCTCTGAACGAGATTGTGGGTGACGTCGCCCGTCAGCAGCTTGCGCCAGCGGCTCCCCCCACGAGGAGTAAAGACGATTGCACTGGCAGTACTGTCGTGGGCCGCACCCACGATCGACGATGCGATGTCGGTTCCGTAGCGGAGATCTGTTTCGAGCGTGATCTCCGAGTCGGCCAACTTGTCGGCAACGATTTGGAAAATCTCCTCGGCACGCTGTTCACGTTGCTCAACGGATGCTTTATCAGGGGCACCACCAGCCTTTTTAATTACGTGGACGGCGATTACAGTCGAATCCGACCCCTCAACATATGGGCGGAGTGCAGCTGTCGTCGCCGTGGCGTCATCACGGTTGGCAACTGGAACAATAACCCGCTGGGAGAACGGTTCAGTCATCTGAATCGCCTCCGGCGTCCTCATTGACTTTCCCAAGATAGTGCCATTTGTACCGGCCCCCCTCGTCGTCGATATGTGGTTCCCATCTGACTCTGTAGGCGAACGGACCGCGTGCCTCACCCGTTTCATCCGGTCGTTCTACGACAGCGATTGTGTACGCGCCGTGATCCTTTATAAGAGCGAGTTCCTTCCCAGGGCACGATTCGATTGCATCCGTTATCGACGGATGTTCTCGAAGGAGTTGCTGTGCGTAATCGATAATCACCCTGAGTTCGCGATCACTGCGGTCTTCAATTGCAGTAATAAGTCGTTCAGGGAGATCGTCCGGGGGATCGATATCAGATGAAGTCATACGTTGTAGTGAATCACTGCCGTTTTTCATTCGGCTGGGTGGACTACGGGACTACTGTCACAGAGTCTGGCTACCATATGAAGAATTTTTGCTGCGCAATAAATATTGGCATTCTATTTCGCTTTGGAGTATTACTTGGCACACAGATTTCGCGTAGACGAAATTTAATCACCGAGCTGAACTTAGTAGGTATTGGATGGGGGTCACCACTCTTGCCTGACCAATCTGATCTTCCAAGGAAATCACTACGCGGGCGAGTTGCAAGAACCATCGAACGAGTCTGTGTAATTGCTGCTCGCTGGTCGATCCCGCTGTTTCTTCCCGTCGGTTTCGTTTTCTTCGTGTACCTAATTGGGGGATCTATCGCAATCTCAGCAGGGTTGTGGTCCCCATCTTATGAGTTTCTATCACTATCAGATGATATTTACCTTGCATGGCTTGGATTTCTCTCAGGGACCACGATTTGCATCGGGACAGGTTCATTGATCGGACTCGCATTTCTTACCGAAGGGGATGGACAGATTCACAACGAAATCTCGATTCTAGCTTCCTTCATTGGGTTTGGTTTCGGGGCTGGACTTCTTCGGATCACACATATGACTGTGTTAACATCGCTAATCTAACCGTTGGATCACCCGTTTATTTGTTCCGGCTACGGGCCTCAGCTAGTATGACAGTACATGCTTCTACAGACCACCGAAGGACAACAGGAAAGACCCTATATCAACCCCGATTGTAGTTCTGGTATGGCTTACCACGTTGATGAGATCGATAAACGCATCCTCTACCGTTTAGCAGGAGATGCTCGAAACACGTCAACTTCAGACATTGCGGAGGAGATGGACGTAACCCCAGCAACGATCCGGAATCGGATCAAACAACTCAAGAAGGAAGGTATTCTTCGGGGGTACCGTGCTGATATCAATTACAAATCTATCGAAGGGTATGTCACGTACCAATTTAGATGTACGGCCGCTATTCCGGATCGTAAGCGACTTGCTCAGTCTACTCTGGAGATTCACGGGGTAATAACAGCTCGAGAATTAATGGCCGGTTCTTCAAACTTGGTGATTACCGCTGTCGGAGCAGACACCAATGAGATTACCCAAATTGCACATAAAATCTCTAATCTCGGGTTAGAAATCGACGATGAAAGTGTGATAGAAGATGAATACCACACTCCATACAGTGCCTTCGGTCCTGATGACGTGCCGAAAGGGCCGTCATTAACTGATTTTATGAGTCTCACTGGGGACGCGGAAGTCGTTGAATTTACTGTCTCAGAAGAGGCCAAGGTCGCAAATAAGACTATTGAGCAGGCTGTCGATAAAGGGCCGCTGGCCGACGAAATGCTTGTAGTTGGCATTGAACGAAACGGCGAAGTACTCACCCCGAAGGGAAGCACCGTCATTCAACCAGGAGATGTTATTGCCCTGTTCTCAAAGACACCGTTAAAGAAAGATTCTTTAGAAGAGTTTGGAACAGGGTAATATTGTATACCCGCGAGGTCTTCACCTTAACGATGGCTTACGTTACCAAATTAAATTTCTGGATTTGTGCTCTATATTACAAATTTTTCCAAGATATTAGAGACAATATTCGTTACCACTCGCCACTTCCTATTTATTCGTTCAATAACGAATGCCTCTCCTATGTAAAAGATGCAGACCTCGGCATTCGATTAGGAAATCAAAGTCATTAGAGCCCGATGGGTTTGATGTAGTCAAGATACTCTTCTCTTGCCTCGGAGCGGTCAACGCGAGTGTAGATATCCATCGTCTCGCTTTCAGCGTCTCCACGAATGTACTGGAGGATGTGCTGTTTCATCCCCTGATTCCGCATCAGCGTCGTGAATACAGTACGAAACGTGTGCGGCGTGAACTTCTTGTGGAACCGGTCCTCGCCGTCTTCCATGATCCCCTCGTCCACTGCTGCCTCACGTACCGCACGCTGAATCACGGTCTTCGTCAAGCGGTCGTCACGGATACTCACGAACAAGTAGTCCAAGTCAGTATCCCGTCGAATCAACCTGAATCGCTTGATCGTCCGAATCGTCTCCCGGTCGATCGGCACCACCGTCTGCTTCCCACCCTTGCGTTCGCGCAGTCGGACGAAGCCGTCGTCCAGCATCAGGTCGTCCATCTTGATTTCCAAGGCTTCTTCCAATCGACATCCGGTCTTCGCCAATAGGACGGCGACCGCTTTGTTCCGCGGGTTCGGAATCGCCTTCACGATTTTCTTCGCGTTCTCCCACGTCGCACAGTCCGGGCGTTGCCGGATTTGTTTCGGTATCTCCTCCAGGACGACACCAGCCGGATTCCCTGTAATCTCCTCGAATCGGGGGCGCTTCATCGCGTAGCTGAAAAACGCTGACAACGACTCCAGGTATCGACGCTTCGTGTTCTGACTCACGCCGCGGTCGTCCAGGATACGCAGGTACTCCTCGATGTGCCGCACCTCCGTCTCCTCCGGCGAAAGGTCGGGAAAGTGCTCGTGGTAGTACCGCTTGAGCACCCGGCTGTAGGAGTTTAGCGTTCGCGGACTGCGCCCTGTGGTCTGCTTCTGCTTGATGAAGTCGTTGATCGCGTCGTGCTTGTTCTCGTAGACCGTCTCGTACCAGTCATCGGCCATCACTCCTCACCTCCAGCAAGTCGCCACCCGTGACCGTGCTCGAACTCGACCTCCTCACGAGCGGCCAAAAAGTACAGTTCGTCCTCGATTGGCTCTTGAAGCAGTTCGTCGACCGTGTCACTCTCGACGACTTTCTGTAAGACCTCGTCGAAGGTCTGGTACTCCTCAGTGAGGAACTGCTTCAGGAACGCCGCGTCTTCAATCGTCACAAAGTCACGCTTCTGCTGTTTTGTCTGCGCCAAACGGTCTTCCAACTCCTCGATCTTCTGCTTGAGCCGCTGGACTTCCTGATCGCTGCCCTGGGGCGCGAGGAAGCCTTCCTCCCTGATTGCCCGTGCCTCTTGGATTAGTTCGTGCAGGTACTTACTAGTGCTCTTATAATTTTTCTCGTTCGCTTCTTGCTGCCACGTCTCCTTGTGGCTCATCGGCGCATAGATTTTCACCAGTCCGGTGTCTTGCGACATACCCATATTCTCTTTCCAGCCAGTCATCTAACGATACCTCCGTTGCTCTGTGCATCATAGCCACAACACTCAACTTTTTTATAGTTAGTACTAACCGGAGCTTCCGTGAGTGCCGAGGCCAGTCCGGTATAGACGATGCAACTCAGTAAGCCATAGCGCAATAGAACGGCCCAATCCGAAGCCTGTTAGACTTACGAGTAGCGGCGATTCGATAGCGGTGGCATACCTCCGGCGACAAACCGACCACCCCCGTGCTGAGTGGCGACCGCAACGCGGCCCGGTACGATCAGTGATGCAGTTCGCACCCGGTGTCGAGATATCGTCCACGTTCGTCGAGCGACTCCGCCTCCGCCGGTCAGTTCCGACGCGTGAGAATCCCCAGTACGCCTTTATTTTGGTCGGCCGGGCAACACATATGGGCGTCATCTGTGAATTCGAGTTGCAGTCCGAAGATATGCCGCTGTGTGCGGTCGCTGCCGAACTGGACACCCGACTGATCGTCGACAACGTCGTCTCCGGAACGACTGCGGAGCCGGCGCTGGTGTTCTCCGCGACGGGCGTCGAACCGGACACTCTTGAATCGGCATTGCTCGGCGACGAATCGGTCGTGGAGTTCGTCGCCATGGATTCGGCTATCGTCGAGTCCCGGTATCGGGTCGTTCTCGATACGGATTACGTCGAGATGTACACCCAGCTCGTCGACCGGCAGACGTATCCGATGGGTGCGCTCGTGACCGAGCCCGGGTGGAAAGTGAGCACGCAGTTCGCCGACAGAGCGGACCTCGAAGCGTTCCGGGACGCCTGTCAGTCCAGCAGTGTCACGTTTCGCCCGCATCGGCTCTGCGAGACGGAGCACGGCGGCGACAACTACGGACTCACCGCCCCGCAGCGAGAGGCGCTACTGGCAGCCCACCGACAGGGATACTTCGCCGTCCCCCGCGAGGCAGACCTGTCGGAACTCGCGGCGGAACTCGACGCCACCACGTCTGCGATTTCGGAGTGCCTCCGTCGCGGAACGGACCAGTTGATCGACCACACGATTGCCAGCTCCGAACAGTGACAGCAGGCTGGCCGGAGCGCGGCTATTTCGGCGAGCTACCTTCTCTTATAAATTGCTGTACATATGTTGGCAACGGTTAGGGCTGGGACTTGCGTACCATTACATGACGGTGACCCAATATGACCATCCACCAGCACCCACACGTCACTGACCGCGACGCACACTTCGTCGGGGGCGGCATTGCCTCCCTCGCTGGCGCGGCGTTCCTCGTCCGAGACGGCAACATGCCCGGCGAAAACATCCATGTCTACGAAAAGCTGGACGTCGTCGGTGGCGCGATGGACGGCGCTGGCGACCCGGACGAGGGCTACCTGATCCGGGGCGGCAGGATGTTCAACTACCCGACGTACGAATGCACGTGGGACCTCTTCGAGACGATTCCGTCGCTCGAAGACGACTCGCGGTCGGTCAAAGACATGATGGACGAGTTCAACGAAGCGCACCCCTCGTATGCGAAAACACGGCTGATGCACGAGGGCGAACGGATCGACGCGGGCGAGTACGGACTGACGCGCCAGCACCGGCAGTCGATAGTTCGGTTGCTCCTCACGCCCGAACCGCGACTCGGTGACACGCGCATCGAGGAGTGGTTCGACGAGTCGTTCCTGGAGACGAACTTCTGGTACGTCTGGGCGACCATCTTCGCGTTCCAGCCGTGGC
>Ga0207813_101128_pt1 | contig 10068 bp, 11 predicted proteins | sample A23E3SouthBayCA_2_FD_187730 | JGI IMG/M metagenome (GOLD analysis project Ga0207813, IMG submission 187730) | Aerobic enrichment media microbial communities from Eden Landing Ponds, California, USA - A23 E3 (4) (SPAdes) | ecosystem: Environmental > Aquatic > Marine > Unclassified | place... | reverse complement strand
GACGACCGCCGGCGCGTCGAACTCGTCGAGGAAGTCGGCGACGAAGTCCTCGTAGAGCGCCGCGGAGTAGCGAAGCGGCGGCCGAGCCGAGCGGCCGAACCCCGGCAGGTCGGGGGCGACGACGTGGTGTGTCTCCGCGAGCGTCCCGAACACCTCGCGGAACTCGCCGCTCGATCCGGCGGCGTTGATCCCGTGTAGACAGACGAGGTCCGGATCGTCGGGGTCGCCGGCCTCCGCGTAGGCGACGTCCATCCCGCGCCAGCGGTACGTCCGCTCGGTCGCGTCGAGGGCGGGTTCGAGTTCGCCCGCCGCGTCCCGGAGGACGCGGTCGGTGACGGCGGCGGCCGCCCCCAGTCCGAGGAGGGCGCCTCCGAGGCGTCTGAGCTTCATACCCGCCCTTCGGACGCGGTGCCCTTATACCGGCCGGCTGCCGGTCCCGGGGCGTCACCAACTCCGCATCCCGGCTTCGAGGAGGAAGACGACCGCCTCCTGTGAGAGGAAGAGGGTGCCGTAGGCCACCGCGGGCAGCAGGAGGGAGTCGGTCCGGTCGTAGCCGTCCGCGGCCGTCCAGAGGACGGCGACCTGTGTGGCACCGTACAGCAGTGCCGCGACCGAGTCGGTCGTGGCCACCCAGGAGACGACGACCAGACCGAGGACCGCGGTGAGGGGGAGGTACGCGAGGAACGCCAGCGCGTCGCGGTCGATGGACTCGGCGGCGTACAGGGCGAGCCAGAGCGTGCCGACGAACGTGGCCGCGAGCGCGAGTTTCCCCGGACGGGGAACGGCGGTCAGCCCGCCGGGTGCCCCCGTCAGTACGACCGCCGCCAGGACGGTCGTCAGGACGGCCGCCCGACGACCGTCGACGACGCGCTCGAAGGTCCCTTGGACGAGCAGTTGGCAGACGACCGTCAGCGAGCAGGCGCCGACGACGACGCCCGGACCGAGCAGCGCCAGAACCGTCGTCACCGACGCGTCGACGCCGTACGCCGACATCGTGAGCGCGTTGTACGGGACGCCGGTGGCGTCGGCGACCAGTTTCGTGCAGGCGACGAGCCCCGGCGGGAGCAGGAGCGCCAGGCCGAGGCGCCGTCGGTCGCGCCCCGTCGGCAGTGTTAGCCGGACGTCGACACCGCGGAGGATCGCGTACGCGCCGGCGTACGCCACGAGGCCGGCGAGGAGGAGCGCGCCCGTGAGGAGGCCGTCCCCGCCGGGGACCGCGTTCGACACCGCCGGCTGCAGGGCCGTCACGACCCGTCGCCAGAGGTGGACGCCAAGCAACGCGAGGACGACCGCCGCGAGTTCCGCCGCCAGCGGGTGGTCGCCGACCCGCGGCGTCGCCGGACGGAGGGACATATCCGGTTCTGGTCGTGCGGTGATTTCATCCTATCGGAGACGACCGCCGGGATCACTCGGCCGGGTCGTCGCGCTCACGGCGCTCGCGGACGCAGTCAGCGAGGGGATCGAGGAGTCGGTCGACGACGGTGTAGGGGTCGGTCTCGCGGGCGCGCACCTCGTCGACGAGCGTCGCCATCCCGCCGTGGCGGTCGATCTCTTCCTCCAGCAGATCGGCCGCGTCGGAGCGTAGTAGCCGCCGGATCTCCTCGGCCGTGCGGGTTCGCGCCCGCCGGTCGAGTTCGCCGGTCGACCGGAGGTGGTCGTAGTGGGCGTCGAGGGCGTCGATCAGTGCCGCGACCCCCTCGCTCTCGGTCGCGACGGTCTCGACGATCCGGGGATCCCACCCCTCGTCTTCGTCCTCGTCGCCGCCGGTCGTCGTGCCCGCGCCGTGGTGGCCGGCACCCGCCGTCGTCCCGTCGCGCATGTGCAGCATCTCCCGGAGGTCCGAGACGGTGGTCGCGGCGCCGTCCATGTCGGCCTTGTTGACGACGAACACGTCGCCGATCTCGAGGATGCCGGCCTTGAGCATCTGGACGTCGTCGCCGCTGCCGGGCTGGACGAGGACGACCACGCTGTCGGCGGTCCGGACCACGTCCACCTCGTTCTGGCCGGCGCCGACCGTCTCGACGACGATCCGGTCCTTGCCGAAGGCGTCGAGGGCCTTGATCGCGTCGGCGGTGGCCGTCGAGAGCCCGCCGAGCTGGCCGCGGGCGCTCATCGATCGGAAGAAGACGTCCATGTCGCCGACGTTCGAGGCCATCCGGATGCGGTCGCCGAGGACCGCCCCGCCGGTGTACGGCGAGGAGGGATCGACCGCGATGACGCCGACGGTGAGTCCGCGGTCCCGGTAGGTCTTCGCGAGTTTGTCGACCAGCGTGGACTTGCCGGCCCCCGGACTGCCGGTGACGCCGATCACCTCCGCGTCACCCGTGTGGGCGTGAAGCGCCGAGACGATGTCGCGGTAGCCGGGAGCGCGGTCCTCGATCTTCGAGATGGTGCGGGCGAGCGCCCGGTGGTCGCCGTCGAGGACGTCGGCGACCAGTTCCGGCTCCTCGGCGTCGGCCTCGCTCATCGTTGCGGGACGTTGTCGCGGACGAAGTCGATGGTCTCCTGCATCGGCGTCCCCGGTCCGAACACCTCGGCGACGCCCGCCGCCATCAGGTCCTCGCGATCCTCGTCGGGGATGATGCCGCCGACGATGACGAGGGTGTCCTCGAAGGCGCCGTACTCCTTCAGCCCCTGGATCACCGTCGGCACCAGCGTGTTGTGCGCACCCGAGAGGATGGAGATGCCGAGAACGTCCACGTCCTCCTGGACCGCCGCCTGGACGATCTCCTCCGGCGCGCGGTGGAGGCCGGAGTAGATGACCTCGAACCCGGCGTCCCGGAACGCCCGGGCGATGACGTGGGCGCCGCGGTCGTGGCCGTCGAGACCGACCTTGGCGACGAGACACCGGATGGTCCGCTGTTCCTGCCCTGCACTCATACGTTACCGTTCAGCGCACGGGCGTTTGACTCTAACGGAGCCCTCGCGTCGACGCCCGGATACCCCGACGGCGCCCCGCGCCGTCCGTCTCAGTCGGCCGTCTCGTACACTAGGAGCGCGACCCCCGTGATCGAGACGGACACCCCGAGGAGGATCAGACCGAGATACCCCACGGCGATCGATCCGATGTCCCCGATGGCTGCGTGGTACTCGTTGGTCACGTGTGTGAAAAGCAGCAACGTCCCGACGACACTGATCGACACGCCCGCCAGGTTCGTCCACAGTCCTAGGTTTGCCATGCTACGGCCTCCGCTTCGGTACGTACGGCGGGTGGCGCGGCTTGATTTTCGCACCGTCTCCACTCCCGTGCGAGCGCGAACGCCGAACCGCCCGGCGTATCTCGGCGTGTCGGACACTCACGACGCCGACTCGGCGTCGGTCGTCGCCCCGCGCCACTGCCCTCCGCCGGCCCCGGACTGTAACTCGTTTAATCACAACGCGCTTCCCCGTGAAAAGTGAGGGCTTGAAGCGGGAGCCACCCATAGCTTCGAACAGTGAACGAGTTTGACGGGATGATGCGCGCGCTATCGGACGGTCGCCGCCGCCGGATACTGCTCGAACTCCGGGAGCAGGAGTCCGTCGATCCGTTCTCCGGTGTGGGGGACGACCGGGAACGAGCCATCCCACTTCATCACGTCCACCTTCCCCTCTTGGAGGCGAGGGACCTCGTCACGTGGAACCGGGATATCGGTACCGTGCGGCGAGGGGACGCCTTCGAGGCGGTCGAACCCGTCCTCGCGGCGTTGGAAGCCCGACGTGACGTGTTGCCAGACGGGTACCTTCCGGACGAGGCCGACGACTGCATGGGGTCGGTGGGCGATCCCGCCGCCGGTCGAATAGATCGCACCGAACAGTAGGTCACGGGCCTCCTTCGATGGCGTCGAGTCGCCACGTGAAGATCGCTTTCAGTACGGCGACCAGGCTGTTTGCCTCGCCCTCGCCCCAGATGGCGGTCTCCGAGCGTGGGTCGTCGGGGGTCGCGTCCACCCCGTTGACGAGCGCGCTCACGAGCGTCTTCTCCCCGTCGATCATCATGAGCCGGGCGGCCGGCGTCTCCGACCAGACCCACAGCGACTCGAACGTCGTCGCCCCGGGAATCTCGTCTTGGATGTGCTCTTGGACCTCCGCCGAAACGCCGCCGAGCTTGATCGAGACGTCCCGTTCCGCGGCGTCGCTCAGCGCCTCGATCAGATCGCCGGTGAGCAACTCCTCGACGGTCATGTAGACGATCTCCGACTCCGCGTCGCCGAGAAACTCCACGACGCGTTCCGTGACTGCGGGCTGGCCGTCGACCGTCCAGACGCCGCGCTGTGGGTCCGGCTGCTCGATCGGCTCCAGTTCGGTCAGTGCGGTCCGCAGGACGTCCGTCCGGTGTCTGAGTTCGCGCTCGAAGGACCGACTCGTGGTCTCGGCGGAGATGGCCCAGAACCGTTTGGGCGAGGACTGCTGGACGTCGACGAGTCCCCGGTCGTGGAGTTCGTCGATGGCGTCGTACACGCGGGTTCGTGGAACCTCGGACGCCTGACTGACATCCCTGGCCGTTCCGGTGCCGAGGCTAGCGAGCGCGACGAACGTCCGTGCGGCGTACGAACTCAAGCCGAACTGTTCGAGCTGTTCGATGGCAGCGGACTGCGGATCTTGGCTGGGGTCGGTGGTCATCGATGAGGGGGTCTCGTCGAACTCCGCCACGCGATGCGGCCGGTCGGCACGTCGCGGCGAGTGGGCTAGACACTGCGTGTCGAGTGTGACGTATGTACCCACCTCGAATATAGGTGTTGTGATCAAACGAGTGAATATCCTTCGAGCGGAGATTCGACTCACTCGACGTGGATCCAGCGGCCGAACCGACAGTGTAACCCTACAAATCACAACACGAATTTTCCGCCGTCTCTTAAGTGGTGCAAGCGCGGATTACGGGCACGCCGTCGATACGGAGGGGCACACGAGTCACGGCAGGAGTAACAAACCCTATCCGTAACCCCATCCTAACTACCCGCCTGAAAACGCTCAGATGGGGACACAATGAACGTATCCGAAAATATAGAAGAGGCGATCGAAGCCCTCCAGCAACTCGGGCTGAAGGAGTACGAGGCACGGTGTTACGTGGGGTTGTCACAGCTGGAAACCGGCACGGCGAAGAAACTCAGCGAGATGACCGAAGTGCCCCGGACGCGGGTGTACGACGCGATTCGAGTGCTCGAAGCCCAGGGGCTGGTGGAGATTCAGCATTCGAGCCCACAGCAGTTTCGCGCCGTCCCGCTCGACGAGGCGACCGAGACGCTCCGCGACCAGTACGAGGCCCGCGTCGATCGTCTGCACGAGGCGCTCAAATCGGTCGAAATCGTCGAGCAAGACGACGGGGAACCCGTCCAGCAGGTGTGGGCGATGTCCGGCAACGACGCGATCGAAAACCGGACCGAAGAGCTCATCGAGACGGCGACCGAGGAGATCGTCCTCGTCATCGGCGACGAGTCGCTGCTGACGGAGGTCCTCGTCGCCACCCTCAACGAGGTCGGCGACGGCGTCGAGTTGCTCATCGGTGCCCTGACCGAACCGCTACAGGAACGGATTCAGGCCGCCGTCCCCGACGCCACGACGTTCATCTCCGGGCTGGAGTGGTTGCACGGGACGAACGCCAGCGAGGACGCGACCGCGATCGGCCGTCTGTTGCTCGTCGACCGCTCGACGATCCTCGTGAGTTCCATCATGCCCGATTCGAAAGTCGAACGGGCGATCTTCGGCGAGGGGTTCGGCAACGGCCTCGTCGTGATCGCCCGCCGACTCATGGCACAGGGGCTCCTGACCCAGCGCGACCCCGCCGTCTGACACTGACCGTCCGTTCGTGAGGCCGTTCGGCGCGAGGACTCCGTTCTCTCCGGCAGTACCGCGCATCCGATCGCCGACTCGCCACCGATCCCACGTCGACGACCGTGAGACTGCCACCCGGCCGGTCGGGGCCGAACAGGGAGCCGGGACCCACATTTATAACAAGTGCCATGGTAACAAAAGACATGTACCGTTCCAGGCCGACGGCCGGCGAGTTGGTCGCCGCCGTCACGAGCATCGTGTTGACCATCGTCTCCGTCGCGACGGGCGGCCTCGACCGACCGACGACCGACGCGGCGCTCCGACCGACGGCCGCGACTCGCTCCCTGCCGACCGGTTGTCCGCTCCGCCCCGCCGACACCGCGTGGGGAGGTGCGTCGGCATGAGTCTACTCGGCAGGATTCTCTCCATCTTCGGCGGGGGATCCAGCGACGAGGCGTCGGCGGCGTCGCCACCGGAACCCGAACCGGAGCCCGAACCGGAACCGGATTCGGAGCCGGCGGCAGACGCGGAGGCCGAGGAAGCGGAGGAAGAAGAGGCCGCGGAGGACGAGGAGGGCGACGAGGACGTCCCCACGAAGACCGTCGCGACGGCCGCGGACCCGCGACGCGCCGAGGACGAACCGAACACGGTGGAGAACCGCGCGGCCAACCCCGAGGATCACGACGCCGAAGCCGACGCGGAGGCCGAGGAAGCCGAAGAGGACGAGGAGGGCGGCGACGTGCCGACGAAGACCGTCGCGACGGCCGCGGATCCGCGACGCGCCGAGGACGAACCGAACACGGTGGAGAACCGCGCGGCCAACCCCGAGGATCACGAGGAAACGGAGGCCGAAGAGGACGAGGACGGCGACGACGTCCCCACGAAGACCGTCGCCCTCGCGGCCGATCCGCGCCGGCAGGAAGACGAGGAGAACACCGTCGAGAACCGCGCGGTCAACCCGGACGATCAGCGGGCGACGTAGGCGGCGGGCTACGTCGCCTCGGTTCCCGTCCCGAGGTGCTCGTCCAGGAAGTCCACGATGGCGGTGTAGGCCTCGATCCGGTTTTCCAGTTTCGTGAAGCCGTGGCCCTCGTCCTCGAAGATCAGTTCGCGGACGGGGACGCCGGCCTCCCGGGCCCCTTCGACGATCCGGTGGGCCTCGCTCACGGGCACGCGCGGATCGTTCTCGCCGTGGAGGACGAAGAGGGGTGCGGCGATGTCGCCGACGTTGTGGATCGGGCTGATCGACTCCAGCAGGTCGCGGTGCTCGTCGAGCGACCCGTATTCGGCCTCGCGGAGTTCGCGCCGCCAGTCCCCGGTGTTCTCGAGGAACGTGACGAAGTTGGCGATGCCGACGATGTCGACGCCGGCCGCCCAGAGGTCGGGATACTCGGTGAGCGCGGCGAGGGTCATGAAGCCGCCGTAGGAGGCGCCCATCACCGCGATGCGGTCCGGGTCCACCGCGGGGTGGTCGTGGAGCCACTCGACGCCGGCGTTCAGGTCCGCGACCGCGTCCATGCGCTTTTCGACGTCGTCGAGGTGGGTGTAGGCCTTGCCGTAGCCCGTCGAGCCGCGGACGTTCGGTTCGAAGACGGCGTACCCCCGCGAGAGGAGGTACTGTTTCACCCGACGGAAGGAGGGCCGGCGCTGCGATTCGGGGCCACCGTGGACGTCGACGACGACGGGCGTCTCGCCGTGGCCGGTGTCGGTCTCGGGGAGGGAGAAGAAGGCGGGCACCTCCAGCCCGTCGCCGGCGGGGTAGTGGACGAGTTCCGGGGCGACGAAGGAGTCACGCGGGATGCCTGCCGTGGAGGCCCGGGTCCAGCGCTCGACCGTCCCGCTCGTCACGTCGACGACGTAGACGTTGGCGGTGTCGTCGCTGCGGGTGACGGTCAGCGCGAAGCGGTCCCCGTCCGGGCCGAAACTCACGCCGCCGGCGACGGACTCCGGGAGGTCGGGGGTCGGGAAATGATCCAGACGCCCGGGCGCGACGAGTTCGCCCACGCCGAGTTCCGTGTAGCCGTCGACGTTACGGGAGTAGACCACGCGCCGTGAGTCCTCGTCGACCGCGACGCCGTCGACGTTCCACTCGTCGTCGGCGAGGGCTGTGGTCACGTCGCTGGCGTCGGCGGCCACGACGGCCGACAGGTCGTCGGTCGCGAGGTCGATCCGGGCCAGCGAGAGCGTGTCGCCGTCGCGGTCGGTGGCGAGGTAGACGTTCTCGCCGTCGGGCCCCCAGGTCGCGCTCAGATGCCGGACCGTCCCCTCGTGGGGCGTCAGGTGGCGTCGCGCCCCCGTCTCGACGTCGAGGACGTAGACGTCCTGGTCGAAACTGGAGTGGGACTCGACGAGGAGGAGGCGGTCGCCGTCGGGGCTCCACCCGGCGACGGAGAGCCAGCCGTCGCCCTCGTGGACGCGTTCGGCGTCGTCGCCCGTCGCCGTGCGTGCCTGGACGTAGACGTCGAACACCGCGTCGTCGCGGCGGTTGGAGGCGAAGGCGAAGCGGTCGCCGTCGGGACTCCACCCCCCGAACCAGTGTTTCGCGTCGGGATGCCGGGTCAGATCCACGATGTCGCCGGTCGCGGCGTCGAGGCGATAGAGCGCCTCGCGTTCGTCGCCGCCCCGGTCCCGGCCGACGATCAGTTCGGGACGTTCGGGCGACCACGAGGCGAAGGTGACGCGGTCGTCGAAGAAGGTCCGCTGCTCGGGCCAGGCGCCGGGCGCCGAGAGCGTCCACACCTGCGGAACGCCGGTGGTGTCCATGAGGAAGGCGAGTCGGTCGCCGTCCGGACCGACTGAGGCGCCGTGGGCGCTCCGCACGTTGAGGTACCGCTCGATGTCGAACATACTGGACGTTGGTCGGGCGTGACCAAACCCCTTCCCCCGACGAGCGTTCCCTCGGCGGCGTGGGCGTCCTCGGTTCACCGAGTGCACGCGAGCGAACAAGAACTGATATACTACTGGTATGAATCGGTAGGAATGTAGATGGTCTACCGGTTCCAGTGCCGGCAGTGTTCCTTCACGGTCTGGTCGACGAGCCGAGACTCGATCGCCGACGCCGCTGGCACTCATCTCCTCGGACACCACCGCGGGCGGGTGACCAAACAGGATTTCCGGATTCGGTGGAGTTGCCCCCACTGTGAGCGGAGCGGCCAGCACCACGACCGCGACGCAGGGATCGATCGCTTCGAGCGGCACCTGTTCGAACACGTCGAGTCGTCCGTGGCGTCGGGCGTCCACGTCGCGGACGACATCGACCGAACCGGTGGCGTGCTGGTCCGTGCCCAACGTGGGAGCGACGGCCTCGACAACGCCCGGGTCCACTTTCTCTCCCCCGGTGATATCGTCCTGTTCGTGACGACGGCCCCCGCCGAACGGATTCGGTTGATCGACGACACGCTTCGGGAGTGGCCGCGACGGACGATCGTCCTCACGACCAAGCCCGACCCCCTCGGCGACGTCTCGGATCTCGACCTCTCGGAGACGTCGCTGGAGGTCGTCCGTCTCGACAGTCGCCTCGGCCTCTCCGAAGTAGGCGAGACGATCTCGCGGATCGTCGGCGAGTACGAAGACGTCGGCGGGAAGATCGCCGCCGAATTCGACATCCTCCCCGAACTCGTCGAGAAGTTCGACCTGCAAACGGTTTTCAAATTCCTCCACGTCCTCGCTGTGCGCTTCGACCGGGCCGATGCACTCTCACACTATCACGTCGACCCGCGAGCGCAGTCGCAGTCGACGATCAACGTCCTCGATCAGGTGTTCGACCTCTCGATCGTGGCCGACGACCGACGGTTCGTCGCCGGGCCGCATTCCGAACTCGACTGAGTCGGCGATCCACTCCGCGTTGTGGGGGCACTCACGGCTCTCGGTCGGCATCGTCGTGGCTGGCCGTGTAATCCGACGGATCGCGGACGTAGGTATAATCGACGGCGTTGGTCACGACCTCTCCCGAGAGATCCCCTCCGATCTCGTCGAGTACTGCCTCCGCGCGTTCGGCGACGTCCGACGGCACGTCCTCGTCGTGAACGAGGATCTGGAGCCGGCGTTCGAGCTTCTCACTCTCGAGTTCGGCCAGACTGCTCGCCGCGAGCCGGGCCGTTCGGTCGTCCGGGTCGCCGAGCGCGTCGATCAGGCAGTCGTACACCGCACTGCGCCGATCCCCGTCCGGATCGTCGGCGTCGGCCACCCGACCCAGGAGCCACGCGGCGTTGTGTCTCACGTCCGTCCGTCGGCTCTCGTCGAGCATGTCGATCACGTGGGGAACCACGGTCAGCGTGTCCGCGTTCGAGAGCCGGTCGGCGACGGTCTCACGGACCTCCT
>Ga0207813_101126_pt1 | contig 10087 bp, 10 predicted proteins | sample A23E3SouthBayCA_2_FD_187730 | JGI IMG/M metagenome (GOLD analysis project Ga0207813, IMG submission 187730) | Aerobic enrichment media microbial communities from Eden Landing Ponds, California, USA - A23 E3 (4) (SPAdes) | ecosystem: Environmental > Aquatic > Marine > Unclassified | place... | reverse complement strand
GAGGAGCGAGCCGGATTCGATACTCTCGCGCGGGCGATCGGCCAGGAAGCCGTCCAGCGGACACTCTCAGATGCCCGCTGGTCGCGATAAAGCGTGCATTGACAGTGTTGGAGCCCCTATCGTGCGCGATGATGTCCAATATGTGTCCATCGATGGGTAGCAAGTGTCGCACGTTCGGCTATGCGTGGCTGGTTCTCAACGGAATCCTGTACGCCATCGCGCCGCGGGTTATGCTCAAGCTGTCCTCGAAGATGTTCACGATGGGATTCAAGAACGCTGACGAACTGGAGCCGCGCGAGTGGTATCAGGATGCCACGCGCGCGACTGGCGTCGGGATGGTCGCGACCGGTCTCACAGGGCTCGCGTTCGAACGCGGCGACGAGGACAGCCAGGACGAGGTCGAAGCGGACGAAGCCGAAACTGCGGCGTAGCGATCCAATTGGCGTCGAATTGAACCGCCAGCGTCAGCGACGGCGCCGACGGTAGTTGCGATCGATACGACGACGGTGGTACCGCTGTTCGATGAGCGCGGCTCGGAGGGCCAGTGCCTGGTACATACTATCAACGGGGGTGTACCCCCAAGCCCCGAGCGGGAGTCGAACCCGCGTGCCGGGTCGCCGGCACGTCCATCCGGGGTCGTCGACAATTCGCTCACGCCTTCGTCTCGACGCGGTCGACGCTCATAACGCCGAATCCGTCGGCCAGCGTCTCCCGAACGACTTGCTCGTCACCGGCGGGAGCGGCGACCGCAACGTCGACGACGGCCGTGACCTGGATGTCGGTCGCACGCGGTTGCACGTCAGTCACGTCCCGGATCGTCGCCGCGTCGACGCCCGCAACGTCGCGGAGGACCGCCTCGACGCTCTGCTGGAGATCACCGCCCGCTTCGCGGGTGACCCAGAGCGTGACCGTTGCCGTCACGTCGGTGTGTCTGGCTTGCACTGCCATAGGCCGGCGGCCGGGATCGAACCGGCGAATCGCGCCTTCGCGCGCCGGGTGCTGCAGCTGGTCGACAGCGATGCCGCTCGTGCCGTGCCAGTGGGGTCAACTCCCGACTGGATACGGCTGTACTCCGGGCCGGATACGCCGGTCGCGAGCCGACCGACTCCGAGGCGATATCGACGGCGGAAAACGGACGCGTCCACGCCGGTCGCGGCCTGTCACCCGCCGTCGGGTGCCTGGGCAGGCACCGATCCCCTCGAAGTGGGTTACGCGGCGAGGCTGGCTGCGAACCGGGTGGACCAGTGACCCAGAGCCGGGCCGACATCCCCCTCGCAGCGGATCGACGGAGCCGGGATTGCCCCCTCGATTGCGGCCGTGCCGTTGCTACGCACAACGGCCGGCGACGGAGAGTGGATATCGGTCATCTGGATCACCTGATCGCTGTACTCCATCCTGTGACGGGGAATATATTAGTTCTTTTGCACTATTGGAAACCACTCACATGGGGATCATACCACGAAGCAGTCGACTCGCGGCGTCGTCAGGACGCGCCGGGATCGTCTGACTCAGGCGAGCCGGACTCGACGGCCTGTGCTGACTGCTCGGTCACCGTGACACCCTTCTCCGCGAGGTGGCGGATCCGCTGGCGCGCGAAGTCCTCCTCGCGCGAGCCCCGCGTCGCGAGGACGTACATCTTGGCCCGCCCGTCCGGACGCATCGTCCGGCCGGCGCGCTGGGAACTCTGTCGGCGCGATCCGCCGAGCCCCGAGGCGACAACGGCGATTTCGGCGTTCGGTAGGTCAATCCCCTCGTCGCCGACCCTGGAGACGATCAGCGTGTCTCGCTGCCCGGATCGGAACGCCTCGAACAGTTCCGACCGGCGTGCGTGACGGGTCTCGCCGCTGACGAAGGGAGCCTCAAGCGCCGCCGCCAGTTCTCGGCCCTGATCGAGGTAGTCGACGAAGACCAGCGCCTGCTGGCCCTCGTGCTGGCGGAGTAGCTGACGCGCCTCCTCGATTTTGGCCGGGTTCGTCGCGGCCAGCTGGCGGCGCTCGTGACCCTGGGCGCTGACGTACTCGTTGCGCGCGGTCTCGTCGGCCCAGGGGAGATACCGGATCTCGACGGTCGGCTCGGCGACGAACCCGGCGTCGAACAGCGCGTCCCAGTCGGTACCGATCGGCGGGCCGATCAGCGTGAAAATCTCCTCCTCACGGTCGTCCTCCCGTAGGGGGGTAGCTGACAGACCGAGACGGTGGCGACTCTGGAGATCGGTGCTACGGCGGAACACGTCGCTGGGCACGTGATGGACCTCGTCGTAGACGATCAGTCCCCATTCGCGGTCATCGAAGATGTGACGGTGGCGGTCCATCCCGGCGGTCTGGTAAGTCGCGATCGTCACCGGTCGGACCTGTTTCTGCCCACCGTGGTATTCGCCGATTTGGTCGTCGGTGAGCGTCGTCTGAGCCAGCAGTTCCTCGCGCCACTGGGTCGCCAGTTCCCGGCCGGGCACTAGAATCAGCGTCTCGCCTTCGATGCGCGAGAGGATCCCCATCGCAGCGACGGTCTTGCCGCTGCCGGGCGGCCCGACGAGCACGCCGGACCGGCGTTCGAGGAACGACTCGACCCACTCGTGTTGATACGGTCGCAACTCGGGGCGAAGATCGACCGGCAGCGGCTCACCGGTATCGAGGTCGCGCCGATCGACGACGGGATAGCCGGCCTCGTAGAGCGTTCGTTTGACTTCGGCGACGGACTCCTCGGCGACCCAGCTCTCGGTGTCGGAGAGCTCGGCCCGAAGCTGGCCCGCTTCGAGTTTCTGTCTGGCGACATTGCCCATTAGATCCGCACTGGCGGCTTCCAGGACGACGTAGCCGTCTTCGTGGGTCCGGAGCGTGAACTGGTGGGCCCGCTCCCACTGGTCTTCGATCCACGTTTCGAGGTCGGGCTCGCGGCCGGGCAGCACGTCCCGCACCGTCCCGAGCAGGGCGTCGACGTCGTCGTAGGGGGCCTGCCAGATGTCGGCCGGCTGGATCTCGTAGAGGTATCCCTCCGAGCCGGTCGTGTCGATCAGCCGGGCGAACTGCGAGAGTTGGGCGCGCGTGAACTGCCGGGGCTGATCGACAACCAACTGACGGCGGTCGGGGAAGACGACGATCCGCTCGCGGTCAGTCATCCGCGACCACTCTTCGGGGTAGTAGACCACTGGGTCCGCAGAGACGTCCTGTCGTTCGACCGGGCCGTCCTCGACCAGCGCGTCGAGGTCCGCAGTCGACTCGTCGTGGTCGATTCCCCGCTGTTGGGCGTAGCGAGTTGCCGTCACGACCGGCTGGCCGATCGCCTCGAGCGCGTCGTAGAACGCCTCACTCGGCTCGGAAGTATCGTCGGCTGTCACTGCCTGCCCTAGTCGAGTCGGCTACAAACGGCTTGCGGGACGTACTGAACCACCGCTGGGCCCGTGGCGAGCCGAACCGTCACCCTCAGGCACGCGGGGACCGACGTCTTCGCTATGGCTGACATCGTCGAGAAGACAGATCGCTACGAGGGATTGCTCAGCGAAGCGCTCGCCGAAGCGACAGTTGCACCGCCCGAAGAGACACCGCTCGGAACGGCATCGGCTGAGTATCTGGAGATGGCCCGCTCGTATCTCGAAGACGGTCGTCACTTCCGACAGCAAGACGATCTCGTCAACGCGCTGGCGGCCTTCTCCTACGGCCACGCCTGGCTCGATGCCGGTGCTCGGCTTGGCCTGTTCGAGGTCCCAACTGAGGGACACCTTTTTACCGTTTGAATCTGCGTGTGTCTCACTCACACGGGTGTGGAACCGTAGGTAATAAATACTAAAGATAGAGAGTATATAAGCACAGCCAAAAGGTTTATATACTTTTCGCACTAACTATGGGTCAAGAGGGCGACGGTTCCCAAACCACACAGATTCGCCCTTTCGACCATCATGAGCGAGACAACAACACGAGCGACAACTGGCGAACACGAGCGAACAACCGAACGAGCGGAGGCGCCGGCAGCCGAACAGGAGGTCTGTCCGGAGTGTGGCGGCCCGCTCGTAACCGACGAGGAGCGCGGCGAGACAGTCTGTGATCAATGCGGACTCGTCGTCGAGGAAGACGAGATCGATCACGGACCGGAGTGGCGCGCGTTCGACGCCGGCGAGAAAGATCAGAAGTCCCGCGTCGGTGCGCCGACGACGACGATGATGCACGACAGAGGGCTGTCGACCAATATCGGCTGGCAGAACAAAGACGCCTACGGTAACTCCCTGTCGTCGAGCCAGCGCGAGAAGATGCAGCGGCTCCGCACCTGGAACGAGCGGTTCCGCACCCGTGACAGCAAAGAGCGCAATCTCAAACAGGCACTGGGCGAGATCGACCGGATGGCTTCGGCACTCGGTCTGCCGGAAAACGTCCGCGAGACTGCAAGCGTCATCTACCGGCGCGCGCTCCAGGAGGACCTGTTGCCCGGCCGGTCGATCGAAGGGGTCGCGACGGCTGCGCTGTATGCCGCCGCCCGGCAGGCGAGCGTTCCCCGCAGCCTCGACGAGATGACGACCGTCTCCCGCGTGGACAAGATGGAGCTGACTCGGACGTACCGGTACATCGTCCGGGAACTAGACCTAGAGATCAAACCGGCCGAGCCCGAGAGTTACGTCCCTCGATTCGTCTCGGATCTCGACCTCACTGACGAGGTCGAGCGGACCGCCCGGCGACTGCTCGAAGCGGCTCGCGAAGCGGGCCAGCTCAGCGGCAAGAGTCCCGTCGGGCTTGCCGCCGCTGCGATCTACGCCGCGGCCCTGCTGAGCAACGAACGAGTGACTCAGAGCGAGGTCAGCGAGGTCGCTGACATCTCCGAGGTCACGATCCGCAACCGCTACAAGGAGCTGCTTGAGTCCGATGGCGTGCGGGGCCTTCCCGCCTGATCGGACGCGCCCTGTTGTTGTCAATCTTCCCGGGCGAGCGCGAGTCTGTCACCTTGGCTGGATTATTATAACATTTCGAAAATATAGATGCAATCATGTCGAACACCGCTGCCAACGCACGACCGCGTCACCGACTCCGGTCCATCGAGAGCGAGTCGTCGCCCGACCTCGGTGAGGGTTGGCGACGGACGTTGCCGCCTTCCTTGATGATATTCAGCGCCGTCAGCAGATCCGACCGGGTGAGCAGGCCGACGAACTCCCCGTCGTCGTAGACCAGCAGTCGTCCGATGTTGTTGCGCTGGAGGCGTTCCATCGCGTCCATCGCACTGGCAGTCGGTTCGACCGTCTCCAGATCGGTCGTCATCACCTCTTCGACTCGGTAGGCATCACGTTCGACCTCGCGGACCGCACGCGCGTCTTCGAGCGTCACCAGTCCGATAATTTCCCCGCTTCGGACGACTGGAAAGCCCGTGTGCCGTTCCCGAAACATTCGTTCGATCAACTCGGCGACGCTGGCGTCGGCAGCGACGGTCTGCACGCGATCGGCCGGGGTCATAATGTCCCGGACCTCGAAGCCGTCGAAGGCGGCTTTCATCATCGTCTGCTGGGCTTCACCCGAGGCACCGATGTAGATGAAGAAGGCGATCGCGACCAGAAACAGACTTCCGGGGCCGAACAGACCGAACAGGCCCAGCAGGAACGCGAACGCCTTGCCGACCTCCGCGGCAATCTTGGTGGCCCGGGCGTAGCCACGATTGCGGGCCAGCAACGCGCGCAGGACGCGACCGCCGTCCATCGGGAATCCCGGCAGCATGTTGAACACGGCCAGCGCGACGTTCATCAGCGCGAGATAGCCGAGCAGGAACTTCCCCGCGGCCAGCACGACACCGTCGCCGCCCGGAGCCAGGAGAAATCCGACGTACGAGAGGACGCCGAGGGCAACGCTCACGACAGGGCCTGCCAGCGCGATGACCAGTTCGTGTCGCCAGTCTTCGGGCATCTCGTCGAGTTGGGCAATTCCTCCGAACAGCCACAGCGTGATCGACGAGATCGGATAGCCATACCGGATTGCGACCAGCGAGTGGCCCAGTTCGTGTAATACGACACCGACGAACAGCCCTGTCGCGGCCGCCAGCCCGAGCACCCACCTGACCGCGCCGGCTTCGAGCGGTCCGACCGGCAACCCGGCCCCCCACACGTCGTTCAACAAGGTGACCGTCTGACCGATTTGCACGCCGATGATCCAGGCGAAAAGCGGCAGCACGATCAAGAAGGTGAGATCCAGTTGAATCGGGATCCCGAACGCGCTGCCGATCCGAAAGCGTGGCATACTCGTCTGTAGTCGGGGAGTCACCTTAAGCCCCACCGACAGCGGTGATCGAAGGCACGGATTCCGCCCCAGATCTCCCGCTCTCGCTGTGCGTTTCGGCCCGCGAACGATCGACACTCATACTGGTGGCTATAACATTTCGAAACGATCCGGGACGACGGCGTGCCAGATATCTTTACGAACGTATAGCCACCAGTATCAGTCAGACAGGGGGATCCCGATGAGAAGAGGGCGCGAGGATTACTCCTCGCTGTCACTGACGGCGACCTGGGCGGTGCGGATGACCTTGTCGGCCATCTCATAGCCAGGCCGGTGGACTTCCGCGATCGTCCCCTCGGGTTGGTCGCTGTCCATCCGGACTAACACTTCGTGGCGCTCGGGATCGACCTCGTCACCGGGCTCGGGTTCGATCGGTTCGACGTTTTCGTCCTCGAGGACGCGGTCGAACTGGCCGAGCGTCGTCTCGATCCCGTCTCGGATGTCGGTGTCCTCGTCCTGTTCGAGTGCGCGCTGCAGGTTGTCCCGGACGTCGAGCAAACGCGTGACCAGATCCTCGGTCGCGCGCGCTTTCTCTTGTTCCCGGCGCTTTTTCATCCGCTTTTTGTAGTTCTCGAAGTCCGCCTGCTTGCGCTTGAGACGCGATTGCAGTGACTCGACTTCTTCCTCGTAATCGTCGAGTTCTGCCTCGAGCGCCTCTACCTCGAACCGAAGCGTCGCGATCTCGTCGGCGATCTCGGCAGGGTCACTCGACTCGACGTGGTTGAGCAATTCCTCGGCGACGTCCAGATCATCGTCGTCCGACGGTTCCTGTTCGGTTTGTGCGGACTCGTCCGTGTCCGTCTCTACAGGGACGTCCTCGGCGGTGTCAGCCTCGGCCGACTCCGTCTCGCTGTCGCGCTTCTCAGCCGTCTCTTCCTCGGCCATACCCTCCTGGTCGGTCATATGCGGACAAAGCCGATACGGCGGTAAAAGAGTTGATACTGTCGTACGCTCGCCACTGTGAAGGGGAAACACGGCAGCCGGCAGTCGGAAGACTCAATTAGGTCACTGAGAGGTGTGGAAATATAGGTGAACTCGAACTGGGGACGCGGTCGGTTCGGGCTGGCATCGGGGAGTCGCGGTATGCTCCTAATAAGCGTCGCAGTCGGCTGGTTTTTCGCCCTTGGACTGCGCTTCGTGCTGCAGGGCATCCTACCGACAATCGCGGCGTCGTTCCCTGCAGCGACGGAGACCCAGGCCGGGCTCGCGGTCACGGCGCTGTGGGCGACCTACGGAATCGTCCAGTTTCCGGCCGGGGTCATCGCCGATCGGATCGGCGAGGAGCGCGTACTCGTCGGGAGTCTGCTCGCGAGCGCCGTCAGCGTGCTCGTGTTCTCGCTGACGCCGACGTTCACGCTGTTCGTGATCGCGATGGGGGTGTTCGGGGCTGCGACCGGCTTCTATAGTCCGCCACGAGGGACGTTACTGACGCGAGTGTTCTCCAGTCGGGCTGATCGGGCGCTTGGACGGACACTGGCCGCCGGGAGCCTCGGTGCCGCTCTCCTTCCAGCGCTGGCGGCGGTGCTAGTAGACGGACTGGGTTGGCGCGCGACACTCGGACTTGCTGCCCCCGGATTCTTGCTTGCCGCGCTGTTCGTCTATCGGAGTACCCGCGGGCTTGACACGCGAGACGACGACAGCCACCACACAGCGGCCGAATCCGAAACCGAAGCCCAACAGCCGTCGATCCCGACTGCGATCAGGGCCGCCGCCCGGGCGATCTGCTGTCGTCGGACTGGGCTTGCGGTCCTCGCGGCGATCGTCATGTACTTCGGCTTTCAGGGGTTCACCGCGCTGGCGACCACCTATCTCGTGACCGAGAAGGGCTTCACTCAGTCCAGCGCGGGCGTGCTCTTCGGTGGCCTGTTCGTCGTCGGCGCATTCTCACAGTGGTTTTCCGGGGTTCTCGCCCAGCGAGCGCGTCCGGTGCGTGTCCTCACCGTGATCGCTGGGGTGAGCGTCCTGCCGCTGGTCGGGCTGGTCGTCTTCGAGAGCCGACTGTTCGTCGCCGCGAGTATGCTGTTAAACGGCGTCCGGATGGGGTTCGCGCCAGTCTCGAACGCGTTCATTATCGACCTTCTCCCGGCGGACGTTGAGGGGACGACCTGGGGCGCGATTCGGACAAGTCTGTTCGTCGTGAGTTCGCTCGCATCCACGATAGTCGGGGTGCTCGCAGACGCGGGCCAGTTCGACGGCGCGATTCTCCTGCTCGCCGGCCTCACCGGCGCAGCGGCGGTACTGTATGTCGCGCTGCTATCCGTCCAATTCTCGTGAACTACTCCACCCTACACGCACCCAGCAGTCGCTCCTTGCGGGTGGTGTATTGGATGAATTGTCATCCCGTGCCAGCCAAAGCGTCTTCTCGGACGGCCTCGACAGAGCAGACATGGCCTCACGCGTCATCGTCGAACGGGACGTGCCGTTTCGCGAATTCGAAGACAGAACGCTCCGGCTGGACACCTACCGACCGGCCGAGACCGACTCGAACCCCGCCATCGTCTACGTTCACGGCGGCGCCTGGCGGGCCGGCAGCAAGGGCCAGTTCAGTCGCTACGCAGTCGAGTTCGCCGACCGCGGCTACGTCGGGATCAATCCGAACTACCGGCTCGCGCCGGACGCGACGATAGCGGAGATGGTTGCCGACGTGCGGGCAGGGATCGATTGGTGTCACGAACGCGCCGACTCGCTTGGCGTCGATCCCGACAGAATTGCTGTCGCTGGCCACTCCGCCGGCGCACACCTGGCCGCACTGGCTGCGCTCGCCCCCTCCGAGTTTGCCGGCGACGACGGTATCCCACCGATCGCAGCGCTGATCGCGTTCAGCGGCGTCTACGACGTTCGTGCGGAGAAGTACGCATCGCTGGTCGGCGACCGGCCGGACGCCGCGGCACAGTCGTCCCCGATCACGTGGGTCGACGGTGACGCGCCGCCGACGTTTCTGGGCCACGCCGTCGACGACGAGACCGTGCCGATCGGCGAGACCGACGCCTTCTACGACGCGTTGCTCTCGGCCGGCGTCGAAGCCGACCGGTTCCGAGCCGACGGTGGTGGGCACACGTTCCTGTACGACGATATGGGCTGGTACGAGGAGACGACCGAACGACTCGCAGACTTTCTGGATCGGCACCACTAGGGAAGACGTGACAGATTACCGACGCGTGACTCGCTTGGTTTCGAGGACGTTCGTCCGCTCGTCGACGGTCACCCGTAGCGTCTCTTCGTCGAGAGTGATCGGAACGGTCACGCGCAACGGCTCCTCGCTTTGCAAGACGGCGTCGCTGTCGTCGATACACCAGTCGAACTCCCAGAACGGTCGGTCGTCGACGCGCTCGCCGTGTTCGTCCAGAAACGAGACGACCGCTGGATCCGCGAGCAGACGGACGCCGATCGTCGTGCCGATAGTCACCTGACAGCTCTGACAGACGCTCACGGCTGGATACCGCAGGTGCCAGTCCGGGTCGACCTCGACGGTCGTCTCGGTGCGTCCGCCGCAGTGCGGGCAGATCCCCTCTCGAGCGAGCGTGAAATCGCGCCAGGTCTGCTTGCTGTAGGCGGCGAAGAACTCGGCCGGATCCCGTTCGAGGCGACCGCGCGGCGGGAAGTAGCCGATGTTGACCAGCACCGAGCAGTCCGGGCATCCGATGACGACCCGTCCGTCTGAATACGAGGCGTGCAGTTGCACACCACAGGACGGACAGTCCGCCTCGACGTCGATATCGACGTCCGGCGGGGACTCGCCGAACCGTTCGTCGAAGACGACGTCGAGCGCTGACGTGCCGGGCGTGCGCAGGCGATACTGGCCGTCAGTCTTCTCGACGAACCGATCGAGGAGTTCGTCGAGGTGG
>Ga0207813_101122_pt1 | contig 10141 bp, 8 predicted proteins | sample A23E3SouthBayCA_2_FD_187730 | JGI IMG/M metagenome (GOLD analysis project Ga0207813, IMG submission 187730) | Aerobic enrichment media microbial communities from Eden Landing Ponds, California, USA - A23 E3 (4) (SPAdes) | ecosystem: Environmental > Aquatic > Marine > Unclassified | place... | reverse complement strand
CCAGCCGGGCGCACAGTTGTCCGGCGTCGTCTCCGTCGGCCAGGCTGAACTCGACGGTGCTGTCGAGGGCCGCGCGTTCGGTCAGGCGATCGCCAGCGCTGACACCAACGAGAGTAAGGCCGGTGTCGTCGCCGAACGCATGCCGGGCCTGGAGAACCGCCTCGGCGATCTCAGAGAACAGCGCGAACAACTGCAGGCAGCCTACGAGAACGGGAGTCTCGACCGGAGCACGTACGAGGCCAGGACGACCGCGGTAGCTGCCCGGATCCAGCAGGTCGAACGACAGCTCAACCGGAGTCACGCCGTTGCGGTCGCCCTGCCGGAGCAGGCCCGTGATCGGGCCGGCGTGAACGTCACCGCGATCGAACGGCTCCGTACGCAGGCCGGTGAAATGCGTGGCGGCGAGATGGCCGAGATCGCACGCGGAATCGCTGGCCCCCGCGTCGGAATGGGCATGCCGGACACGTCGCGTGGCGGACCGCCCGCTGGGGTCCCCGGTAACTGGACCGGTCCCGGAGCCGGTGGACCGCCGGCCGGTCCGGGCCCGTCTGACGGGCACGGATCGTCGACTGGTCACGGACCGATGTCCGACGGTAGCTCAGCCGATCGAGACGGCCGAACGTCGAACCGGTAATCACGCGCAATCGAGCCAGTATCCTATCCGTTTCTGACATACGAGAACGAATCGCACAGCGAGGGTTGTCCCGGAAGTTATTAGTACTGTTCTGGGAGTAGCAACGGACACATGACGAAGACTGCGCCGGCTGGCGTACGCGGATTCGTCAGCGGTCAGTCCGTCTCTTGCTTCGAGATCCGGCGACAGGGTTGGACCCCGTCCAACGAGCAGTCGGATGTCGACGACATCCGACGACGACGACGGGGCCGTTAGGCCCTGCTACTATTACTCCCCACGACGGAAACGCTTCACACGCTTGCTACCGCCCACTGTCGGGTTTCGGGCGGGAAAACTGATCCCGACACCACAACGATGCCAGGCGAACATTCAGGAACCGTCGCGCTCGCCTTCTCGGGCGGGCTCGACACAACGGTCGGCGTATCGCTACTGAAAGAGGAGTACGGATTCGACGAGGTCATCGGCGTCACTGTCGACGTCGGCCAGCCCGACTACGAGTTCGAGGAGGCCGAGGAGACCGCCGAGGCGCTGGGGGTCGACCAGTACGTCGTCGACGCCCGCGAGGAGTTCGCTGACCTGTGTCTGCGCGCAGTCAAGGCCAACGCGGACTACCAGGGCTACCCGCTGGGGACCGCGCTGGCGCGGCCGGTCATCGCCAAGGCAATCCGCGACGTCGCCATCGAACAGGGCGCGAACGCGCTCGCACACGGCTGTACGGGCAAAGGCAACGACCAGTTGCGCTTCGAGGCCGTCTGGCGCGATACCGATCTGGAGGTCATCGCGCCCGTCCGCGAACTCGGACTCACTCGCGAGTGGGAAAACGAGTACGCGAAGGAGAAGGGCCTGCCCGTCGAGGGCGGCGACGGGGGTCGCTACTCCGTCGACACCAACATCTGGAGCCGTTCGATCGAGGGGTCAGAACTGGAAGACCCCGCGACGATCCCCGACGACGACATCTACAAGTGGACCGAGAATCCCTCGGGCAAGGCGGCCGAGCTCGTGGAAATCGAGTTCGATGACGGGATCCCCGTGGCACTGGACGGCGACCAGCTGGGCTCGGTCGAGTTGATCGAACAGCTCAACGAGCAGGCTGGGGCCCACGGCGTCGGTCGCACGGACATGATGGAAGACCGCATGCTCGGGCTCAAGGTACGCGAGAACTACGAACACCCAGCGGCGACGGTGCTGCTGACCGCACACGAGGCGCTCGAAGGTCTCGTGCTCACTCAGGAGGAGCGCCAGTTCAAGACACAGATCGACCAGCAGTGGTCACAGAAAGCCTACGAGGGCCTGATCGACGCGCCGCTGGTCGACGCGCTGGAAGGGTTCATCGACGAGACCCAAGAGCGGGTCACCGGTACAGTGACAGTCAAACTCGAGGGCGGGCACTGCCGTGCGGTCTCTCGCGAGAGCGAGTACGCTGTCTACTCCGAGTCGGCGGCCAGTTTCGACGAGGAGGACGTCTCGGGCGGGATCACCCAGCAGGACGCCACCGGCGTCGCCAAGTACCACGGCTTCCAGTCGCGTCTGGCCAGGAAAGTCACCGAGAGCCTCGACGGCGACGGGGAGAAGTAGAATGAGCGAAGAGGGACCTGATGACGACCACGTAGCGGACGACACCGAACAGACGGTCGTCCGCCGGGACCGCTTCAGCGGCGGGCCCGCTCGCGGGTTCCTCTCCTCGCTTGAAGACGACGAGCGGATCTTCGAGGCGGATCTGGCAGTCGACCGCGCGCACGTCGTGATGCTCGCCGAGCAGGACATCATCGACGACATCGTGGCTGGCGAGATACTCGCTGCGCTGGACGAAATCGAAGCTGACGGTCACGACGCGTTGCCCGAGGGCGAAGACGTCCACGAGGCCATCGAGTCGGCCGTCATCGAGCGCGTCGGCGCGGACGGCGGCAAGATGCATACCGCGCGTTCGCGCAACGACGAGGTGGCGACCTGCATTCGCTACCGGCTGCGCGATGACCTGCTGGAGACGATCGCGACGGTCGTCGAAGCGCGCCGGCAGTTCGTCGAGATGGCGACTGACCACCGCGAAGTAGTGATGCCCGGCTACACGCACCTGCAGCCGGCCCAGCCGACGACCGTCGGCCACTGGATTGCCTCCTACGAGCAGGCGCTCGCCCGCGATACGGGCCGTCTGCTCGACGCCTACGACCGGCTCAACCAGAACCCGCTTGGCTCGGCCGCGTTCGCGGGGACGCCCTTCAACGTGGATCGCGGGCGCACGGCCGAACTCCTCGGGTTCGATGGGGTTGCGGAGAACTCGATGGATGCCTCGGCGACCCGGGACTTCCTCGTCGAGGTCACCGCGGCGCTGTCGAACCTGGCGACGACGCTGTCCGGCCTCGCGGAGGACGTGATCGTCATGACCAGCAAGGGCCACGTCGAACTGGCCGACGAGTACGCCTCGACCTCCTCGATCATGCCCCAGAAGAAGAATCCCGACACGCTGGAACTCGTCCGCGGCCGTACCGGCGACGCGACGGCGGGGCTGAACGGCCTGCTCACGAACCTGAAAGGCCAGCCGCGGGCGTACAACCGCGACCTCCAGCGGGCGGGCCGCCACGCGTGGGACGCCATCGACAGCGTCACCGAGAGCGTCGAGGTCGCCGTGGGCGCGGTCACGACCGCCGAGTGGCCGACCGAGACGCTCGCCGAGGCCGCTGGTGAGGGGTTCTCGACGGCCACCGGCGTCGCGGACCTGCTGGCGACCCGTGGCGTGCCGTTCCGCACCGCCCACGAGGTGGTCGCGCGTGCCGCGGAAACGCTCCAGCACGACGAGAACGCGCCCGACTACGCGACGCTCGATGCCGTCGCCGAGGAAGTGCTGGGCGAGTCGCTCTCGGCATATGTCGCTCGCGAGGCCGTCGAACGCGCGCTCGACCCGGCCGAGTCTGTCCGGACCCGCGACTCACGGGGCGGCCCGGCGCCCGAGGCCGTCACCGAGCAACTCGAAGGGGCGACGGAGCGTCTCGAACGCGACGCACACGCCCTGCGGGACCGCCAGGACGCGCTCGCGGCGGCGACCGAACGCCTCGGCTCGGAGGTCGCCACCTATGTCTGAAGCTTGCCCGCGAACCCGACGGCCCCCTCGCGGGGGATGATATATCATGAAACGTATGTAGTTTGGACCTATGCCCGTTTACAGCGCTTCTATAGCCGTTAGTCGATACTTTGAGTAGTATATTATTCTGATAAGTTCGGTGGGTTTAAGTAGATGGGTCCGTGAGTGAGTGGTACTATGACGAACGACACCGCCGCTGGGGTGTATACACCATGAGTGCGGACGTGCCCGGGGTGACGGGAGTATGAAAGTCGGATTGCTGTACTCGCGCATCCGTCGCGACGAGAAGTTGCTGTTGAACGAGTTGCGCGATCGCGACCACGAGGTCGCGAAGATCGACGTGCGAAAACAGCGCTTTTCGCTGTCCGAGCCGCCCGAGGAGTTTTCGGACATCGATCTGCTGCTCGATCGCTGTCTCGCGACCTCGCGCAGCCTCTATGCGAGCAAGTTCGCCGAAGCCTACGACGTGCCGATCGTCAACGAGCCCGAGACCGCCGAGATCTGTGCGGACAAGGTAAAGAACAGTCTCGCGCTAGAGGAGGCAGACATCCCGACGCCGAACACCGAGGTCGCGTTCACCAAGGACGCGGCCCTGAAGATCGTCGAGGACTTCGGGTATCCGTGCGTGCTCAAGCCGGTCGTCGGCTCGTGGGGACGGCTGATGGCCAAACTGGACACCCGCGACGCTGCAGAGGCAGTCCTGGAACACAAGGAGACGCTGGGCCACTACGAACACAAGATCTTCTACGTCCAGGAGTTCGTCGACAAGCCCGGCCGGGACATCCGCGTGCTCGCGACCGACGGCGAACCGGTAGCGGCGATGGTCCGCTCCTCGGATCACTGGCTGACCAACGCCGCGAAGGGTGCTGAGACCGAGGCCTTCGAACTCAACGAGGAGGCGCTCGACCTCGTCGAGCGTGCGAGCGAGGCCGTCGGTGGCGGGTTGTTGGGAGTTGATCTGATGGAAACCGGTGTCGACGAAGACGGCAACCCCGAGGGCTACACCGTCCACGAGGTCAACCACACGGTCGAGTTCAAGGCGCTGAACGACGTGGTCGACGTGGACGTACCGGCTGCCGTGGTCGACTGGCTGGAGACGAGAGCCGAGGAGGCCCAACAATGACGTACACAGCGAGTGTCGTCGGCGGGACCGGCTTCACCGGGGGCGAGTTGCTCCGCCTGCTCGCCGGTCATCCGGAGTTCGAGATTGAGCAGGCGACGAGTCGCTCGAAGAAAAACAAGACGGTCGGCCACTCCCATCCCAATCTCCGGGGGCTGGATCTGCGGTTCTCGGATCCCGAGGACCTCGAATCGGTGGACATCCTGTTCGCGGCGACGCCACACGGCGTCTCGATGGAGCAGATCGATCAGTTCCAAGACGCCGCCGACACCGTGGTCGATCTCTCGGCGGACTTTCGCCTCGACAGCGAGGCCCAGTACGAGGAGTGGTACGACGGCCACAGCCGTCCCGAACTGCTGGCCGAAAGCGAGTACGCCCTGCCGGAACTCAACCGCGAGAACCTCGAGGGCGCGGACCTGATCGCCTCCGGGGGCTGTAACGCCACCGCGACGATCCTCGGCTTGCTGCCGCTGTTCGAGAACGACGTCCTCTCCGGCGACGAGCAGATAGTCGTCGACGTGAAGGTTGGGTCCTCGGAGGGCGGTGCCGGTGGCGGTCCGGCCTCGTCCCATCCCGAGCGCAGCGGCGTCGTCCGCCCCTACGCACCGACGGGCCACCGCCACGAGGCCGAGATCGAGCAGTTCCTGGGAACAGGAGTCTCCTTTACGGCACACTCCGTCGACATGATCCGCGGCGCGAGCGCGACCGCGCACGTCTTCCCGGACGAGCCGGTCTCGAAGGGCGACCTCTGGGGAGCGTACCGCGGCTCCTACGAGGACGAACCCTTCGTGGAACTGGTCGCCGGCGGCGGTGGCGTCTATCGCTACCCCGAGCCCAAGGCCGTCGCGGGGACGAACAGGGCCGAGGTCGGGTTCGAACTCGATCCCGGGAACGAACGGCTGGTGGTCTTCTCGGCCATCGACAACATGATGAAAGGCTCGGCCGGCCAGGCCGTCCACGCCGCCAACATCGCACTCGGCATCGATGAGACTGCGGGCCTACAGTTCCAGGGACTCCATCCCGTGGGAGCGCCATGACGAGGTGGTCACAGTGACCGTCGTCGTCAAGGTCGGCGGTGCCCGCGCGGTCGACCCCGAGGGGGCGCTGGCGGACGTCGCGACGCTGTCCGAAGCGGGTGAAGACGTGGTGGTCGTCCACGGCGGGTCGACGAAAGTCGATGAGACGCTCGAACGCATGGGGATCGAGCCCGAATACGTCGAGACGCCGTCCGGCGTCGTCGGGCGGTTCACTGACGAGGAAACGATGGAAGTATTCGAGATGGTCTTCGGACACCTCAACACGCGACTCGTCGCCGGGCTACAGAGCCAGGGCGTCGACGCGGTCGGGCTGAACGGCGTCGACGGAAAGTTGCTGTACGGCCCGCGAAAGTCCGCCGTGCGCGTCGTCGAGGACGGCAAAAAGAAGATCAGGCGCGGCGACCACTCGGGGACGATCGAGCAGGTCAACGCCGAGCTGCTGGAGTCGTTGCTCGACGATGGCTACACCCCCGTGGCCGGACCACCCATGGCGGGCAAGGATGACGGTGAGGTCATCGCCGTCAACACCGACGCCGACCGCTCGGCCGCGGCAATTGCGGGCGCGCTCGAGGCGACGCTCGTGTTGCTGACCGACGTCGAAGGTGTCTACGAGGACCCGGACGACCCCGAAACGCTGATCGAGCGCGTCGAGACGGCCGGGGACTGGTCGACACTGGAAGACGCGGCCGAGGGGTTCATGGGCCGGAAGATCATGGCCGTCGAGGAGGCCCTGGAGGGCGGCACGCCCAAGGCCGTGATCGCCGACGCCAACGCCGAATCGCCGATTACGTCTGCGCTCGACGGTAACGGGACACACGTGTATGCGAGCGCACTTGGGACAGCAGATCAACAGGAGGAGTCACCATGAGCGGATTCGTCTTCAACGAAAAGCCGATTCGGATCGAACGCGGAGAGGGATCGTACGTCTACGACGACTCTGGAACCGAGTACCTCGACATGGGGGCCTCGTACGCCTGCGTCCCGCTGGGACACGGCCACGACGCCGTCCAGGAGGCGGTCACCGAGCAGTTCGAGAAGATCACCTACGTGCAGGCGTCGTATCCAAACGCCCAGCGCACGGCGCTGTACGAACTGCTCGCCGAGACCGCGCCGGGCGACATCGACAACACATGGCTGTGTAACTCCGGGACCGAGGCCAACGAAGCCGCACTCAAATTCGCCCGGAGTGCGACCGGCAACTCCAAGATCGTCGCCACGATGCAGGGCTTTCACGGCCGGACGATGGGCGCGCTGGCGACGACCTGGAAGGACAAGTACAAGAAACCCTACGAGCCGCTGATCGGTGACGTGGAGTTCGTCCCGTACAACGACAGCGAGGCGCTCGAAGAGGCCGTCGACGAGGACACTGCGGCGTTCATCGTCGAACCGGTCCAGGGCGAGGGCGGGATCAACCCCGCCACCCGACAGTTCCTGCAGGACGCCCGCGAGATCACCGAGGAGGCCGGAGCGGCGCTGATCTTCGATGAGGTCCAGACGGGTATGGGACGGACCGGGACGCTGTGGGCCGCCGAACAGATCGGCGTCGTGCCCGACATGCTCACCTCGGCGAAGGGGCTGGGCAACGGCTTCCCGGTCGGCGCGACGCTCGTACGCGACTGGGTCGCTGAGAACTACGGCAGCCACGCCTCGACGTTCTCGGGCGGGCCGGTCATCTCCGCTGCCGCGGGTGCGACGGTCTCGACGATGGTCGAAGAGGAGATCCCCGCTCACGCCGGCAAGGTCGGTCAGTATCTCCAGGACGAACTCGAAGCCGCGCTCGGCGACGACGTGCGCGACGTGCGCGGGGAAGGACTGATGATCGGTGTCGAGGTCAAACGCGGCGCGAACCGCTATCTGAAGCAACTGGCGATGGATCACCGGATCCTGGCACTGCCGGCGGGCCGGACCGTGATCCGGCTGCTTCCGCCGCTGACGATCACCGAATCCGAGGCCGATCAGGTGGTCGAGGCCCTCACTGAGCTACTGACAGACACATGAGTACCACCATTCCCACCGCGCCGGTCCCAACCGGCGACGCTCGTGAGTTGCTCGTCGACCTCGTCGAGACACCGTCGGTCACCCCCGAGGAAACGGAGGCCGCGAAGGTGCTCGTGGACTTCTTCGAGGGCCACGACCGGGAGGTCTGGATCGACGACATCGGCAACGTCCGGGCACCCGCCGACGACGGCGTCCTCCTGACGAGCCACATCGACACCGTCCCGGGTGATATCCCCGTGCGAGTCGAGGAAACCACGCGCTCGGAGGCGCGATACGGCGGCGACCTGGTCGGCGAGGATTCCGACGAGGAGATCGAGGTGCTGTGGGGTCGTGGCAGCGTCGATGCGAAGGGGCCGCTGGCCGCGATGGCGGCGGTCGCCGTCGAAACCGGGGCTTCCTTCGCCGGTGTCGTCGGCGAGGAGGTCGATTCCCGAGGCGGACATCACCTCGTCGAGAGCCGCGAATCCGAGCCCGAAGCCGTCATCAACGGCGAGCCCTCCGGCTGGGAGGGAATCACGCTCGGGTATCGGGGCCTGCTGGGCGGCAACTACGTCGCCACCAGCGAGTCGGGACACTCCTCGCGGCCGGACGACAACGCGATCCAGGACGCCATCAACTGGTGGCGTCGCGTCGAAGAGGAGTTCGATCACGACGAGTGGGTCCCGGTCTTCGAGCGCGTCACGCCCAAACCAACCAGCATCGATGGCGGGATATCGGAGGACGGACTGTCGGTCGAGACGACGATGCGCCTGCAGTTGCGCGTCCCGCCGGAGTACACGACCGAGGAGATCCGCGAGATCGCCGACGGCCACCTCGAGAACGGGACCGTCCACTGGGACGACCAGGTCGAACCGGTGATGATGAGTCCCCGGACCGGGCCGGGGCGAGCGTTTCGGGCCGCGATCCGCAAGCACGACGGGGACCCACGCTTGCTGCGCAAGACCGGCACCAGCGACATGAACGTCTACGCCGACGCGTGGGACTGTCCGATGGTCACCTACGGCCCTGGTGATTCGGATCTTGACCATTCCCCGAACGAACACCTCCCCTTCGAGGAGTACGACCGCTCGATCGCCGTACTGAAAGACGCCACCGAAAGCCTACTGGAGGATTGACATGCCACGCCACCTGCTCGACATCGACGACCTCTCGCCGGACGAACTGCTGACCGTCCTCGACCGCGCGGCCGACCGCAAGGCCGCCCACGAGGCCGGGACCGACGACGAACCGTTCGACAACCAGACGCTCGGGATGATCTTCGAGAAGCCCAGCACCCGAACCCGCGTCTCCTTCGAGACCGGCATGACACAGCTGGGTGGCCACGCGATCTTCCTGGGTCCGGACGACATCCACCTCGGCCACGGCGAGCCGATCAAAGACACCGCCCGAGCGCTCTCACGGTACGTCGACGTGATCATGGCCCGTCTGTTCGACCACGAGGACGCCGAACAGTTGGCCGAGTACGCGACCGTCCCCTTCGTCAACGGACTGACTGACGAGGCCCACCCCTGCCAGACGCTGGCGGATCTACTGACGATCCGCGAACAGTTCGGCGGCTTCGACGAGGTCCGGGTTGCGTGGGTCGGTGACGGTAACAACGTCGCCCAGTCGTTCGTGCTCGGCGCGGCGATGGTCGGACTCGACCTCACCGTCGCGACGCCCGAGGGTTACGGGATCGACGGCGAGGTGCTCGATCGGGCCGCGGAACTCGGAACGGCCCCGGAGACGACCCACGACCCCGAGGCTGCGGTCGCGGGCGCGGATGTCGTCTACACGGACGTGTTTGTCAGTATGGGCGAAGAGGACGAGCGCGAGGAGAAACTCGACGCCTTCGACGGCTTTCAGGTGACGACCGAGCTCGTCGGCGACCGGAAGCTGATGCACTGTCTGCCGGCACATCGCGGCGAAGAGGTGACCGACGAGGTCGTCGAGAGCGACAACGCAATCGTCTGGGACCAGGCGGAGAACCGGCTGCATGCCCAGAAGGGACTGCTGGTGTGGCTGTCCGAGCAGTCCTGACCGGTCGCGAGGGACGAGCGACCGGCTTTTTGGCCCAGCTTTTTCGAGGAGTGGTTCGCGAACGGAGTGAGCGGTCCCGACGAGAAAAAGGTGGTAGCCGGTTGCTAGTGTGGCTGTCCGAGCAGCCCTGACCGGTCGCGAGGGACGAGCGACCGGGATTTTGGTCCAGCTTTTTCGAGGAGCGGTTCGCGAGCGGAGCGAGCGGCCCCGACGAGAAAAAGGTGGTAGCCGGTTGCTAGTGTGGCTGTCCGAGCAGC
>Ga0207813_101110_pt1 | contig 10229 bp, 10 predicted proteins | sample A23E3SouthBayCA_2_FD_187730 | JGI IMG/M metagenome (GOLD analysis project Ga0207813, IMG submission 187730) | Aerobic enrichment media microbial communities from Eden Landing Ponds, California, USA - A23 E3 (4) (SPAdes) | ecosystem: Environmental > Aquatic > Marine > Unclassified | place... | reverse complement strand
GGAGACGTTCCCGAGAACGAGCGCGCCCGACTCGATGGTTACGTCGCCGCCGCGCGTGGTTACGTCGCCGTGAATCTTCGTGTCCGCGCCGACGACGATGTCGCCCTGTGCGCGCAGACTCCCGAAGATGTTGTTCTCCCGGCCGACCTCGATTTCGGTGGCGCGGACGTTCCCATGCAGTCGGCACTCGTCGCCGATAGTCGCGGGCGTGGAGACGCGCCACGCGTCGTCGCTGACGTGCGCGCTCCGCGGCACGCGAATCGGTTCGGCGTCCTCCGCGTCCGTGAGGTCGTCCACGAGGTCTTGGGCCTCCTCTTCCTCCCCGATTCGGAGGAGGTGGGAGAGGTAGACCATGAAGAAGACGATGGTCGGCATCGGGTTCCGGATGACAATCCAGCCGTTCGCCTCGAACCCCTCGGTGATGTCCACGTCGTCGCCGATGTCGAGGTCGCCGCCGACGACGAGGCGGCCGTCGATGTTCACGCGCTCGCCGAGGTAGGCGTCCGCGCCGACGAGCACGTTCCCGTCGACGCCACACCACATGTCGAGGCGGCAGTCGCCTTCGGCCTCGATGTTGCCGTCGAACTGCACGCGTTCGCCCGCGATGACGTTGTGGCCGCGAACCCCGAACTCGACCGTGCTCTGCCCGCCGACGAGCACGTCGCCGTCCGTCACGAGGTCGTGTTCTTCGACCGTCGTTCCGTCCGGAATCGAGAGTTCGTCGAGGGGGTCCGTGCCCAGCACACCCCGATTCTGGACGGCAGGGGGTAAAAGCCTCTCGGAGAATTCAACGGCTACCCTCGCGCAGTCTCGTACTCCTCGCGCGTGATGGTGTATCGGACCTCGTCGTGCACGCCACCGTCTTGGTCCGCGAGCGCGTTCCGCAGGTGGCCCTCGCGCCGGCCGCCGTTTCGCTCGACGTACTTCGTGATGGCGCGCTCTGACTGTTCGTTTTCGGGAACGTGACTCACCTGCACGCACGCGAGGTCGAGCGTCTCGAACGCCAGTTCGAGCAGGGCGTCCGCGCGCTCGCCCGAGTACCCGCGACCCCAGTAGGGCTTGCGGAGCCAGCACCCGAGCGTCCCCAGGTCGCGCTCCCAGTCTATGCTCAGGCCGCTCGACCCGGCGAGTTCGTCGGCGTCCTTCGGGAAGATTCCGTAGCTCGCGCCGTCGGCGTTCGCCCACTGGTCACCGACGTGGTCGAGGTACTCCTTCGTCTCCTTCGGCGTGTCGTGCGGGCTCCACGTCATATACTCGGTTATCTCCTCGATGGCAGGGTCGTGCGCGCAGACCTCGTAGTAGTCGAGCACGTCAACGTGTTCGTCGAGGCGTTTCAGTTCGAGTCGGTCGGTTTCGATGGTTTCGGGGAACATCTGTCTCTGAAAGGGTGGTCGGAGGCGATTCAGCGAGAAGCGAAGGGAGCGCGCCCGGGGCGCGGCGCGGGTGAGGCCCGCGTCACGCGGCCGAGCGCACTGTCCGCTCCCGACTGCGTCCTGTGGAGAGCGAGGGAGCGGACATCGTATCCGGACCGACTTGCTGGACTCATTTCAAGGTATCGCCGTGACGTGGTGTTTTTCTTCCTGCGAACGCTGTCTTCGAGCATGACCACGATGTCGTTCGACGAGAAGGGCGTGGACGCGGTCTACGCCGGGACGGAGTTCCGTCTGGAGAAGGAGATGATAGAGGACGCGACGGAGAAACCGTACCCGGACGTGACCGACCACGACGTCATCAAACTCATCGAGCCGAACCCGGACCTCTCGGGGGAGCCGCGTCGCATCGGTGACATCCTCGACTGACACGTTTTAAGACCCTCGGCTGAGTGCACTGAGGTATGAGCGTTCAGTCATTCGACCATCCGTCGTGGACGGCCGCCCTCGGAACCCTCGTCAGCTACCTCCTCGTGCTCGCCGGCATGACCGTCCTGTTCTTCGGCGTGCCCTACCTCCTATTCACCGCGCTCTGATGACGCCCGACGCCCTCGACGCCGACGCCCGTCTGCTCGCGGGATACGCGGTCGCCCAGCTAGCCCTGCTTTCCTTCTCCTACCTTGCAGTAACCTCGCTCGGCTTCGGCACCCCCGGATTCGTGCACTTCGGGCTTCCGTGGGCGCTCGTCGCCCCCGGCATCTGGCTCCTCGTTTTCTGTCTCGCGTTCGCCGCGTTCGCGCCGCGCGTCCGCGACGCCTGACCTGTCATACGAACGGCGGGAAGTATCGGACCGAGCGGAGCATTATTGAACACCCGTGTCCTGACACCACCCATGGGTATAGAAAACAAAGGACAGTCCACTGTCGAACGGGGGGTGGCGTTCGCCAGGAGCGGACCGGGTGGCGCGCTCGTCGCCGCGTTCGCCGCGTTCCTCGTCGTCGACCTCATTCTGAAACTCCTCGGCCTCGGGGCTAGCTTCTCCCTCGCGACGGTTCCGGTCGTCAGAGAGCTACCGGTACTCGGCGGCCTCTCCGGCGGCATCGGTGGCGCGATTCCGGTCGGCCAGTTCAGCAGTTACGTCTGGAACGGCCTCGTCATCGGTCTCGTCATCGGCCTCGCGAGCATCGGACTCTCGCTGACGTACAGCATCCTCAACTTCGCGAACTTCGCGCACGGCGACTACCTCACCACGGGCGCGTTCTCCGGGTGGGCGGTCGCGTACGTCATCGCCGGGTTCGGCAGCCTCGACCTCGTCAACCTCGTGCTCCTTCGCACGCCCCCGGGCGACGTGGGCGCGAACCTCTGGCTCTCCCCGCTCGCGGTCGTGCTCGGACTCGTCGTGTCCATCCTCGCGACGCTCGTGTTCGCGCTCGCCATCGACCGCGTCGTCTACCGCCCTATTCGGGACGCGGACGGCATCTCGCTGCTCATCGCGTCCGTCGGTGTCGCGTTCGCGCTGCGCTACCTCATCAGCCTCGTGTTCGGGAACAGCCGCCGCATCGTCACGTCGACCGAGAGCCTCCCGAGCGTCAACGTCGTCGCCGCGATTCCCGACCTCGTCCCGGACGCCATTATCAACGTGATTCCGAGCGTGCTCGTTCCGAGTAACGCTGGCTCGCTCATCGTGAACGCCCACGAGGTCACGCTCATCGTCGTCGCCGTCCTCCTCATGCTCGGCCTGCACTACCTCCTGCAGCGCACGAAACTCGGGAAGGCGATGCGCGCGATGGCGGACAACCGCGACCTCGCGCGCGTCACCGGCATCCCGACCGAGCGCGTCATCAACACGACGTGGATAATCGGCGCCGGCCTCACCGGCGCGGCGGGCTTCCTGCTCGTGCTCAGCCAGGGCGGCCTCGGGTTCACGACCGGCTGGCGGCTCCTCCTCCTCATCTTCGCCGCCGTCATCATGGGCGGCATCGGCTCCATCTACGGCGCCATCGCGGGCGGCCTCGTCATCGGCCTCGCGAGCCGCGTCTCGCTCGTGTGGCTGCAGGGCGACTGGTCGGCGTTCGCCCGCCCGACCGCGTTCCTGCTGATGATTCTCATCCTCCTGTTCCGCCCGTCCGGCATCTTCAGCGGGGTGAAGACCACATGAGCGACGACCCAGTCCAGACGAACGACGAACCGAGCCTGTTCACGCAGGTCGTGCGCAACGACGCGTTCAAGGTCGCCGTGTTGCTCGCGGGCATCTGGCTGCTGTTCTACGCGCTCAGCGCGTTCCTCGAATACCCGACCTACGGCGTCGTCGCGACCATCCGGCGGGTGACATTCCTCTCCGCCGTCTACGCCATCGCGGTGCTCGCGCTGAACATCCAGTGGGGGTACACGGGACTGTTCAACATCGGTGTCGCGGGCTTCATGGCGGTCGGCGCGTACACCACGGTCATCCTCTCCGCCGACCCGGGCGGCGTGCCGCCCGGCTTCGGCCTCCCGCTCCCCATCGGCGTGCTCGGCGGCATCCTCGCCGCCGTCGTCATCGGATTGGTCGCCGCGCTCCCCGCCTTACGGCTGGACGCGGACTACCTCGCCATCGTCACCGTGGCGTTCTCCGAGATTATTCGGCTCACGCTAAACTCGCCCGTCCTCATCGACATCACGGGCGGCGCGAGCGGGTTCGACAACCTCCCGACGAGTCCCGTCCAGAGCATCCTGCTCACCGACCCCGGGAGCATCATCTCGGAGCCGACCGCGCTCGGCTCGTTCGTGTTCGGGCTCGGCGAACCGCTTGACCTCACGCGCATCGTGATGATAAACATCGTCTACACGCTCGGCGTGCTCGTCGTCCTCCTGCTCGTCTACCTCGTGCTCGAACGCGCCGGGAAGTCGCCGTTCGGCCGCGTGCTCAAGGCCATCCGGGAGGACGAGGTCGCCGCGCAGTCCCTCGGGAAGAACACGCAGAGCTTCAAGGTTCGGGCGTTCGCGCTCGGCTGTGGACTCATGGGGCTCGCCGGAATCCTCTGGTACGCGATGGGGCCGCGCGCGTCCGTAGTGCCCGCGAACTTCCGGCCGGAGCTCACGTTCTACATCTTCATCGCGCTCATCCTCGGCGGAGCCGGGTCCAACACCGGCAGCATCATCGGCGGCGCGGTGTTCGCGAGCCTGCTCTACGAGGCGCCGCCGCTGCTCTCCGACGTGGCCGTGAAACTGCTCGCGGACTACAACGTGGCGCTTCCGAGCGCGCCGGACAACGTCGTCGTCACCCTGTCGACCGGCGACCCGCTCGCCGTCGTCGCGTTCCTCCTCGCGAACATCGACACCTTACGGTTCATGTTCATGGGGGCGTTGCTCGTGTTGCTCGTGCAGTACAAGCCGGACGGCATCCTCGGCGACCGCACCGAAACCGCGGCCGCCGTCCCGCTCTCGGACGACAGCCGTCCCACGAACGCGAACGCGGGAGGTGAGACCGATGAGTAACGCAGACGACTCCAACATCCCCGAACCGGACGAAGAACTGGACGCGGAACCCGAGTCGCGCGACTCGCCCACGGAGGAAGCCGCGAAGACGACGCCGAAGAGCCTCCCGCTGCGGGTGAACAACCTCCGCAAGGAGTTCGGCGGCATCACCGCCGTCGACGGCGCGACGTTCGCCGTCGAGGAGCGCTCGCTCACCGGACTCATCGGCCCGAACGGCGCCGGGAAGTCCACGACGTTCAACTGCATCACGGGCGTCCACGAGCCGACGAGCGGAACCGTCCACTTCCGCGACGAGGAAATCACGGGCGAATCCCCCCACAAAATCGCGCAACGCGGGCTGGTTCGGACGTTCCAGCTCGCGCGCGAACTCGAGGAGATGACCGTGCTCGAGAACATGATGCTCGCGCCGGGCGGGCAGTCCGGCGAGTCCGCGACCCGTTCGGTGCTTCCGGGTCTCCGGTCGACTGTCGTCGAGGAGGAAGAGGCGGTCCGCGAGAGGGCGTGGGAGACCCTGGAGTTCTTCGAGATAGACCATCTCGCGCAGGAGCTCGCCGGCAACCTCTCCGGGGGGCAGCGCAAACTCCTCGAACTCGCTCGCGCGCTGATGACCGACCCGGACGTGATGCTGTTGGACGAACCGTTCGCCGGCGTCAACCCCACGTTGGAGGAGAAACTCCTCGACAGAATTCACGAACTCCGGGAGACGGAGGGCCTGACCTTCCTTCTAGTCGAACACGATATGGACCTCATCATGGAGAACTGCGAGCACGTCATCGTCATGCACCAGGGCCGCGTCCTCGACGAGGGGCCGCCGGAACAGATAACGGAGAACGAGGAAGTTATCGAGGCCTACCTCGGAGGGACGGTATGACCGACGCCTCGGCCGAAACCCGGCTCCCGGAGGACGAAGCCGGCCTGCTGTCCGTGCGTTCGCTGGACGCGGGCTACGGCGACCTCCAAGTGCTCTCCGACGTGGACTTGGACGTGCGGGACGGCGAGTACGTCACCATCGTCGGCCCGAACGGCGCGGGCAAGTCGACCGTGATGAAGTCCGTGTTCGGTCTCACCGACTACATGGCCGGCTCCATCACGTTCGCCGACACCGAAATCCACGGCTGGAACCCCGAGGACATCATCCACGAGAGCCTCGGGTACGTCCCACAGAACGAGAACGTGTTCGCGGGCCTGAGCGTGCGCGAGAACCTCGAGATGGGCGCGTACATCCTCGACGACGTGCCGGAGGACCGATTACGGGACGTGTTCGAGCGCTTCCCCATCCTCGAAGAGCGCCAGGAGCAGACTGCCGGGTCACTGTCCGGCGGCCAGCAGCAGATGCTCGCGATGGGGCGCGCGCTCATGCTCGACCCCGACCTCCTGATGCTGGACGAACCCTCGGCGGGATTGGCGCCCGACCTCGTGGAGGACATGTTCGACCGCATCGACCGCATCAACGACGACGGCACGTCGATTCTGATGGTCGAGCAGAACGCGAAGGAAGCCCTCCGACGCTGCGACCGCGGGTACGTGCTCGTGCAGGGCGAGAACCGCTACATGGACGACGGCGACACACTCCTCGAGGACGAGGAGGTCCGCCAGGACTTCCTCGGCGGCTAGCCAGCTCGTTTCCGCGCCGTCCTCTGCTGTCCCGTGTGGTCTCGTGCTGTTTTGCGCTGCTTCGAGCTGTCTTCCGCTGTTTCGCGTCGTCATTCGGCGGTCGCGTCGAAAGAAAAGCGGTTTCGTGGCCGGTTAGGCCGTGAACTGAATCTCGTCGATGGTCTCGATGCCGCCGCCGGACTCGAATCCGAAGTACTCGTAGGTCGCGGCCTTCAGGTCGCCGTTCTCGTCGAAGTCGACGGCGCTGGACGCGCCCTTGTACTGGATTTCGGTTCCGTTCGCGGCCATTTCGAGGCCTTCGGCGAGCGTGTCCGGGAGGACTTCCTCGCCGCCGGGGTTCGCGACGGCCTGCATCTCTTGGGCGATTGCGGCGCCGTTGTTCTCGCCGGCGGCCGCGTTCGCGAGCAGGCACACAGCGGTCGCGTCGAACGCCTGCGACGTGAACACGCCCGGTTCGTTCCCGAATTCGGACTGGAACTGCTCCGTGAAGTACTCCGTTCCGGGGCCGGCCGCGAGCGGCGCGGTGCCGGTGACGTTCGACATGTCGTTGCCCACGTCGGACGGAAGGCTCGCGGAGCGAAGGCCGTCCGTGACGAGAATCGGGACGTCCGAGTCGAAGTCGGTGTAGAAGTCCCGGAACAACTGCTTTCCGCTCTCGGGGTAGCCGATGACGACGACGACGCCGGGGTCGCCGGAGAGCGCCTGGCTGAGGCGGGACGTGTACGAACTCTGGGCCTTCTGGAAGGAGACCTGCTGGAGCATCTCGCCGCCGGCGTTGTTGAACGCGGTGGCGAAGCTCTCGGAGAGCAGCTGTCCGTAGGAGTTGTTCACGTACATCGTCGCCGCGTTCGACGCGTCGAGGCGCTCCATCGCGACCTGCGCGAGGACTTCGCCTTGGAGCGCGTCCGTCGGCGGCGTACGGTAGATGAGGCCGCTGTCCTCGAGGTCCGTGATGGCGGGCGACGTGCTCGCGGGCGAGCAGCCGACCATTCCCGAGGGGATGAAGACGTTCTTCGCGACCGCGATCGTCACTTCGGAGGACGCCGCGCCCGTGACCGCCGGGTAGCCGGAGTTCCGGAGCGTCTGCGCCGCGGACTGCGCGGCGTTCGCGTCCGTCTGCGTGTCCTGTTCGGAGAAGTCGAGCGTGAAGTCCGTCTCGCCTTCGAGGAGGATGCGCGGGAGGATGGCGCCGTTGTTGATGGGGACGCCGAGGTCCGCGAGTCCGCCCGTCGTCGGGAGAAGCACGCCCTGCTTGAGTGTGCGCGCGCTGGACGATGTCGTCGTTGCTTGCGTCGTACCGCCGCCGCTGGTGGTCGTGTCGTCTCCCCCGCCGTTGCCCGAGCAGCCGGCGAGTCCGACGATGCCTGCGGCTCCGACGCCACGAATCACATCCCGTCTATTGACATTGGATGGCATACCTCAAGGTATGGTTTCCCCCACATAAATCTGTTCCGAGGATACTGGCAGAATTTGCGCTTCGACGGTCCAAGACGGGTGAAAACGGCGGTTCGGTGCTAGCGGTTCCGGCTGAACCACTCGGTCGCGTAGTCCACGAGCGACCGCTGGTCGACGACCGTCGCGTCCGCCGCGCCCACGCGTCCCGTCTCGGCGCCGACGTCGTTTTCGAACGCCGCGCCGGCGTCCGGGAAGTCGTCGGTCGTCCGTTCGATATCCATGAACTCCATCCACTCGCGCTCGCCGTCGACCAGCATCGGCCCCTCCTCGACAGTCTCCTCGCGCTCGTGGTCCGCGCGAGTCTCGGCGAGGTGGAGGGACGTGTTCGTCTCGTAGTCCGTGCCGAGCATGAGGACGAGGCCGTCGCGGTCGTAGACCGCTGAGAGCGGCGAGTTCTCGCCGAGCCCGTAATCGAGTTCGTGGTCGGCCACGACCTCGTCGGCGTTCGCGCCCCACGCCGCGAAGGAGTACTGCGGATGCGTGCTCCGTACCGCGTTCGGATGGGTTCGCAAGCACTCGGGAATCGCGCCCACGCCGCGAGAGGGCGTCACTGCGGGTCGGAACGCCGGCATCGACTCGCGGACCTCGGGGAGCCAGTCGTCCGGAATCGGCGGGTTCTCCCAGACCGACGGCGTGCAGAGGTGGCTGGTGTGCGTCGGCACGACTATCGTTCCCGCTTCGGTGACGGCGTTCTGGAGCGCCTCAACGACGCCCTGCGGGCCGCCGGGCACCCAGCCGAGACTCGACACCGACGAGTGGACGAGGACCGTCTCGCCGCGGATGCCGAGGTCGCGGAGGTCGCTCGCGAGCCGCTCAGGCGTCACCGGTTCGTCCACCATCCCGACCGCGTCACCTTCGTTCATACCACCACACGGCGCCACGGCCGGCATAAGTCTTCTCGGACAGGGAGAGCTTGTTGAGCGAACGAACAGTAAGAGTACACCGCCACAAACCACGGGAGCGCCCGGCAGGGCGCGACCCTGGTGGAAATGAAAAGGGCGAGGAGCGCGCCCTCGTGGGGGCGCGCGACGAGGGCGTTCAGGCGAAAGTACGGGAGACGTCGGGTTCGTCGTCGTCGTGGGTGAGTTTCGCGTGGGCGTTCCGGAAGTCGGCCATGGTGACTTCGTCGCGGTCGTCGCGGATGGCGAACATGCCGGCTTCGGTGCAGATGGCTTTCACGTCCGCGCCGGAGGAGCCGTCGGTTTCCGCGGCGAGTTCGGTGAAGTCCACGTCGTCGGCGACGTTCATGCCGCGGGTGTGGATCTGGAAGATCTTTTCGCGGCCTTCCTCGTCGGGGTGGGGGACTTCGATGAGGCGGTCGAACCGGCCGGGGCGGAGGATGGCGCGGTCGAGCATGTCGAAGCGGTTGGTGGCGGCGATGATGCGGATGTCGCCGCGTTCGGAGAAGCCGTCCATCTCGCTGAGGAGCTGCATCATCGTCCGTTGGACCTCAGCGTCACCGGAGGTCTTCGAGTCCGTGCGCTTGGATGCGATGGCGTCGATTTCGTCGATGAAGACGACGGCTGGCTCGTGGTCGCGGGCGACCTGGAAGAGGTCGCGGACGAGTTTCGCGCCCTCGCCGATGAACTTGTGGACGAGTTCGGAGCCGGCCATCTTGATGAAGGTGGCGTCGGTCTGCGCGGCGACGGCTTTCGCCATCATCGTCTTCCCCGTGCCGGGCGGGCCATGCAGGAGCACGCCGCTCGGCGGGTCGATGCCCACGGTGTCGAAGATGTCGGGGTTCTCCATCGGAAGTTCGACGGTCTCGCGGACTTCCTGGAGCTGGTCGTGGAGGCCGCCGATGTCCTCGTAGCCCACGTCCGGGGACTCCTCGACCTGCATGACGCGAGCGCGAACGTCGGCCTCGTCGTCGAGGCGCTGGACGACGGAGAGGCTGTTGTTGACGGCGACGCGCGCGCCGGGTTCGAGGTCCTCCCGCAGTTCGTCCGTGACTTCGGTGAGGGCTTCCTGGTTGTTCCCGTGCTGTTTGATGATGGCGCCGTTGTCGTTGAGTTCCTGAACGGTCGCGACGAACAGCGGGGACTGCTTGAGTTTCTTGTTCTCGTGGTTGAGGCGTTCGAGTTTCTGCTGGTACTTGTTGTTCTCCGCGTTCGCGTCGAGCAACTCGTCCCGCATCTCCTCGTTCTGCTCCTCGATGACGTCGAGGCGCTCCTGCAGGGCGTCGATTTTCTCCTGCTTGGACGCGCCGTCCTCGTACGGGAGGTCGACGTCGTCGACGGTGTCGGTCATCACCAGTGTTAGGGCGGCGGTTCCTAAATGAGTTCGGGTGACAGTAATATCACCCAGAGTAAT
>Ga0207813_101107_pt1 | contig 10262 bp, 8 predicted proteins | sample A23E3SouthBayCA_2_FD_187730 | JGI IMG/M metagenome (GOLD analysis project Ga0207813, IMG submission 187730) | Aerobic enrichment media microbial communities from Eden Landing Ponds, California, USA - A23 E3 (4) (SPAdes) | ecosystem: Environmental > Aquatic > Marine > Unclassified | place... | reverse complement strand
AGCAGGCGACCGACGCCCCCCGAGTGCGTTTCGACTGGGGCGACTTCCCGGACTCCATCGCGTCCGGCGCGAACGAGATGTGCGAGGTGCGCGTGACGAACGACGGCGGCGGCGCGAGCGCGTACGTGAGCGTGCGCGTGAACGACACCGAGATGACGGAGAAGACCGCGTTCCTCACCGACTCGATTCAGGTCCCCGTGGGCGTGTTCGGCGCGAGCGCGGACGAACTCACGTACGAGGTCGAAGTCGTCTTCCCCGACCTCCCGCTCCGCCCCGTGTCCGAGACGCGGACGGTGCGCGTCCGGTAGGCCGAGGGTTCACGTAGGAAGCCGCGGCCACCCCGCGGTGATGCAGGACTCAACTCGCGTCCTCGCCGGCGACTGCACGGTGACGTACGAGAACGGCCGCACAACCACGCAGCGCGGCGAGGTCGTCGTTCTCGTGAAACCCGACAACACCGTTCTCGTCCACGACGACACGGGCTACCAGCCCGCCGCGTGGCTCACCCGCCCGAACTCCGTTCAGTTCGAACGCGACACCGGCGGGTTCGCATTGGTCGCGACGAAGAACGACGAACGCCTCCGCGTCGACTCACACGCAGACTACGGAAGCGCGCACTATCCCGTCACGCCCGCCGGCCCAACCGTCGGACGGTGTTCCGACTGCGACGGCGTCCTCGTCCGGGACGGCGCGCGCGTGACCTGCCTCGGCTGTCGCGCCGCGTACGCGCTCCCGCGGGACGCGACGCTCACCGAGAACACGTGCGCCGACTGCGGCCTCCCGACGTTCCGCGCCGACCGCGGCGACACCTTCGAACTGTGCCTCGACCGTACCTGCGACTCGCTCGACGACGCAGTCATCGACGCGTTCGACGGCGAATGGCCGTGTCGCTGCGGCAGCACGCTAGGTATCGAGCGGCGGCGCGCGCTCGACGCCGTCTGCGAGGACTGCGACGCGGTGTACCGCATCCCCTCCGGCGTCGTGGACGGTACCTGCGACTGCGGGCTCCCCCTGTTCGACACGCCGAGCGGCCGGCGGTGTCTCGACGCGACCTGCGACCGCAACCAATAGGGCGCTCGCCGGACTCTCGGCGGGTATGAAGGGACACGCGCGCGACGGCCTCGTCCACGTCGGCGGGGACGCCCGCCAGCGCTTCTACGACTCCCGGGGCTACGGCCGGCCGCGGGACGGCGACGACGTGGTGATCGCGCCCGTCGAGGCCGCGCACCTCCTCTTCCGCGGCGACCTTGACGCCGTCACCGTCGACGGCGAGGACTGCGGGTTCGCGGACTACCTCGCCCGGCAGGGCCCGGGGTTCGGCGCGCGGTTCGTCGTGTACGCCGACCTCCGCGACCGCGGGTTCTACCTCTCGCCCGCCCGCGACGGCTGGGTCGACGATTCTGGGGGAATCGACTTCGTCGTCTACCCGCGCGGCGACGGGCCGTGGGACGACACCGAGGCGTACCGGGTTCGAACCGTCTCGGAGCGCGCGGACGTAGCCGCGAGCGCGCTCGGCGACGTGACGCTCGCCGTCGTCGACGAGGAGAGCGACATCACGTACTTCGAGACCGAACGCCTGACGCTCCCTGCGGACGCCGCGGAGACGCCGCCCGCCGCCGACGGCGTGCTGCTGGACGACCGCGTCGTCGTCTGGAATCCGCCCGAGACGCTTCACCACGCGTTCTTCTACGGCCAGCCGCTCACCGGGCGCGCCGCCGAACACGCGCCGCTCCAGCTGTCGCTCGTGGAGGCCGCGCACCTCGCGGCGGTCGGCGCGCTCTCCGTCGACGGCGGCGTCGAAGCCGTCGTCGCGCACGGCCGGGACGCCGAGGGCGACCGGTTCGACCGCCGACTTCGCGCGTACCGCGCGCTCCGCGACGCCGGCTACACGCCCAAAACCGGGTTCAAGTTCGGCGCGGACTTCCGCGTCTATCACGACATCGAGGACGCCGACAACCTCGGGCACTCGCCGTGGCTCGTGCGCTCGCTCCCCGCCGACCACACGTTCTCCCCGCGCGACGTGGCGCTCGACGTTCGGCTCGCGCACGGCGTGCGGAAGCGAATGGTTTTTGCGCTGGACGCACAGGATTCACCCGACTGGCTCGCGGTCTCCCGACTCACTCCATGACTGACGACACACCATCTGACGACGAGACGGCCGGCGCGGACGACGTGACCCTCGACCCCTGGGGGTCCTCTACAGTCTCCGACTACGAGAAACTCTTCGGCGAGTTCGGCATCGAGGCGTTCGACGACCTCCTCGCCGACGTCCCGAACCCCCACTACCTGATGCGGCGGGCCATCATCTTCGGCCACCGCGACTACCGCCGCGTCCTCGACGCGATGCAATCGGGGGAGCCGTTCGCGGCGCTCTCCGGGTTCATGCCGACCGGCGACCCACACATCGGACACAAGCTCGTGTTCGACGAGATAATCTGGCACCAACAGCAGGGCGGGGACGCGTACGCGCTCATCGCCGACCTCGAAGCGAACGCCGCGCGCGGCCTCACCTGGGAGGAGATCGACGAACACGCCCGGAACTACCTCCTCAGCCTGCTCGCGCTCGGGTTCGACCCCGAGGAGGGAACGCTCTACCGGCAGTCAGAGAACCGCGAACTCCAGGACCTCGCGTTCGAACTCGGCGCGGAAGCGAACTTCAGCGAACTCGAATCCATCTACGGGTTCGGCGGCGAGACCGACGTCTCGCACATGCAGTCCGTCGTCACGCAGATGGCGGACATCCTCTACCCGCAGCTGGAGGAGCCGAAACCGACCGTGATTCCGGTCGGCCCCGACCAGGACCCCCACATCCGGCTGGCGCGCGACCTCGCGTCCCGCGCGCGCTACTTCAAGGTCACCGAGGCGTACGCGAGCTTCGAACTCACTGACGCCGAACGCCCGCTGGTCGCGCGCGCCTACGACGCCCGCGAGACGTACGCGGACGACCCCGAGACGCCGCGCTGCACGGAGGCCGCCGAATGGCTCGCCGAACAGGGCGTCGACGAATTCCCCGAGGGCGTGGACGAGGCGACGCTGTCCGCGACGGTCGAGAAACTGGAGAACGCCGGGATGGAACCGCTCCGCCCTCGTACCCGTTTCTTCGACCGGAACGCGACCGACGAGGCGTTCGAGGCGCTCATCGACGCCGTCGAGGGCGAAAAACGCGTGTTCGAGGGGCACGTGGACGCGTTCGACCTCACGGAGGCAGAAGCGCGCGACCTGGCCCAGGACGTGGAGGTCGCACACGGCGGGTACGGGTTCGTCCCGCCCTCGTCCGTCTACCACCGGTTCATGACGGGGCTCACCGGCGGGAAGATGAGTTCCTCGATTCCCGCGAGCCACATCAGCCTCCTCGACGACCCCGAGACGGGCTACGACAAGGTGAAGTCCGCGACCACGGGCGGCCGGCAGAGCGCCGAGGAACAGCGCGAGAAGGGCGGGCGGCCCGACGACTGCCCGGTCTACGAACTGTACGCGTACCTCCTCGCGGCGGACGACGACGAGTTCGCCGAACGCGTCTACGAGGAGTGCCGGAACGGCGACCGACTCTGCGGCGACTGCAAGGAGCAGGCCGCCGAACTGATGCGGGAGTTCCTCGCCGACCACCAGGAGAAACGCGACGAAGTCGAGGACCTCCTGGAGGACGCGGACATCCAACTCACGTCCACGCGGGCGTAGACGACACGCTTTTGCCGCCGACGGCTGACGACACTGGTATGGCGTCCGAATCCCACGCGCGCCGCATCGTCCGCGAAGCCGACGGCCCGGGGTTCGGGTTCTTCTTCCGGCCCTGACGGGGGTGGACGCGCCAGCGGGTCGGCGCTGAAACCGCTCGTGCGGGCATCGGAACCGATTTCAGAGTACTCTACGCGAACACGCACAATGCAACTGCCACGACACCAGCTCGCGGTCCTCGAAACCGCGAGCGCCGACGAACCCAGACGAATCGACGACATCGCCGAGGACGCCGACCTGCCGCCGGAGACGGTGACGGGCGCGGCGTTCGAACTCGAAGACGAGGGCTTGCTCTCCGTCACCGAGACGGCGGAGGAAGACCTCGAACTCAGCGAGGAAGCCCGCAAGTACCTCGACGACGGCCTCCCCGAGGTCCGGCTCTACCGGGCCGCCGTCGAGGCTGGTGCGACCGACGACCCCGTGTCGCTCGGGGAACTCATCGGCCGCGCCGGCTTGGAGGGCCCGCAGGTGGACATCGCGCTGTCGAACTTCGCGCGGAAGGGCTACGGCACCATCGACTCCGGGAGCGTCGCCGCGAACCCCGACGCCGACCCCGACGCCGACGAGGAAGCCGCGGCGCTCGCGACCCTCGCCGCCGGCGACCCCGTCACCGACGAGTCCGTCGTGGACGCGCTCGTCCGCCGCGACCTCGTCGAGCGCACCGAACGCACCGTCAGAACCGTCCAGCTCACCCAGGACGGCGTCACCGCGCTCATGGAGGGCGTCGAATCCGAGGGCGGCCTCGGCCAGCTCACCCCTGAACTGCTCGCCTCCGGCGAGTGGCGGGACGCCGACTTCCGGTCGTACGACGTGGAAGCAGACGCCGAGGACGTGACCGCCGGCCGCACCCACCCGCTCCGCGAGATGGCGGAGAACGTCAAGGACGTCCTCATCGGCATGGGATTCCAGGAGATGGAGGGCCCGCACGCCGACGCCGAGTTCTGGATCAACGACGCGCTGTTCATGCCCCAGGACCACCCGGCGCGCACCCACTGGGACCAGTTCGCGCTCTCCGAACCGAGCGAGATTCGAAGCCTCCCCGACGACCTCGTCGACCGCGTCGAGGACGCCCACCGGAACGGCGTCGGCGACGACGGCGAGGGCTACCACAGCCCCTGGACCGAGGAGATGGCGCGCGGCCTCGACCTCCGCGGACACACGACCTCCCTCTCGATGCGCTACCTTTCAGGGGAAGCTGACGGCGACCTCGAACCGCCGCAGCGGTACTTCAGCGTCGAGAAAGTCTATCGGAACGACACGCTCGACGCCACTCACCTCCTGGAGTTCTTCCAGATCGAGGGCTGGGTGATGGCGGACGACCTCAGCGTCCGCGACCTGATGGGGACGTTCACGGAGTTCTACAGTCAGTTCGGCATCGAGGACGTGACGTTCAAACCGCACTACAATCCGTACACGGAACCGTCGTTCGAGCTGTTCGGCCGCCACCCGCGCACGGGCGAAATCATCGAAATCGGGAACTCCGGTATCTTCCGCCCCGAAGTCCTCGAACCGCTCGGCGTCGACTGCGACGTGATGGCGTGGGGGCTCGCGCTCGAACGCCTGCTCATGCTCGTCACCGGCGCGGAGGACATCCGGGACGTTCACGGGACGCTCGTCGACCTTGATTACCTCCGCAACGAGGAGGTGATGTACTGATGGTCGTCGTCGACATCGACCCCGACGAACTCCGCACGCTCACGGGGCACGACGAGAAATCGGACGACGAACTGAAGGACGACCTGTTCGCGTTGGGCCTCGAATTCGAGGGCGAGACAGAGGAGGGGGAATTCCAACTGGAGTTCGCGCCGGACAGGCTCGACCGCCTGAGCGTCGAGGGCGTCGCGCGCTCGCTGCGCTACCAGTACGGCGACACCCGCGGCATCTTCGTGCCGGACGCGAACGACGCCGAGTGGACCATCGAGGTCGACGAGTCCGTCCCCGACTACCGGCCGTACGTCACCGGCGCCATCGTTCGGGACGTGAACCTCACCGAGGACGCGCTCGACTCCCTCATCCAGCTTCAGGAGAAACTGCACGCGACGATGGGGCGCAAGCGCGCGAAAGGCGCCATCGGCATCCACGACCTCACGATGCTCAAGGGCGGCGCGCTCGGCCCGGACGCCGCCGACGACCACAACTCGATCGAGTACCGCGGCGTCAGCCCCGACGGCGACACGTTCGTCGCGCTCGACTCCGACCGCGAACTCACGCCCGAGGAAGTCCTCACCGACCACCCGACCGGCGAGACGTACGCGGACCTCGTCGAAGGCCACGACACGTATCCCGCGATCTACGACGACCTCGGGCTGTTCAGCTTCCCGCCCGTCATCAACGGCCGCCGCACCGAAGTCACCACGGAGTCCCGCGACCTCCTCATCGAACTCACGGGCACCGACCAGTGGACCATCGACAAGATGTGCGTCATCCTCTGCTACGCGCTCTCCGCGCGCGGCGGCCAGATAGAGTCCGTGGACGTCCAGTACCCCGACCACGCGCTCGTCCGCCCGGACTTTGAGACCACGGAGAAACGCGTCACGCACGACCGCATCGAGACCCTGCTCGGCGTCGACCTCAGCGAGGACGAGGTCGTGGACTACATGGAGCGCGCCGGACTGGGCGTCGAAACCGAAGTCTGGGGCGACGGCGTCGACTACGACGTCGAAGTCCCGCCGTACCGCGTGGACGTGCTGCACGCCGTCGACATCGTGGACGACGTGGGGCGCGCGCACGGGTTCAACGAACTCGTCCCGCGCTACCCCGAAATCGGCACGGTCGGCGGCCGAACGAACGACTCTCGGCACGCGCGCGCCGTCCGGAACACGCTCGCTGGCCTCGGCTTCGAGGGTCTCCTGAACTTCCACATGATTGCCGAGGACGAGAACTACGCCCGGATGAACCTCGCTCCCGACACCGATGTCGTCGGTGGAGGCCGTGCTGCCACCATCGCCGAACCGTACAGCGAGGACTACGAGATACTCCGGACGTGGGCGCTCCCCAGCCTCCTGATGGTTCTCGAGAACAACACGCACCGCACGTATCCTCAGGACCTCGCCGAAGTCGGGTTCGCCGCCCACCTCGACGCGGACGAGAACACCGGCGTCGCGGAACGCGACACCGTCGCCGCGGTCGTCGCGCGCCACGACGCCTCCTACGAGGACGCGAAATCCCGCCTCCAATCGCTCTGTCGAGCGTTCGACGCCACCCTCGAAACACCGCCGACCACGCACCCGTCGTTCATCGACGGCCGCACCGCCGCCATCGAAATCGACGGCGAGGAAGTCGGTGTTATCGGCGAAATCCACCCGCAGGTGCTCGTCGAACACGACCTCGAACTCCCGGTCGCCGGATTCGAACTGCGGCGGGACGCACTAGAATAGGACGCGAGCGAGGAACGAGCGAGCGCTTTTTTTTGGTCCAGATTTTTGGCTGAGCGGTCGCGCTGTGCGCGACCCGAAGCGAAAAAAGGTGGGTTTTAGAGATCAGCGCCGACCGCGTCCTCGATGGTGTCGAAGCCGTCGCGGTCGAGGCGTTCAAGGAGGCCGTGGTTGATGTCGCGGGCGATGGTGGGGCCGCGGTAGACGAGGCCCGTGTAGAGTTGGACGACGGAGGCGCCGTTCCGGATTTTCTCGTAGGCGTCTTCGGCGGTGAACACGCCGCCGACCCCGACGACGGGGAGGTCGGTGCGTTCGGCGACGAAGCGGACGAGGGAGGTGGCGCGGTCGCGGAGCGGTTTCCCGGAGAGGCCGCCCTGTTCGAAGCGGGCGGGACTGCGCAGGCTGTCGTCGCGTTCCGTCGTGGTGTTGGTCGCGACGATGCCGTCGAGGCCGAGCTCCTCGGCGAGCGCGACGCCGTCCGCGATGGCGTCCCGGGAGAGGTCGGGCGAGAACTTCACGAGGAGCGGGCTCGCGTCCGCGTCCAGGAGTTCGGTGAAGATGTCCTCGAGGTGGCTGCGGTGCTGGAGGTCGCGGAGCCCCGGCGTGTTCGGGCTGGAGACGTTCACGACGAAGTAATCAGCTGACTCCTTCACGCGCTCGTACGTGTAGCGGTAGTCCGCGGGCGCGTCCTCGGCGGCCTTCGACTTCCCGATGTTCACGCCAACGGGACTATCGGGTAGCGACTGTTCGCGCAGTCGTCGACCGACGGCGTCCGCGCCGTCGTTGTTGAACCCCATGCGGTTCACGATCGCTTCGTCCTCCCGCAGGCGGAACATCCGCGGACGCGGGTTCCCGTCCTGCTGGTCTGCCGTGACGCCACCGACCTCGACGTGGCCGAACCCGAGCGCGTCGAGCGCGCGCGGGATTTCTGCGTTCTTATCGAACCCGGCTGCGACTCCGACGGGGTTGGGGAACGTGTTGTCGAACGCGCGCACGCGTAGGCGCGACGACTCCACGGTCAACGCGTTGTCGACTGTCGAGAGAAATGGGGTTCGCTGGAGCGCGCGCAGTCCGGCGTGAACGGTTGTGTGCGCTGTCTCCGCGGGCACACGGAACATCAGTGGCTTGACCGCACTGTAGAGGGACACGACTCAGAAGTCGTGGTCGACCTCGTCCGGGTCCGCCTTCTGGATGATAATTTTGTCCTCACGCACGCGCACGAACACTTCGTCGCCGATTTCGAGGCCGGCGACGGCGAGTTCGTCCTCGTGGAGGTTCACGTGGGCGTTGTGGTACTCGCCGTCCTCGCCTTTCGCGCCACTCGGGCTGAGTTTCTTCTTGCGAACCATCGAACTACTGTATCACCTCCTTCGCCGTAGCACGTACTTAAGCCCTTACCTCTCGCCGTCGTTCGCCGGGGATGACGGCGCTGTTTTCCGGGTTTCTCCTGCCGGAACTCCGCTATATGCGGTTGAATTTGCCGATATATTTATGAGAGGGCCTGTGCTTGGTTGGCATGGTGCAAAACCATGGCACGTGAGGACGGTAAACGGAACTTCGCACTCCGCGACGTCGACGGGAACGAGACGAGCGTATTCAGCGGGAACACGCCACGACAGGCCGCACTGAAAGCGGCTCGTCGTCTCGAGGACGTTGCTGACTCGGAACAGCACGCGGAACACCACGAGATACGGCTCCGCGAGAAAGGCTCCGACAAGGTACACATCTACGAGGCGTGGGCCTGGGAGGAGGACTCCCCGGGAGACTCTCCCGACTGGATGCCGGGCCAAATCACTAAGGCAAACGTCTCGAAGCAAGGCATCAAACACGTCGAAGACATCTGACTCGGCTACTCCGCGCGTGTGAGCCGTCGCGGATAGCTTTGCGTCGCGGAACCCACGCTGTTAACACCGTCCGTTCGCGTACGTGGGGATGCGCGGGAAACACCCGACTCGACCGGACGGACGACCGTGGGATGATCAGTCGGCCTCCGCCCGCGCTACAGTTCTCTCGACCGACGCGTCGGGCAGCTGTGCACTCGTCTCGTGAGAACGCTCACCGTGTCGCCGTCTCCCGAACAGGGTGGTGGTTCGACGGCGTTAAGTGTAACCCGGCACTCGAATGGAATGCGAACGACGTGACGTGGCCCGGTCGCCCGGAGCCACCGACGCACGCCCGTCCAACCCCTTCGGAATCGAATCCGGCTCGTCTTTGACGAACCTGATTCAACACCCTTAAGTGGTACTCGGACTTTCGTACGAATGCGAACGACGAGGTGGCGTAGCACTCCTACGCTACTGACGCACGCATTCGACGTTCCGGGTCGGCATGCAACTCACCTCTCGCGAGGTGGGAACGATGCCCTTAAGTGGTTATCTCCCTTCGGAATGAATGTGAACGACGAGGTGGCGTGGCACTCCCACGGCACTGATGTTCTACATTCGACGAGGGTCGGCCGCGGTTCGCCTCTGGCGAATCTGATTCAACGGCCTTAAGTGATACCCGAACGTTGGATGGAATGCGAACGTCGCGTGGAAGCGTCCCCCGCTTCCACGGCTCGGGCCTGTGGAGTTCCGATGGGTTTAATACCCGAAACTCCCTACATTCAGGTCCGAAGGAAATGAGGATCCTACCCCTGCGGTCCGCCGTACAGATGGGATCTGATGTTAGCCCTGATGGATTGGTGATATCCGATTGGCCTCATTAGAGCCAATCATTTGCAATGGAAGCACCATGTACTTTGGTGCTCCCGCCAAGCTGGAGGCTTGACCTCCAGCAGCTGGGTTTATCCCAGCACATTCCGGTTGATCCTGCCGGAGGTCATTGCTATCGGAGTTCGATTTAGCCATGCTAGTTGTGCGAGTTCATACTCGCGGCAGATAGCTCAGTAACACGTGGCCAAGCTACCCTGTGGAGAGGAATAATCTCGGGAAACTGAGGCTAACTCCTCATAAGACTCTTCTTCTGGAAGGAGTTGAGTTGGAAACGCTACGGCGCCACAGGATGCGGCTGCGGTCGATTAGGTAGACGGTGGGGTAACGGCCCACCGTGCCTATAATCGGTACGGGTTGTGAGAGCAAGAGCCCGGAGACGGAATCTGAGACAAGATTCCGGGCCCTACGGGGCGCAGCAGGCGCGAAACCTTTACACTGC
>Ga0207813_101104_pt1 | contig 10286 bp, 8 predicted proteins | sample A23E3SouthBayCA_2_FD_187730 | JGI IMG/M metagenome (GOLD analysis project Ga0207813, IMG submission 187730) | Aerobic enrichment media microbial communities from Eden Landing Ponds, California, USA - A23 E3 (4) (SPAdes) | ecosystem: Environmental > Aquatic > Marine > Unclassified | place... | reverse complement strand
GAATCCATCGGTCGTCACTGGTCGCGTGGTGCATCGAGGCGGAGAAGCCATCAACCGGTACCCGAGCTGCGTGCGAGTAGTCCGACTACACCTGCGGATATCTACGTATCTGATTTCAAATAATATCTTGTACCTACCTGTTTTCGTATATTTCACAGCGGAGTCCCACCCCTCGAAACAGTAGATACAATAATTATGAATTTAATGTGATTATACGTACGACAGATGTCACCGACTCACAATCTCTCGGACTACGAGCAGGCCCGCGAATCGTTCGCGTGGGAGGACGTGTACGCGGAAGCCGACTGGGACGCCCCCGCGGAGTTGAACGTCGGCCACGAAGTCGTCGACCGTCACGCCGCCGACCGCGAGAAGGTCGCGCTCTACCAAGTGGACGCCGACGGCGACCTCACGAAGCTCACGTTCTGGGAGCTCGCCGACCGCTCCAGTCGGTTCGCGAACGTCCTCGACGACCTCGGCGTCGCGTCCGGCGACCGCGTAGTCTCGTACATGCCGCGCATCCCCGAACACTACGTCGCGCTCGTCGGCACGCTCAAGCACGGCGCCGTCTGGGGAAGCGTCAACGAGCGCTACGGCCCCGAGGGCATCGCGTACCGCCTCGACGACTGCGACGCCAGCGCGGTCGTCACCACCACCGACAACCGCGACACCGTCGCCGCGGCGCTCGACGACGCGCCCTCCGTCGAGCACGTCATCACCGTGGACCGCGGCACAGGCGCGCCCGCCGGCGATGTGGTCTTCAACACCGCCGTCGAGGGCGCCAGCGCCGACTACGAGACCGCCGACACCGGTGGGGACGACGACGCGCTGCTGTACTACACGTCGGGCACGACCGGCCCCGCGAAGGGCGTGCTGCACGAGCACCGCTGGATTGCCGGCGTCGCGGCGACCCAGCGGGACGCCGTCGACCTCCAGCCGGGCGACCTCTACTGGTCGACCGGCGACCTCGGCTGGCTGACCGGCGCCATCAACACGCTCGGCGCGTGGTTCTGGGGGACGTCGCTGTTCACCTACGAGGGCGAGTTCGACCCCGAGACGTGGGCGGACCTGCTCGACGACTACCCCATCACAGTGCTGTTCTCCGTGCCGACCGCCTACCGGATGCTGCGCGAGCACGCGGGCGTCCTCGACGGCGTTGACCTCGACCTCAGGCACGCGCTCTCCATCGGGGAGCCGCTCTCCGCGGGCGTCGTGGACTGGGGCGAGCAGACCCTCGGCGTGACGATTCTGGACACGTACGGGCAGACCGAGACCGGGAACATGATTATCAACAACTACCCGTCGATGGAGCTGCGGCCCGGGTCGATGAGGAAGCCGCTGCCCGGCATCGAGGCCGCCGTCGTCGACCCCGACACGGGCGAAGTGCTCCCGCCGGGCGAAACGGGCGAAATCGCCCAACGCGGCGACTACCCCTGCTTCTTCGCGGAATACTGGCAAGCCCCGGAGAAGACCGACGCGTGCTTCGTGGACGGCCCCGACGGCGAGTGGTACCTCTCGGGCGACCTCGCGCACCGCGACGAGGACGGCTACTTCTGGTTCGAGGGGCGCGCCGACGACGTCATCCTCTCCTCGGGGTACCGCATCGGGCCCTTCGAGGTCGAGAGCACGCTCGGCGAGCACGACGCCGTCGCGGAAGCCGCGGTCGTCCCGAAGCCCCACCGCGAGCGCGGCAACGTCGTGAAGGCCTACGTCGTCCCCAGCGAGTCCGCCAATCCGTCCGCGGAGGTCGAGACCGACATCCAAGACCACGTGAAAGCCGAGCTCGCGGCCCACGAGTACCCGCGAGAAATCGAGTTCGTCGAGGAACTGCCGAAGACCGTCACCGGAAAGATTCGCCGGACGGAGCTCCAAGACCGCGCCGCTGACGAATCGGAGACCGCCGAGTAGCCGCCGCGGGCGCGGCGCGGGCGGTGCGAGGACGACGCTGGAGACCGGGCGCTCGGTTCAGGGGCGCTCTTCGAGGACGATGTTGCGCGCCTGCGAGATGACGCCGTGGGCGTCGTCCATCGCGTCGGCGTCGATGGCGACGGCCGCGCCGACGCCGTCGTCGACAGCGAAGTTCATCTCGATGACGTTCTCGAAGCACGTGATCATGCATTGGAGGTCGCCGTGCTGCTTGGAGAACGCGTGCTCGTACAGCGGCGCGTGCAGGGAGTCGAGCCGCGACTCGTCGACGGCCTGCTGGAGCCCGTCCTCGGAGTATTGGGCGGCCACGTCGTCGCGGACGTACTCGACCTCGACGGCGTCGGTGTCGTACCGGATGACGCTGCGCAGCTGTCCGTCGGTCTGTTCCTCGAAGAATTCCCGGAGCCGGGAGATGACACCGGCGGCCATGGACCGGGTGTCGTGAGCAACCGTGATAGTTGTACGGGTAGCGTAGGGCATGTATGTATTACCACTGACATTGTCTGTCGGCCGTCAGTCGTACCCGAACGGCGCGGCTAGCGCGGGGGAAGCTTTCCCGGTTCGCTCGCGGAGAGCCTCCACAGCACGGTGTCAGTCGTTCTCCCCCACCTTTATAGTTAATTAACCATCATTATCATTCATGGTAGAAGCTACCATAGACGTGGTCCACCGCGGCGGACTGCAGTGCGACCTCAACTACCTGATTCAAGGGAACACGCTCGGGAGCCACGACGAGCCCGACCCATCTACCGACTACGAGGAGATTCCGGTGTGGAACCTCGTCATCGACCACCCCGAAGCGACGATTCTGTGGGACACCGGCAACCACGAGGACGCCCTCGACGGCCACTGGCCGGAGGGGCTCAAGCAGGCGTTCTACCCCCACGACGTGCGCGACCACACGCTCGAAGGCGACCTCGAAGACGCCGGCTACAGTCTCGACGACATCGACGCCGTCGTCCAGACCCACTTGCATCTGGACCACGCCGGCGGCCTCCACCACTTCGACGGCACCGACGTCCCCGTCTACGTCCACGAGAAGGAGCTCAAGTTCGCGTACTACTCCGAGAAGACCGACAAGGGGAGTGGCGCGTACATCCTCGAGGACTTCGACCACGACCTGAACTGGCAGGTCGTCCACCAAGACCGCGAAACTCACTTCGAGGACGTCGAGTTCATCCGGCTCCCCGGACACACACCCGGGCTCATGGGGACGGTCGTTCACCTCGACGGTCACGGCACGCTGGTGTTCGCGGGCGACGAAATCTACCAGTCGGAGAACTACGAGGACGAAGTGCCGCTGGGCGCCGGCCTGCTCTGGGGGAATCAGGCGTGGTTCGACAGCCTCCAGACGCTGAAAGAACTCGAACGAACCCACGACGCCGAAATCGTCTACGGCCACGACCCCGACCAGTTCGACGACATCCGCTCGGGGTGGTCCTCGTGAGCTACGACCGCTCGGTCTCCGCCAGCGACCGCGAGCTCGCACCGGAGACCGTCTGGCACATCGATATGCCGGAAATCCGATTCGGGCGGGATGCGACCGACGAGCTCGCCTTCCAGTTGCGCGACCTCGGCGTCGAAGGTGCTGCGACCGGCCTCGTCATCACCGACGACGGAGTCGCCGACGCCGGCCACGCCGACCGCGTCGTCGCTCACCTCGAAGCCGCCGGCCTCGACGTCGACTGCTACGCCGACTCGGAGCGCGAGCCCTCCATCGGCGCCATCGAGGACTGCCTCTCGTTCGTCCGCGACCAGACCGACGACGGCTACGACTTCTACGTCGGGCTCGGCGGCGGGAGCTGCATGGACACCGCGAAGGCCACTCGTGCAATCGTCGCTAACGGCGGCAGCCCCCTCAACTACGTCGCCGAACCGACCGGCGACGGCCAGACGCTCACCGAATCCGGACCGCCGCTGGTGCTGTTACCGACCACGGCAGGTACCGGCGCCGAGATTTCCCCGGTCGCGATTCTCTCGGTCCCGGAGAAGGAAATCAAGGAAGCGATTTCGAGCAACCACGTCCGGGCCGACGCCGCCGTATTGGACCCGACACTGACCACGACGCTCCCGCCGGACCTCACCGCGCGGACGGCGATGGACGCGCTCGGCCACGCCATCGAGGGGTACACTACCCACGAGTACGACTCGCTGTTGCGCGCGAGCGACCCGGGCGAGCGCCCGGTGTACGCCGGGCGAACCCAGCTCACCGAGATGTTCTCCGAGAAGGCGATCCGTCTCCTCTCGGGGAGCGTCCGCACCGCCGTCCACAACGGCGACGACCTCGACGCCCGCGAGGACATGCTGCTGGGGGCGCTGTTCGGCGCTATCTCCGGCCTCACCGCGGGCGCCAGCCTCTGTCACGCGATGGCGTACCCCGTCGGCAACAAGTATCACACGTTCCACGGCGAGACCATCGCCGTCCTCACGCCCGCGAGCACCATCGACTACAATTCGGCCAGCGACCCCGCGCGGTTCGCCGAGGTCGCCGAAATCTTCGGCGTCGACACCTCGGGACTGACGGACCGCGAGGCCGCCGACGCGCTCAAGCAGGCGTACATTCAACTCCAGCGGGACCTGGGCGTCCTCCCGAGCGGCCTCAACGAACTCGCTGACATCACCGAAGACGACATCGAGTGGCTCGCCCAACAGACCGTCGACACACAGGAACGCCTCCTGCGGTGCAACCCCCGGCCGGTGACCAGCGACGACGTCGCGGCCGTGTTCCGAGACGCGCTGCACAACTGGGAAGAATGACCGACACGACAGTACCGGACATGGACGCCGTCAATCCCGCGACCGGCGAACGCATCGCGACCTACGAGGCGGACTCACGAGCGGACGTGGAGGCGGCACTGGCGCGCGCCGACGACGCGTTCGAGGCGTGGCGCGAGCGGCCGCTGCGCGAGCGCGAGGAACTGCTCGCGGCGGCCGGCGACGTGCTCCGCGAGAACAAACGCGAGTACGCAGGGCTGATGACCGAGGAGATGGGGAAGCCGATTTCGCAGGCGGTCTCGGAGGTCGAGAAGTGCGCGTGGGTCTGCGACCACTACGCCGAGCACGCCAGCGCGTACCTCCAGCCGGAGGGGCACCCGAGTCCACCGGGCGCAGACGTGCAGACGGTGTACGAGCCTCTCGGGCCGGTGCTAGCGGTGATGCCGTGGAACTTCCCGTTCTGGCAGGTGTTCCGGTTCGCGGCGCCGTACCTGACCGCGGGCAACGTCGGCCTGCTCAAGCACGCTTCGAACGTCCCCGGCTGCGCGCAGGCCATCGCGGACGTGTTCGAAGAGGCGGGCTACCCCGACAGCGTGTTCCAGACGCTCCTCGTCGGTTCGGACGCCGTCGACGACGTGCTCGGCGACGACCGCGTGCGGGCGGCGACGCTCACCGGCAGCGGGCCGGCGGGCCGCGCCGTCGCGTCGACGGCTGGCCGGGAACTGAAGAAGACGGTGCTGGAACTCGGCGGCAGCGACCCGTTCGTCGTCCTCGACGACGCCGACCTCGACGAGGCGGCTGAGGCCGGCGCGTGGGCGCGCAACCTCAACGGCGGCCAGTCCTGCATCGCCGCCAAGCGCTTCGTCGTCCACACGGACGTCTACGAGGAGTTCGTCGAGCGGTTCGTCAACGAGGTGGCGTCGCTGACCGTCGGCGACCCCACCGACGAGGAAACCGAGGTCGGCCCGCAGGCGAGCGCAGACCTGCTGGCGGACCTCCACGAGCAAGTACGGGCGTCCGTCGAGGCCGGTGCGACCGTCCTCACCGGCGGCGAGCCGATGGACCGCGAGGGTGCGTTCTACCCGCCGACGGTGCTCGCGGACGTGCCGGAGGGGTGTCCCGCCGACAGCGAGGAGCTGTTCGGCCCCGTCGCCGCCGTCTTCGAGGTCGACGACGAGACCGAGGCAGTCGAGAAGGCCAACGACACCGCGTTCGGGCTGGGAGCGAGCGTCTGGACCGCGGACCGCGAGCGCGGCCGCCGCGTCGCCCGCGACATCGACGCCGGCTGCACGTACGTCAACCAGCTGGTGAAGTCCGACCCCCGCGTGCCGTTCGGCGGCGTCGGCGTCTCGGGGTACGGCCGCGAGCTCTCCGAGCCAGGCATCAAGGAGTTCGTCAACCGCAAGACCCTCTGGGTGGAGTAGCCCGCGAGCGAGCGCGGGATAGGGACGGTGTTCGGCGTCGTCCCGAGAGGCGTCCGCCACCCGATTGCGCACACGATAGACTTCCTGACCGCGGCGACGCTACTGTGTCTGGTCTACCAGTCGCCCGGCGACGCCGCGTAGGCGTGGAACGTGAGTACGAGACCGGCCGGCACAACGTTATTGGCGCTGTGTGTCCACCGTCAGCCGTTAACTTGCCCCAGAACGACTGCGACGCGCCCCGCTCACTTTTGTCGGTGGCGGGCGAAGAAGGGGCCGATGAAGCTCGGGAAGGTCGCCGCGAAACTGGCCGGACTCGCCCTCCTCGCCGTGGCCGGCGTCGCCGCCGTCGCGGCCGTCGGCGCGCTCGCCCTCACGCTCGTCGACGGGCTGACTGGGACGCGATTCATCACGATGTGGTTCGCTACGGGGCTCGCGCTCACCGCGGGACTGTGCGGGTACGTCCTCCGGAAGTACGCCGCTGGCAACGTCATCCCGCTGGACTACGACATCTCAATCGCGTTCCGCGGCGGGCAGAGCTGACGAGCGGGCACCCACGGCGCGCGGCGACTCACTCGTCGGTTTTGCCGTCGCGCCGGTCGCGCTCGCGGGCGTCCGGTGCGCGCTCCTCGGGGGGCCCATGGCCGCCGCCGCCCGGCGTGCGAATCGAGACGGTCGTACCGGCGTCGACCTCCCGGGAGACCTTCGCCGGGACGACCTCGCCGTCGATGCGGTTCTCACCCGGCTCACCGTCCTCTCCGCCATCCACTCCCGCGGGGGCAGTGCAGCGGCGCTCGGTCAGCAGGGAGACGGTGGCGTCGGTCTGGACGGTCACGGCGCGTTCGATGCCGAGGCCGCCGCGATGGCGGCCGTCGCCGCCGCTGGACGAGCGGAGCGCGTACCGCTCGACGCGCAGGGGGTACTCGGCCTCCAGCGCCTCGACGGGCGTGTTGAGGGTGTTGGTCATGCCGACGTGGACGCCGTCCATGCCGTCCTTCGATGGGCGCGCGCCGAACCCGCCGGCTATCGTCTCGTAGTACGCGAACTCGCCGCCTCGGTCCCCGATAATGAGGTTGTTCATCGTACCTTGGCCGTCCGCCGGGACGCGCTCGGGAATCGCGTCCGCGAACGCGCGGAGCGTCACGTCGGTGACGCGCTGGCTCGTCTCGACGTTGCCGCCGACGACCGCCGCGGGCGGGTCCGGGTCGAGGAGCGAGCCGTCGGGAACGGAGACAGTTATCGGGTCGTAGCAGCCCTGATTGGGTGGAATCTCGGGGTCGGTGACCGCGCGGACGACGAAGTAGACCGCGCTCTTGGCGACGGCGCGCGGGGCGTTGAGGTTGCCCTCGACTTGGTCGGCGGTCCCCGCGAAGTCGACCGTGAGTTCGGGGCCGTCGACGGTGACGGCCGCCCGAATCGGCATGTCGTCGTCGGTGACGCCGTCGCCTTCGAGCACGTCGCTGGCGGTGTACGTGCCGTCGGGAAGTGCCTCAATCTCGGCTTCCATCCGGTCGCGGGAGTACGCGACGACGGCGTCGAACGCCGCCAGCAGGCCGTCACCGTGCTCGGCGAGCAGCTCCCCGATGCGGTCTTCGGCGCGCTCGTTGGCGGCGCGCTGGGCGCGCAGGTCGGCTCGCCGCTCGGCGGGCGTGCGCACGTTTGCCAACAGCAGGTCGCGGACGCCCTCGTTGAGTTCGCCACCGTCGACGAGACGGACCGCCGGGAGGCGCAGGCCCTCCTCGTAGATTTCGGTCGCGCCCGGCGGCATGCTCCCGGGGGTGCTGCCGCCCACGTCCGCGTGGTGGGCGCGCGAGACTGCGTACCCGAGGATTTCGCCCTCGGGCGCGAGCGGGGAGACGAGCGTGATGTCCGGGAGGTGCGTGCCGCCCGCGAACGGGTCGTTGAGGACGAACACGTCGCCGGGCGCGGGGTCGCGGTCGAGCACGGCGTCGACGGCGTCGGGCATCGCGCCGAGGTGGACGGGGATGTGTTCGGCCTGCGCGACCATGTCGCCGGCCGCGTCGAACAGCGCGGTCGAGCAGTCCCGCCGCTCCTTGATGTTCGGGGAGTACGCGCCCGTGATGAGGAGGTGGCCCATCTCCTCGGCGACGCTCTCCAGTTGGTTCCGGAGAATCTCCAGCGTCACCGGGTCCACGTCGGCGGCCGACCCGTCGTCGGCTCGCGGGTCGTGGCCACTCATGGTGCCTCCGTCTCGGCGACGAGCGCGCCGTCCCCGCGGACGGTCGCCGTCCACTCCGGCGGCACCACGGTGGTGCTCTCGTTCTCCTCGACGACCGCCGGCCCGCGAATCGTCCGCCCGGGCGCCAACCGGGGACGGTCGTAGACCGGAGTCTCGTGGACGCCGTCGGCGAACACGGCGTCGCGGGTCGCCTTCCGCGCGTCGCCGCCGGCGTCGTAGTCGAGCGCGGGCGGCGGCCGGGAGACGGTCGCGGTCACCCGGCAGTTGACGAGGTGGACGGGCTCGTCCATCCGGTAGCCGTACGCCGTCTCGTGGGCGTCGGCGAACCGCCGCCGCGCCGTCTCGGGGTCGAACGCGCCGTCCACGTCGACGGTGAGGTCGAAGCTCTGGCCCGCGTACTTGAGGTCGACCGAGCGCTCCAACGACGCGGCCTCGCCATCCGACACCGAGTCCAGCACGTCGGCCTCCAGTTCGGCGAAGATGTCCGCGACGCGGTCGGCGTCGGCGTCGTCGAGCGGCCGGCGGTGCGTGCGGACGGCGTCCTGCTTCTCGTCGGCCGCGAGCAGGCCGTACGCCGAGAGGACGCCCGACGCGCGCGGGACGACGACGCGGTCCATGTCGAGGCCGTCCGCAAGCTGGACGGCGTGCATCGGGCCCGCGCCGCCGAACGCGACGAGGCCGAACGTCCGCGGGTCGTAGCCGCGCTCGACCGTCACCGAGCGAATCGCCCGCGTCATGCTCGCGTTCGCCACCCGGTAGACGCCGCGGGCCGCCTCGACCGCGTCGTCCATGCCGGCGTCCGCCGCGAGGTCAGCGAGCGCCTCGCGCGCCCGGGCCTCGTCCAGCGAGAGTTCGCCGCCGAGGCTCGTGCTGTCCCCGATGTACCCGAGAACGAGGTTCGCGTCGGTCACCGTCGGGTCTGAGCCGCCGCGCCCGTAGCAGGCGGGACCGGGGTTCGCGCCCGCGGACTCCGGTCCGATGCGGAGCGCGCCGCCGGCATCCACCCACGCGATGGACCCGCCGCCCGCGCCCACCGTCTCCACGTCGACCATCGGCGTGCGAATCGGGCGCTCCGCGATTTCCGCGTCGGTCGTGCGCTCGACGCTGCCGTCCCGGATGAGGCTCACGTCGCTGGACGTGCCGCCCATGTCGAACGACACCAAGTCCGGCTGCGCCGATGGGTCGTCGCTGGCGAGCGCGTTCGCGCCGACGACGCCCGCGGCCGGCCCCGACAGCACCGTCAGCACCGCGCGCTCGCGGACGGTCTCGGCGTCCGTGATGCCGCCGTTGGCCTGCATGATTCGCGGCGCCGGAATCCCCGCGGAGGCGGCGCGCTCCGAGAGCCGGCCCACGTAGCGGTCGATTGCCGGCCGCACGTACGCGTCCACGACCGTCGTCGACGTGCGCTCGTACTCCCGGAACTCGCCCAGCACCTCGTGGGACGCCGACACGGGCGCGTCGAGTTCGTCTCGGAGCACGCGAGCGACCGTCTGCTCGTTGTCCGGGTGGGCGTAGGCGTGCAGCAGCGAGACGGCGACCGCGTCCGCGCCGTCGGCGCGAATCGATTCCGCGACCGCTCGGATGTCCGCCTCGTCGACCGCTTCGACGACGCCGCCGGGTGTGGTGCGCTCGGGGACCTCGTAGCGGCGGCGCCGGGGCACCAGCGGGTCGGGCTTCTCCGCGTCGAGGTCGTACAGCGACGGGCGGTCCTGCCGCCCGATTTCGAGCACGTCCCGGAATCCGGCGGTCGTGACGAGCGCGGTGTCGGCGCCGTCGCCCTCCAGCAGCGCGTTCACCGAGACGGTCATCGCGTGCGAGAACGCGTCGAGGTCATCGACCGCGACGCCCGCCGCCGCGCACGCCTTCTCGATGCCCGCGAGCACGCCGTCGCTCTGCTCGTCGGTGGTGGGCACTTTCGCCGTCACGAGGTCGCCGTCGGCCAGCAGCGCCACGTCCGTGAACGTCCCGCCGACGTCGACGCCGACGACGGCCGTCACCGACAGCACCTCCGGCGCCGCGTCGCG
>Ga0207813_101103_pt1 | contig 10286 bp, 11 predicted proteins | sample A23E3SouthBayCA_2_FD_187730 | JGI IMG/M metagenome (GOLD analysis project Ga0207813, IMG submission 187730) | Aerobic enrichment media microbial communities from Eden Landing Ponds, California, USA - A23 E3 (4) (SPAdes) | ecosystem: Environmental > Aquatic > Marine > Unclassified | place... | reverse complement strand
CCCGCCACGCCGACCGCCGCACCGTCAAGGCCGAGGACGTCGAGGCCTACTTCAGACTCGAACAGTACTTCGGATGAACTTCGGCTACCGGGAGGTCTGCCTCGAACACGACACCGGCCAGCGTCACCCCGAGAGCCCCGACCGTCTCCGGGCGATCAGGCGCGGCCTCTCGGAGGCCTACGGCGTCGAGTACGTCGCCGCCGACTCGGCCGCGGTCGAGGACGTGACGGCCGTTCACGACGCCGACTACGTCGAGGAGGTCCGCGAGTTCTGTGCCGACGGCGGCGGCAACTGGGACGCCGACACCGTCGGCGTCGAGGCAACCTGGGACGCCGCGCTCGCCAGTGCCGGACTCTCCGTCTGGGCAGCCCGGGCCGCGATGGACGGCGACGATGGCCGATCCGCTCCGTTCGCGCTCGGTCGTCCGCCCGGCCATCACGCCGTCGGCGACAACGCCATGGGCTTCTGTTTTTTCAACAACGCTGCCGTCGCCGCCCAGGCCGCCCTCGACGGAATGGGCGCCGACCGCGTCGCGGTCTTCGACTGGGACGTCCACCATGGTAATGGCACGCAGGACATCTTCTACGACCGCGGCGACGTGTTCTACGCCTCCGTCCACGAGGAGGGGCTCTACCCGGGCACCGGCGAGATCGACGAGACCGGCACCGGCGACGGCGAGATGACGACGCTGAACGTCCCGTTCCCGCCGGGGACCCGGACCGGCGGGTTCCTCGCCGCGCTGGACGACCTGGTCCTCCCGGCCTTCGAGGCGTTCGAGCCCGATCTGGTGCTCGTTTCGGCTGGCTTCGACGCACACGAACACGACCCCATCTCGCGGATGCGCGTGACTACCGAGGGGTACGGCCTGCTGACCGCGCGCTTCCGGGAGTTCGCCGACCGGACGGACTCGGCGCTGGGGTTCGTCCTCGAAGGCGGCTACGGCCTGGACACGCTGACCGACAGTGTCCGCACCGTCCACGAGGTGTTCGACGGCTACCAGCCCACGACGCCCGACGAGGACGTCCAGGAGGGCGCCGCCGCGGTCATCGAGGACGCCCGCTCGAAGGGGTTCGACCTCGCCGGGGAGTGAGCGCCGTTCCGGTGACGGCGGTGACGGATCGGATCCCGTGGGTCGGGATTTATCCGCGCGCTCGACGTATACTATCTCATGCCAGAGACAGTGCTCTTCGAATCCGAACAGCGTCAGGACCGGGCGGAGATCGCGGCGCTCCTCCGCCGCGTCGCTGACAACCTAGACGGCGGCGATCCGATCACGCTCCGCGCGGGCGAGGACTCGGTGACGATGACACCGCCAGCGCGGCCGACCTTCGAGGTGAAAGCCGAACGTGAGGGGCCAGCGGATGGGCCGGGCGAACTGAGCGTCGAGTTCGAACTGGAGTGGGACGAGGACGCCGACGGCGACGGTGGTGGGTCCCTCGAAATCGAGTGAGCCCGGAGCGCCGGACCCGACTCATACTGTCGGCTGTACCATCACGGAAGAATTCGACTCTCCGGGGAGCCGAATATTTCCACGGACGTACAGCCGACAGTATCAGACCTGCGGGTCGAAGTACCGGGCGAGTTCGACGCCGAACTCCGCGGCCAGCGCGCCCACGTCCTCGCCGACGAGCAGGTCGCACTCTCCGGCCATCGCGCGTTCGATGTCGGCGCCCAGCGCCACGTCGAAGACCGCGTCGCTGTCGAGAAACGCGGCGGCAGCGGTGAACTCGCGGGGTCGCTCGACCACGTAGCGGCCGCCGTCGACGAAGGGGCCGTAGGCGTCGGCGTCGTCGGCGTAGGCCTCGTAGAACCCCTCGGCGTGGTCGCGGACGCCGACCGGCGGCCCCTCGTGGCGTTCGACGGCCGGGCGCTCGGCGACGGCGAGTTCGAAGACGAGCGCGGCCGTCTCGTCGGCCATCGCGGCCGACCGGAACACGTCGAACCCGCGGCGATCGAGTTCGTCCGCCAGCCCCTCGCGGGACTTCTCTAGTTGGGGGTAGAGCTGGTCTTCGACCACGTCGGGCGCCTCGAACCGCAGGGCGACGGGGGTCGTCCCGCGGTCGGCGACGGCCTCGCGGACCGCCGCGGCCGACAGCGGGTCGGGGTCGGCGGCGACGAACAGTTTCTCGCGGGGGTCGGCGAGTAACTCGCGGGCGTAATGCTGGAGACGTGCGACGCTCGCCGCCGAGCAGACCGCAGCGACGTTGCGTTCCGGGTCCGTGGGATCGATCACGACCAGCGGGTCCTCGAACCCGAGGTCGGCGCTGCCGACCTCGTCAGTCCGAGACGGCTTTGCCGTCTCGCGCCCTCGTCCGTGGTCCTCGGGATCGAACCGCACGGGCGGGTGCCAGTCGGCGGCGGCCTCGATCAGCGACCGGAAGTCGCCGTGTTCGAGCACGAGCAGTTCCGTCAGGTAGCCCGAAAAGCCCCGCGTCCGGAGATCGCTCCCGTAGACGCCGATACCTGTGAGGAACTGCTTGCAGACCCGGATGTCCGCGGCGACGCTCCCGTCGAGTCGGTCGGCGAGATAGCGGTTGTGGAAGGGCGTCCGGTCGACGGCCGACTGGATGGCCGTCGCGTCGTCGACGGCGTAACACGGGACCAGGTCCACGTCGAACCCGCCGACCTCGCCGACGACGTAGGGATGTTCGGCGTACTCCTCGTGGCCCTCGGGGAGGACGGCGTGGCCCACCTGCAGGCCGTACGCCTCCAGATCCTCACGGGAGAGGTCGGGCGGGAAACAGACGAACAGGTCGACGTCGCGGTCGCCCGCGAGCCACGTGTCCCGGGCGGTGCTGCCCACGAGCGTGATCGTCACGTCGTCGGCGTCGACGGGCAGGGCCGCGACGGCCTCGCGGGTCCGCGCCCGGAGGTCGGCGGTCACCTCGTCTAAGCGGGCGCGCTCCGCGCTGTCGGGGGTTACCCGCTCGCGAACGGCGTCGACCACCGCGTCGAACTCCTCGCTCATACCCCGTCGTTCCCGCCCGCGAGTGAAAACGCCTCGGGACCGCCGTGCGTGCGTGAGTCGGTGACGGAACGGGCCCAAAGCGAAAGCCCTATCAAATAACTCCGGCTACTCGAGAATGCGAGCCGCCGTAGCTCAGATGGTAGAGCACCTCGCTGTTATGGTGCGCAGTTTCGCTGCGTGCCGCAGACACGAGGTTGCCCCAGGTTCGAGTCCTGGCGGCGGCGCTTTCTACTGCGAACAATACGTCGAGCACCGCGTAGCGTGTGCTCGGCACCGTGAGCAGTGACCACGGAATCCGCAGAACTCGAACACGCAAGTCGCAGCCCGCGGAGACGAGCGTAGCGAGTCGAGCAGGACCGTCTTGCATCTGTTCGAGTCCTGGCGGCGGCGTAAAATCGCGTTGCGATTTTCCGGCCCGTGAGGGTCGCGCCGCGACCCTCGCGACGGCGTGAATTTTCTGCGAAAATTCACGACCCATCAGAGCGTGCTCTGATGGCGGCGCTTTCTACTGCGAACGATACGTCGAGCACTGCCTCGCGTGTGCTCGTCGCTTCGTCGCGGTAGCTTTTTGCCCGCGCCAGTCGCCCGGACAGCCGATGACACTGCGACACGTGGCACTGGAAGTACCGGACGTCGAGGCGAGCGTCGAGTTCTACGCGGACCTGCTGGGCTACGAGGTGCTCCGGGAGTTCGAGGCCGACGACGGGACGCGAAACGTCTTCGTCGGCCACCCAGATCCCTCGGTGGACGACGACGCGGCGATCCAGCTAGTCGAGGCCGACGGGCCGGTCGAGACGGGCGATTTCGTCCACACTGCCGTCACCGTCGAGGACGTCGACGCGACCGTCGCCGACCTGGACGACGATCTGGTCGTCGGCGAACCCGAGAACTTCGACGAGGAACTCCGCGTCGCCTTTATCGAGGACCCCGACGGCTGGGGACTCGAACTCGTCGAACACCGCCAGCGGTAGGGCGGACGCCCAACCCCCAGCCTGCGCAGACAGCTACGGCGCGGGTGTTTTGCGGCCGGAGGCAGAACGCTGGGGTATGGAGGCCCACCTGCGGGCGGGCGTGGCCATCTACAACGCCGGGCACTACCACGCGGCCCACGACGCCTGGGAACAGCAGTGGCTGGACCTGCCCGAGGGCCGCGAAAAGCGGTTCCTCCAGGGGTTGATCCAGTTCACCGCCGCCGTCTACCACGCCCGCGAGCGCAACTGGTCGGGCGCGACCGGCCTCGCCGGGAGCGGCCGGGAGTACCTCGCGGACCTTCCCGCCGAGTTCCGCGACGTAAACGTCGGGACAGTCCGGACGTACCTCGCTGCACTCGAAACCGACCCCGAACGGATCGAGCGCGGATCGCCGCCCGCGCTCACCCACGGAGGTGAGGCGCTCGCGCTCGCGGACCTGCACTTCGAGGCGCTCGCGGTGGTCGCCGCGGTGGTCGCCGAGGAAGGCGGGTACGACGAGGACGTGATCGAACAGGCCGTCGAGTACGCCCGCGCCGACATCGCGGCGGGCGACGAAGGGAGCCAGTTCGTCACGCTCGTCGCTGACTTCGCCCGCGACGGGGGCAACCGCGCCGTCGTCTTCCAGCGCCTCGCCGAGCACGTCCAGCGGCGCGACCACCGCGAGAGCGACGTCGAGGGGCTGTTCGACCCGGAGTGACACTACTGCCGTAGGATTGACAGGAACCACACACTCGATCGCACGCAAGCGTCCGATCGGATGCGCGATGTCTCTCGGGAGCTACGACAGATCGGTGACGCCAGCATTGAAATACCGGCCTCGTCAATCCCATGCCCGTGCGTCCCCGACAGTTCACCCTCCCACTGGTCTTCGCACTCCTCGGTACAGCTTTCGTCCTCCCGCTGGCCGTCACGCCCGGGTTCCCCCTCCTCCCGGGCGCGGCGCTCGCGGCCGGACTTGCGACTCTCTACGGCACCGTCGTCTGGGTCGGGACGGCCGGACCGTCCCCCTCACCGCGCCGGGGCGCGGTCTGTGGCGCGCTGGCGACGCTGACCGGCGCGGTCTGTACCGCGCCCGTCGTGGTCGTGACGCTGATCGCGACCAGCAGGGGCGGCCCCGAGACACCGGCCGGTCTGCTCACCGCGGGCGGCCTGGTCGCGATGCTCGTCGTCCTCGCTGGACTGGTCGCGGCCGTCCCCGCCGCCGCCGTCGGGGCGGCCGTCGCCACGCGGCCGTCGTGGGGCCTCCCCGCGCTCGCCGACGTTCCTGTCCTCGGCGACACCGCCGCCGGGTCCCGCCTGTCCGCACTCGGGGCGGCGCCCGACACGACCCTCTGGCAACTCGGCGCCGTCGTCGCGGTCGTCGCGGTGGTGGCGGTCGGTGCCGCCGCGATCCAGTACACCGACCCGACCAGTCCGAGCGCGGGCGGCGGACCGGAGTACGCGGGCGCTGACGCCCCGGCGGCCACCCAAGTCAGCCAGGCACAGGCACGGACGCGCAACCGCTCCCACACCGCGACCGTCTCGTTGCGCGTCTACGACGCCAACGGGAGCGTCGAGTCCGACCGTTCCACCACCGAGCGCGTCGTCCACGACCTGGAGACCGACCGCGTGCGCCGGACCGTCCGGTCGTCGACGTTCAACGTGACTCTCCTCTACACCGAGGACGGCGCGTGGCGGTGGGACGGGACGGCGGTCGTACCCGACTCCGGCGCGGCCGAACCGGTCCACCACGGCTACGGCCTCGACCCCTACCAGGTCGTCGCCGAGACGGACGCCCCGGCCAGCGTCGTCGACCGGACCGACGAAACCGTCACGATCCGATATCCCGTCCCGACCTCGCAGTCCGGCCGTCCCTACGACGGTGAACCCGGCAACCGGACGATCGTGATCGACAGGACGACGGGCAGACTCGACACGATCCGAACCGTCCGACACCTCGACGAGAACGGCGGCCGCGTCGTCCGCACCACCCGCTTCGCGTACGACGACCACACCGTCACTCGCCCCGACGCCCTGCCGCGACCCCCGCGCTGGCACGTCTTCGACCTGATCGCCGGACCGCTGAACGGCGAGACGCCGCTGCACGGCTGATACCGGCGGTCCGCGCGGATCGGTCCCGCCGACGCGACCCCAGCCCTCGCGCCGATCCGCGGTAATATTTCTCGAAGGAAAAGTATTATTCCAGTACTCGGTAACGGGAGCGTATGCACATCCCCGACGGTTACCTGGACCTGTGGGTGGCGGTGCTGTGCGTCCTGCTCGCGGGCGCGGCGCTGGCGTACGCGACGCGGCGCGCCGACGGCGACCTGACCGGCGAGCGCGCGCCGCTGGTCGGTATCGTCGCGGCCGGTATCTTCGCTGCACAGATGCTCAACTGGCCGATTCCCGGCGGGACGAGCGCGCACTTCGTGGGCGGCGCCTTCGCGGCCATCCTGCTGGGCCCGTACCTGGGCGCGCTCTGTGTCGCCACCGTCGTCACCATCCAGGCGCTCGTGTTCGGCGACGGCGGTCTCGTCGTTCTGGGTGCGAACGTTCTCAACATGGCCGTCGTCGAGGTGGGCGTCGGTTACGCCGTCTACCGGCTGCTGGCAGGCCGCGGGGAGTTCCTCGCGGCCTTCATGGCCGGGTGGCTGGGTGTCACGGCGGGCGCGCTGGCCGCCGCGGTCCAGCTCGGGGCCTCCAGCGCGTTCGCCTACGAACTGTGGACTGTCGTCGCCATCATGGGCGTCGGCCACCTCGTCCTCGGCCTGGTCGAGGGCGCGATCACCGCCGTCGTCTACCGCTACGTCGCCGACGCGCGGCCGGACGTGCTGGCCGCGCGGGCCAGGGGGGTCCGCGCGTGAGTGCCTCGGACACCGCCGACGGCCTCTCCGCCGCCGACGCGCCGTGGCTCCGCAAGGGACTGCTGGCGGTGCTCGCGCTGGTCGTCCTGTCACCCGCGTTCGCGTGGGCTGCCGGGGAAGTCGGCTACGCCGAACCCCTGGAGAACGCCGCCGAGGCGACCGGCGCGCCCGAACACGCCGACCCGATCAACCCCGGGTTGTTCCCCGACTACGGTGTCACTGGCCTCGGTCCGCTCTCGGGAACGCTCGTCTCGGGGCTGGTCGGCGCGGGGCTGACGCTGGGCGCCGCGTGGCTCTGGGGGCGCGCGCTGGCGGACTGATGGGCGCGCTCGACCGTACCGTCGCCGCCGCGGGCGAGCACGCGACGGCCTTCCTGCTGGCCGCCGAGGCCCCCGAGCGCGACGGCTTCCTGCAGACTGTGCATCCGGCGGTGAAACTGCTGGGCGTCCTCGTCTTGCTTGTCGTCGCCGTGACGACCGACTCCCTCCGCTTCCTCGGCGGGATGGGGGTGCTCGTCGCGGCGCTCGCGGCGGTCTCGGGACTCTCGCTCCGGCGGGTCGCGGGCCGGGTCGCGCTCCCGACGACCACCGCACTGGTCGTCGTCGCGCCCCAGACGGTCCTGCTGGAGGGCCCGGCCGCCGCGTCGGTGTCGTTCGGTTTCGCTGGTACGCTGACGCTCACTGGCTCGGGGCTGGCGTACGTCGCCACGTTCACGCTCCGGGTGGGGGTCTGTGTCGCCGCGCTCTCGGTGCTCCTGTTGACGACGCGCTTCTCGGTACTGGTGGGGGCCCTGGGTCGACTGGGTGCGCCGACCGTCGCGGTGACCCTGCTGTCGATCACCTACCGGTACCTGCTCGTGTTCTTCCGCGAACTGACGCGAATGGCCCGCGCACGCCGGAGTCGGACGATCCGTCGCGGGTCGCTACGGGGGTCGTGGCGGCGGAGCGGGTCTTTCCTGGGCACGTTCCTCCTGCGGTCGTTCGAACGGGGCGAGCGCGTCGGCCGGTCGGTGCGTGCCCGTGGCGGGACCGTCCGACGGCCGCCGAGCCGGGCGGGTGCGTTCGGCACCGCGGACGCTGCCTTCGGCGCCGTCGTCGCGGCCGTCGTCGTCCTCCGGGTGACCGTCGCGTGACTGACCCGGTCGTCGAAGGGCACGACCTCGCCCATCGCTACCCCGACGGGACGACAGCCGTCGACGGCGTGGACGTGACGCTCCGGGCGGGCGAGCGCGTCGCCCTGCTGGGCCCCAACGGCGCGGGCAAGTCGACGGTTCTGGGCCTGCTCGGAGGTCTTCTCGATCCCGACGGCGGGACCGTCCGCTATTTCGGTGACGAGTCGTCGGCCGACGCCGTCCGCGACCGGATCGCCGTGCTCACCCAGGACCCCGGAGAGTACCTGTTCAACCCTACGGTCCGGGAGGATATCGCCTACGGCCCGACGCAACTGGGGCTGTCAGCCGACGAGATAGACGCCCGCGTCGAGCGACTCGCAGACCGGTTCGACCTCAGAGGCTTGCTCGACCGGCCGCCGTTCCGCCTCAGCGGGGGCGAACAGCGCCGGGCGGCGCTAGCGAGCGTCCTCGCGGTCGACCCGGACGTGCTCATGCTGGACGAACCGCTCTCGAACGTCGACGGCGAGAACCGCGCCGAACTGCTGGACCTGCTGGCGGACCTCCACGCCGACGGCGTGACGCTGCTGGTCTCGACGCCCGACACCGACCTCGTCCCCCGCGTCGCCGACCGGGTGATCCTCCTCGACCGCTCGGGCCGGATCGCCCGCCGCGGCCCCGTCCGGGAACTGCTCGCCGATCCGGCGACGCTGACTGACGCGGGCCTGTCGGTCCCGACGGTCGTCGACCTGTTCGACCGCGCCGGATACGACGATCTACCGGTTACTATCGAGGAAGCCGCCGAGAAACTGGACGACTGACCACCTCTCGCCGACGGTGTCGAAAATATCGCACCCATCGACGGCTGTTTATCCGTTAGGTCGCAATCACCGCGCAGATGGTTCACGAACCGGTAACGTTTTGCCGAAAAACGAAACGAACGACGAACGATTCGGGTGGTCGGCCGTGACAGAGGACCTCGTGCCGGGCGAGGCGCGGCCCGGCGAGGGGACAGTGACGCTCAACGAAGGCCGCGAGACGACCACCGTGGTCGTCGGCAACACCGGCGACCGGCCGGTGCAGATCGGGTCGCACTTCCACTTCTTCGAGGTGAATCGCGCTCTGGAGTTCGACCGCGGGGCCGCCTACGGGATGCGCCTGAACGTCCCCGCGGGCACTGCGGTCCGGTTCGAACCCGGCGATCGAAAGGAGGTCGAACTCGTCGCGATCGGCGGGAAAGAGCGGGTCCACGGGATGAACGGCCTCGCGAACGGATCGACCGCTGGCGATCCGGGCACAGATCTCGATCGGGCCCGCGAGCAGGGCTTTCTGGACAGCGAAGCACCCGAAGAGGAGAGGGAGGAATGACCCGCGAGATCGACCGCGCGGACTACACCGAACTGTACGGCCCGACCGAGGGCGGCCAGCTTCGACTCGGAGACACCGACCTGTTCCTCGAAGTCGAGGAGGACCTGCGGACGCCCGGCGACGAGGCGGTCTTCGGCGGCGGGAAGACCCTCCGGGACGGCATGGGGATGTCCCCCGGCACGACCAACGAGGAGGGCGCGCTCGACTGGGTCATCACGAACGCCACGATCCTCGATCCCGCGCTGGGTATCGTCGCGGCCGACATCGGGATCAGAGACGGGAAGATCGCCGGGATCGGCAAGGCTGGCAACCCCGACACGATGGACGGCGTGGACATGGTCGTCGGCCCGGGCACGGACGCCTACCCCGCCGAGGGGAAGATCGTCACCCCGGGCGCGCTGGACATCCACGTCCACTTCAACTCCGGCCAGCTGGTCGAACACGCCCTGGCCGCGGGGATCACGACGATGCTCGGCGGCGGCTACGGCGGCGGCGCGACCACCTGCACGCCCGGGCCCGAGAACATCGAGTCGTTCCTCCGGGCGGCCGAGGCGTGGCCGGTCAACGTCGGCTTCTACGCGAAGGGCAACGCCAGCGAACCGGACGCCCTCTACGAGCAACTCGAAGCGGGCGCCTGCGGGCTGAAGCTCCACGAGGACTGGGGCTCCTCGCCCGAGGTGATCGACACCGCGCTCGGCGTGGCCGAAGAAGAGGACGTCCAGGTCTGCATGCACACGGACACGCTCAACGAGACCGGGTTCCTCGAAAACACCCAGCGGGCCATCGACGGGCGAACGATCCACCTGTTCCACATCGAGGGGGCGGGCGGCGGCCACGCCCCCGACATCATGGCCGCGGTGGGCGACCCGAACGTCCTGCCCTCGTCGACGAACCCCTCGATGCCCTACACCGAGAACACCTTCGACGAGCACCTGGACATGGTGATGGTGTGTCACCACCTCAACCCCGACGTGCCCGAGGACGTGGCCTTCGCCGAATCGCGGATCCGCGCCGAGACCATCGCCGCC
>Ga0207813_101099_pt1 | contig 10312 bp, 9 predicted proteins | sample A23E3SouthBayCA_2_FD_187730 | JGI IMG/M metagenome (GOLD analysis project Ga0207813, IMG submission 187730) | Aerobic enrichment media microbial communities from Eden Landing Ponds, California, USA - A23 E3 (4) (SPAdes) | ecosystem: Environmental > Aquatic > Marine > Unclassified | place... | reverse complement strand
TCGACGGCCCCCGCCTGTACAGCGGCACGGGCACCCTCGACGCGCACAGCGCCAAGACAGGAGAGGTGGTGTGGTCGTACGCTCCGGAGAACGCGACCGTCCGGTGCGCGCCGGCCGTCGCCGGGGACACGGTGTTCGTCGGACGGGAGGACGGTGTGCTCGCGGCGCTCGACCGCGAGTCGGGCGACGAGAAGTGGACGCTCCCGCTCGGCGGCTACCTCGGGCCATCAGTCGTCGCGACCGACGGCCTCGTCGTCGCGACCGGACAGGACGACGGCGGGACGCGAACGACGTTCGTGGTTCAGTCGTAGTCCTCGACGATTTCGACGCCGGAGCTCGCGCCGATGCGGGTCGCGCCGGCGTCGAGCATCGCGAGCGCGTCCTCGGCGGTGCCGATGCCGCCGCTGGCTTTCACGGGCAGGTACTCGCTGAGGAGTTCCACGTCCGGGACGGTCGCGCCGCCGTCCGCGAACCCGGTGGAGGTCTTGAGGTAGTCCGCGCCCGCTTCCTCGGTGAGTTTGCCGGCGGCGTGTTTCTCGGCGTCGGTGAGGAGCGCGGTTTCGACGATGACCTTCACGGGGAGCGGTGTGGCGGCGACGACGCCCTCGATGTCCGCGCGGACGGCGTCGTGTTCGGCGTTCTTCAGGCGGCCGACGTTGAGCACCATGTCGAGTTCGTCCGCGCCGTCGTCCCACGCCTGCTCGGCTTCGGCGCGCTTCACCTTGGGGTGGTGCTGGCCGTGCGGGAACCCGACGACGGTGGCGAGCGTTACCTCGGGCGCGTACGCGGCGGCTTCCTCGACGTAGCACGGCGGGATGCAGGCGTTCATGCCGTACTCGCTGGCGTCGTCGAGCACGCGCTCCACGTCGCCGACGGTGGTCTCGGGGCCGAGAACGGTGTGGTCGATGGCGGCGGCGAGGTCCTCGCGGTTCATGGCTGGACGTTGCGGCCGCGAGCCATAAACTGCCGGTGTTCATTCGGACACGAGCGCGCGCCGGCTACTCCGTGTCGAACGTCCTGTCGCCCCTGCTCTTTTTCCGCTCGCGCCGCGAACGCTCAGTATGGTTAGCGACGCGGTCGCGGACACTGCGGAACGCATCGCGTCGATGGAAGTACGGGGTGCGGCGACCATCGCGCGCGCCGCGGCGGACGCGCTCGCCGTCGAAGCGCGCGAGAGCGACGCGAACACGCCCGCCGACTTCCGCGCGGACGTGACCGCGGCGGCCGAACGCCTCCGGGAGACCCGGCCGACCGCCGTCTCTCTCCCGAACGCCCTTCGCCTCGTGCTCGGCGGAATGCACGGCGAGACCGTTCCCGAACTCCGCGAGAGTGTCATCACTGCGGTCGAGTCGTTCCGCGCGGAGTTGGACGCGGCGCAGGACGACCTCGGCCGCGTGGGCGGCCGGCGGTTCGCGGACGGCGACACCGTGATGACGCACTGCCACTCGACGGACGCGCTCGCGTGCGTCGAACACGCCGTCGACGCCGGGAAGTCCCTCTCCGCGTACGTGAAGGAGACCCGCCCCCGCAAGCAGGGCCACATCACCGCCGAGCGGCTGCGCGAACTCGGCGTGGACGTGACGCTCGTCGTGGACTCCGCCGCCCACCACTTCCTCCCCGCGGTCGACCACGTGCTCGTCGGCGCGGACGCGGTGCGCGCGGACGGCGCGGTCGTGAACAAGATCGGCACCGCGGGCCTCGCCGCGAGCGCGAGCGAACGCGACGTTCCCGTCACCGTCGCCGCGCAGACCCTGAAACTCGCGCCGCGGACGCTCGCCGGCCACCCAATCGAAATCGAGGAACGCGACCCCACCGAGGTCCTCGATGCCGACCTCGATGTCTCGGTGGCGAACCCCGCGTTCGACGTGACTCCATCGCGGTACGTCGACGCCGTCGTCACCGAGCGCGGCCAGTACGCCCCCGAGAGCCTCGTCACGCTCATGCGCGAGCGCTACGGCGACCAGCCGGACGACGTGTTCTCGGAGTAGGTCGTCCAGACCGAACACAAGGGGAGACCGGTCTTCGGGGGTCGGCGTGGAGCGGCAACGTTTTCCGGTCGGGCCGCGGGCGTCCGGTATGGTGTTGCCCGCAGGAGTCGAGGTTCCGCCTCTCCCCCACTTGCTGGTGGTCGTGGTGGGTGTGGCGGCGGTGGCGTACGGGCTTCGGGCGGCCCGAGTTCGCGTGACGCCGCGGAGCATCGTCGCGCTCGCGCCGTGGATGGCGGTCGGGTCGACGCTGTACGTCACCTATCAGCTAGAGGTGTTGCCGGAACTGGTCGCGCCGTTCGCGAGTTCGCCGGTCGTGTACGCGTCGACGTTCGTGCTCGCGGGACTCTGCTGGATCGGCGCGAGTCGGACGGACGCGCCGTTACGGGTGCTCGCAGGAACCGGATTTCTCGCGCTCGCGGCTCCCGTTGGCGTGGCGCTCCAGTATGGGTCGACGCACGGCGGCCTGACGCTCGCGTGGCCGGCGGTGGGGCTGGCGGTCGGCGTGGTCGCGGCGGCGGTCGTGTGGACGGTGCTGCGGCGTGTCCGCCCGAGCGCGGCGCGCGTGACGTGGCCGGCGGGCGCGCTCGTGGTGCTCGGGCACGCGCTCGACGGCGCGACGACCGCGGTCGGCGTGGACGTGCTCGGGTTCGGGGAGCGCACGCCGCTCTCCCGACTCATCATGGAGTTCGCGGCGAGCCTGCCGACCGCGCAGTACCTCGGGAGCGGCTGGCTGTTCGTGCTCGTGAAACTCGCGCTCGCCGCGGCAATCACGGTCCTGCTCGCGGACTACGTCCGGGAGGCGGAAGTCAAGGGTTCGCTCCTCCTCGGCCTCGTCGCGGCGGTCGGACTGGGGCCGGGAATGCACAACTTCCTCCTGTTCGTGGTGACCGCGCCGTGACCCGGCGCGTGCTCGCGGCCGGGCACGTGAACTGGGACGTGACGCTGCGCGTGGACGCGCTCCCCGACCCGGACGGTGAGGCACGAATCGAGAGTCAGCACACCGCCGGCGGCGGGAGCGCGGCGAACGTCGCGGCGTCGCTCGCGGGTCACGACGTGGACGCGAGCATCCTCGGGAGCGTCGGTGACGACGAGAACGGCCTGCTCGTCCGGCGCGAACTCGCCGAGGTCGGCGTGGACACCGACCGCTTGCGCGTCGTCGACGACGGCGAGACGAGCGTGAAGTACCTCGTCGTCGCGGCGAGCGGCCAGGTGATGGTGCTCGGGAACGACGGCGCGAACGAAGCCGTCCACCCCGACGACGTCGACGCGGGGACGGTCGCGGACGTGGACCACGTCCACTTGACGAGCCAGCGCCCCGAAACCGCGGCGCGACTCGCGCGGTTGGCTGCGGACGCGGACGCCACGGTGAGCTTCGACCCCGGTCGCCGCCTCGATTCGCGGGACTTCTCCGCGACCATCGAGCGCGCGGACGTGTTGTTCCTGAACGGCCGGGAGGCCGCGTCCGTCCTCGGGTCGGAGTACGCGAACGCGCCGCCGACCCGCGGCGGCCTCGTGGTCGTGAAACACGGCGCGCGCGGCGCGACCGTCCACAAATCCACTGGAAGCTACGAGCACCCGGGGTTCGACGTGGACGCGGTGGACACCACCGGCGCGGGCGACGCGTTCGCCGCGGGCTTCCTCGCGGTCGTCCTCGGCGACGCCGGCATCGACGCCGACCGCATCGAGCGCGCGTTGGAGTACGCGAACGCCTGCGGCGCGCTCGCCGCCACCTCCGAGGGCGCACGCACCGCGCCGACCCGCCCCGAAGTCGAGGCCTTTCTCGAACAACGCTACTGACGCGAGGGGACGCACCCCGCTGTCGCGAACCGTTTTGGTGGATGCGTCCGTCTCTCCCGTATGTTCGCCGCGCTCTCGGACCGCGTGCTCTCGCTCTCGAACGGCGTGACCGAGTTCCTCGTCGGCGAGGACGTGCAGTGCGTCGCGACCGGAGAACTCGGGGCGTTCGCGGGAACCGACGACGCCGTCTACCGGATTCGAGACGGCGAGACGGAGCGCGTCTTCGAACCTGACGCCGAGTTCGTCACCGCGCTCTGCGTCACGCCCGAGTTCGTGTTCGCGGGCACGGAACCGAGTCGCGTCTACCGGTCGCGCGACGGCACGACGTGGACGGAGTGCACGGGGCTCACCGCGCTCGATTCGAGCGGCGAGTGGTCGTTCCCGCCGCGACCCGACACCCACCACGTCCGCTGGATACAATCTGTTCCCGACTCCGAGCGGTTGTACGTCGCCGTCGAGGCGGGCGCGCTCGTCCGCACGCCGGACGCGGGCGAGTCGTGGACCGACCGCGTCTCCGAACACCCGTTCGACACGCACACGATGGCCGTCCCCGCGAGCAACCCCGAGCGGGCGTACGCCGCCGCAGGCGACGGGTTCTACGTGACGCCGGACGGCGGCGAGTCGTGGATGCCGCGAGAGTCGGGACTGTCGAAGACGTACTGCTGGAGCGTCGCCGTCCGGGACGACGACGGGAACGCGCTCGCCGTCTCCTCCGCGAACGGTCCGCGGAGCGCGCACACGCCGGAAACCGCGGACTCGACCGTCTCGTTCTGGGACGACGGCTGGCACGAGTGGACGGACGGCCTCCCGGACCGCCTGCTCGCGCCCTCCCTGCTCGCCACGTCCGACGGCTGGTACGCGCTCACCGACGGCGCGCTCTACACCGCCGCGGCGCGCGGCGACCGCTGGCAGGCCGTCCGCGAGTGGGACGCGCCACGACAGCGCCCGAACGGCCTCGTTCACTGAGAACGCGGTACTTTTCTCTCCCCCCGCTGAACTCGGGATATGGCGAAGCAGCCCCACTTGCTCGTGGCACCGGGCGACGTGAACGACATCGCGCTGATTCCGGGCGATCCCGGTCGCGTCGACCGCATCGCGAGCCAGTGCGAGGACGCGGAAGTCGTCTCGGAGAACCGCGAGTACAAGGTCGTGAACGCGACCTACGAGGAAACGCCCCTCACCATCTGCTCGACCGGTATCGGCTGTCCGTCCGCCGCCATCGCCGTCGAGGAACTGGACGCGGTCGGCGTCGACACCGTCATCCGCGTCGGCACGACGGGCGCGCTCCAGGAAGGCATCGAAATCGGCGACATGATCGTCGCGACGGGCGCGGCGAAGGACGAGGGCACGTCGAAGCGCTACGAGTCCGAGACGCTGCCCGCGGTTCCGGACTACACCGTGCTGTCGGCGCTCGTCGACGCCGCGGAGGCGAACGACGAGGACGTGCACGTCGGCCCCATCGCGTCCGACGACGCGTTCTACGCGGAGACCGACGAGTACGTCTCCGCGTGGGAGGACGCGAACATCCTCTCCGTCGAGATGGAGGCCGCGGCCGTGTTCTCGCTCGCGCGCCGGAAGGGCATGCGCGCCGGCGCCATCTGCACCGTCGACGGCAACCTCGTCGAGGGCACGCAGAAGGGCGCGACCGAGGACGAGGAACTCCCGGAGAAGGCGAAGGACAACGTCGAGCGAGCCATCTCGCTCAGTCTGGACGCGGTCGCCGACCTCGCCTGACGCGAACGCGAAAGACGCAAAACCCCCGAGAGAATGATGGGGGATATGCTCGACCGGCTCCGTGAGCGTATCCGCGCGGCGCGCCGCCGAGCCGGCCGTATCGAACGCCGCGAGGTGAACGAGTTCCGGCGGTGGCTCGAAACGACGAGCAACCTCACCCGGGCCTCCGTCCTCCTCTTCGTCCCCGTCCTCATGGGGTTCGTCACGCTGCTCTCACAGCTCGTGCCGAACATCTCCTTCCTGCTCTTCCCGCCGCTCGCGTCCAGCACGTACACGCTGTTCGCGGACCCCGAGGGCCGGTACGCCGAACCCCGGCGGTTCGTCGGCGGCCTGACGCTCGGTGCGTTCTGTGGCTGGCTCGCGCTCGAAGCCACCGCGTTCGCGTACGGCGTCTCCCCGACGACGATGGACGTGCACGCGAGCGGCGCGGCGCTCGCCATCCTCTTCACGGGCATGTCGACGTGGCTGCTCGACCTCGAACTCCCGACCGCGTTCTCCACCGCGCTCCTCGTGCTCCTCACCGGGAACGCGCAGCTCGCGTACCTGGCGGGCGTGCTCGTCTCCTCGCTCGTGGTCGCGGGCGTGTTCGTCGCGTGGCGACGCCAGTTCTACAAGCAGCGCGCGCGCTACCTCTACCAGACGACGCAGGGCGACGACCACGTGCTCGTGCCGATGCGCGGCGAGCACGTGACTGAGACCGCGATGTTCGGCGCGCGCGTCGCCGCCGCGCACGACGCCGCGAAGGTCGTGTTGCTCGACGTGATGGACGAGCGGACGCTGGCGCGAGCGACTCGCGCGCGCCTCGACGAGGACGTGGAGAACCCCGATGAGTGTACGCGAGAGGAGGCCGCGTCGGAGGCGGCGCGGGAACTCGAACGGCACGCCGACCATATCGAGACCCGGGTCGGCGTGCCCGTCGAAGTCGTCGTCGCTGTGGACCGCCAGTCGCCCGCGGAGACCGTCTTCGACACCGCGGAACGCACGAACTGCGACCTCGTCGTCACGCCGTACGAGGAGGAGGACGACGCCACGTCGCCGTTCGTCCGCACCATCCTCCGCGGCCCCGTGGACGCCATCGCGTTCCGGTCCGCGACCGGGAGCACGACGTGGAAGCGCGTGATGGTTCCCGTTCGAACGGCGAACGACATCGCGCACGCGATGATAGATTACGCGGGCCGCCTCGCCGGCCACGCGGGTATCGTAAGCGTCTGCACGTGCATCGACCACGAGCGCGAGCGCCGGGGCGCGGAGTCGATGCTCGCGAACCTCGTCGAGACCACTGACTGCCGCTCGGAGACGCGGGTGTCGCGCTCCAGCATCGAGTCGTTCATCGAGCGCAACGACGCCCACTACGACCTCGTGGTGCTCGGCGCGAGTTCGAACCGGTCAGCGGCGTCCCGAGTGGTGTCGCCCCCGACGTTCAGCCGCATCGACGACGTGGAGACCGACGTGGCGATCGCCCACCGCGCGTAACGTCAGTCGTCCTCGAGGAGTTCCTCGGCGACGCGCTCCGAATCGTCGTCTCCGAACGCGGAGCGGAGGAGGAGGTGGCCGCCGATGACGGCGGGACTGATGACGGCGTCCGCGCCGGCGCGGCGGAGTTTCGGTTCGTTCTCCTTCTCGGTGGCGGCGGCGACGATGCGCACGTCCGCGTTCATCTGCCGGGCGGTCAGGACGACGAGCGCGTCCTCGCCGTCGTTGTTGGTGGCGGCGACGACGGCGCGCGCGTGGTCGATGCCGGCGCGGTCGAGGACGGCTTCGTCGCTCGGGTCCGCGACCAGCACCGTCTCGTCGGGGAGTTTGTCCGAGACGGACGCGTTCGGCGTGACGACGACGAACGGCGTTCCGGTCTCGCGGAGTTCGACGATGAGCGGTTCTGTGAGGTCGCCGTAGCCCGCGACGATGACGTGGTTGTCGAGGGCTTCGAGTTGTGATTGAGTCATGCGTCCGAGTGCGTTCGCGAACCGGGCTTCGATGGCGGGACCGAGGAGCGCGCCGAGCGCGATGGCGAAGCTCGCGGTTCCGAGAACCAGCACGCTCAGCCCGAACAGGCGGCCGGTCTGGGTGGTCGGTGTAATGTCGCCATATCCGACGGTGGAGGACGTGACGAGCGTGAACCAGAAGGCGTCGAGGACGGTGTCGATGGCGGGGAAGTGCTCGCGGAGCGCGTACGCGCCGACCGTGCCGTAGATCTGGATGCCGGTGAGCGCGATGCCCGCGGAGAGTTGGGTGGTGGAGAGGGAGAGCGCGCGGTCGAAGCGCTCGCGGGTGAGGAGGACGACCGGGAGGGCGAGGAGGGAGAGCGCGATGAGCGGCGTGGAGTAGATGCTGGTCTGGACGACGCCCTGGACCGCCGTGAACGGGAGGAGGACGGCGGTGGAGTACCAGGCGGCGCGGAGGCCGCGGCGCATCCCGAGCGCGCTGAACACCATCAGGAACCCGGTGAGCGCGCCGGTGAAGCCGGCGGCTTGCTTCACGCTCTCCGGGAGGTAGGGCGCGAGCGGGCCGAACTGCCCGGGCTGGCTGATTTCGACGACGCCGGTGACGACCGAGAGTACGGCGACGAGCATCGTCAGCCCGACCGCGATACGCCCGGTCGCCACGGAGTCGCGCGAGACGACCATACCCGGGTACGCGAGTTCCGCGAGTATAAGCGGGGCGGTACTGGTAAGGCGACCGCGCGTCACCTCCCCCTATGGCAGTGGAGTCAGGGTTCGCGGTGCAGGTGCTCCGCGGCATCTACCTCGGTCTGTTGGCGGGCGTCGTGCCAGTGCTGGTGTCGTTCGGGTTCGGGTTCGCGTTCAAGTACATCACTGGGTTGACGATTCCTGGGCTCGGTGTCGTCGTGCTCGCGGTCGCCGTCGCGGGCATCAACGGCGGCCTGCTGGCGTTCAACGACCAGACTATCCTCCAATCCGCGAACAGCACCACGATACTCACCGCGCTCATGGTCATTCTATTAATGAGTTTTTACGCCCACGCGCAGGGGGACAGACTCGGCACCACGCTCCCGAAGCGCATCAGTCTCAAATCACTCCGCGAACGCACGTTCAGCAGGGATGTCATCGAACTCGTCGGGACGCGCGGCCAAGTCCGCGTCGAAATCGTCGGCGACCTCGCGGACATGGAGGGCTACCCGCCGCTCCCCGACGCCCTCCGCGCCGACATCCGGGAGACGGAGTGGACGTTCCCCGCGGACTTGCCGGTCGGCGAGATAGAGACGCGGTTCGAGGACCGCCTGCGGAGCGAGTTCGACCTCGCGGCGGCGGACGTGACGCTCGACGAGCAGGCGCGCGCGACCGTCGTCGCCGCACCGCCGGTGTCGGGCGTGTCGAAACGCGTTCCCGCGGGAAAGCGCGCGGTGTCCGTGCAGGCGCTCGTTCCGACCGGCGTCGCCCGCGGTGACACTGTAACCGTGTTCGCGGGCGCGACGGCCGCCACCGGAACCGTCGTGAGCGCGAAGTCGGGCGGCGAGAAGAGCGAGAAGAAACCGGACGCGGCGACGGACGGCGGCGCGGTGGCAGACGGCGGCACGGACGCGGGCGGCGGGACGGCCGCGGGAACGACCGTCGGAACGACGTCCGGCGGCGCGGGCCGGGTGACGGTCGCCGTGGACCGCACGGACGCGACGGCACTCCTCGCTGCGGACGGCGGGACGGTCGTCGTTCGGTCGCGGGGCACCCGCCGCGAGTTCGAACTCGTGAGCCTCCTGCGGCGTGCCGGCCACCGCCTCCGCCGCGTCACTGTCGGCGCGGAGAGCTCTCTCGCGGGCCAGACGCTCGCCGAGAGCGACCTCCGCGCCGAACACGGGGTCGTGGTGCTCGCGATACAGCACGACGGCGACTGGACGATGGCGCCCAGGGGAACCGCGAGCCTGACCGCGGGCGACGACGCGTTCGTCGTCGGGTCGCGGGACGCCCTCGACGCGTTCGCGGGGGTGGTGGCGTGATAGCGCAGACGACGCTGTTCGGGGTGTCCGCGGTCGCCGCCGTCCGGCTGTTCGGCCTCACCGTGCTCGCGGGCATCACCGCCGCATTCGTCTCGGTCGGCTACCGCTGGTACTTCCGGGACCGCGTTCCGGTCGGCCTCGCGATACTCGCCGCGGTCTCCGCCGTCGCGCTCTACCTGAACACGAAAACCGCCGTCACGCAGGTTCTCGCCGGGCAGTCGGAGCTGTTCGAGATGAACGCCGTGCTGTTCAACAGCGCGGCGTTCGCGCTCGCCACCGCCGTCGGCCCCCTCGGCCAGCGGACGGGCGACCGCGTCGCCATCTCCGCGTTCGCCGCGGCCGGCGCGCGAGAGGTGACTGGCGAGGTGAGCCAGCTCGTTCAGGCGGTCGGGCGCGTCGTCGCCGTCACGCTCCCCGAGGACGTGGCGGACATCGAGGAGTACGAGCGCGTCGAGGCGTCCGTGAAGGACGACATCGCGGGAAAGACGCTCATCTTTCCGCGACGGCTGACCGTCGAAGACCTCCGCGAGCGCGTGGTGAACCGCCTGAAGGACGACCACGATGTCGGATACGTGGACGTGGAGATGGAGCCGGACGGCACCGTCACCTACCTCGCGGTCGGCCGCCGACTCGCCGGCATCGGGCCGACGCTCGGCCCCGGAACCGCCGCCGTCGCCGTCACCGCGGACCCGCCGAACTCCGCGAGCGCGGGCGACGTGGTGCAAGTATGGACGACCGGCGAGAACCCCGAACGCGTCGCGACCGCGGAACTCCGCGCGGCCGCCGGCGACACCGTCACGCTCGCGCTCGACGAGGCGGACGCCGAGCGGGTCGCGGGCGGACA
>Ga0207813_101096_pt1 | contig 10349 bp, 11 predicted proteins | sample A23E3SouthBayCA_2_FD_187730 | JGI IMG/M metagenome (GOLD analysis project Ga0207813, IMG submission 187730) | Aerobic enrichment media microbial communities from Eden Landing Ponds, California, USA - A23 E3 (4) (SPAdes) | ecosystem: Environmental > Aquatic > Marine > Unclassified | place... | reverse complement strand
GCTCGCGGCCGACGGCCGCCTCGTCTACCCGGAGGGGACGACCGACCAGCGCCTCGTCGCCGTCGAGGACCGCGAGCCAGCGTCGGTCCACGGGCCGGTGGCGTTCGCGCCATTGCTCGTGGACGGCGAGCAGGCCAGCGCCATCGAGCAGAACCGGACCGTCCGCGAGGACCGCGAGCGCGCCGCCAACGAGGCCCAATCGCGAACCGGCTGGGAGCAGGACTGGATCGACTGGGAGTAGCGTGGTTACTGACGCGACTGCCACAGAGCGCATCCAAGCCAATGAAGGCCTGAAGCGTGTTGTCTCGCTGGACTTCGGTGTGGATCCCACGAGCTGAGACAGAAGAAAGAGACGGTCCGACCAAGGAACTGATTGTTGAAGCTGGCAGATTAGCAGTAGACCGTCCCCTAGTTACCGTGTCGACGTGACTGTCTGGGAAGGCGGAGTACTGGGCCCAACGACCGTCCCACCGTCGTCGAGGTGATGGATAAGTGACGGGGATCGCTAACTCACGGTGAGATCCGAGTGTGGTGGTAATTCTGGGTAGCTCGGACGCACACCGAGGACGTACCCTGGCGCAGTAGCGTTGACGACGAAGAATGTCTCAGGTAGAGGCGTCTACAAGAAGGGAGTGACCCCAACTTACACTAAGGGTTCTACCTGTACCGACAGACGAGCGGCGAGCAATGACTCAGAATCAGAACCAAGACGAGACGACGGACGACCACGATGAGGGCCTCCAAGAGCAGATCGCCTCACAGCGAGAGGCGTTCCGGGAGTCGATCATCGAACACACCTCGGAAGCAAGCGAAGGCGACAGTGACGAAGACGGAAACACCAGTAATTGACAGTCTGGGTGTTGACGCCGTGAGCGCTATCCCACCGTCGTGATCCGCAACCCGGTGACGTGGCCCTCGCAGTCCTTATGAGTTAGCCGCTAGATGAGGGAGATAATGGGCGTGCGTGATCTCCTTGCCGGCGCCAAGGTCGACCTCAGGCGGTTGCTGGACGCTTGGCGTGACATCGTGTTCTCTCGGCAAATCGATGAGTACTCCATTCAAGACCGATGGCAGCCTGACTCAGCCGGGACGAAACTCGCCTTCTGGGCGTGGAGCACGCTCGGGGTCGTCCTCATCGGTGTCGTCTATCCGTTTGCGGCGGTTGGCTTCTGGACGCGCTACGTCGGCCGCCAGATTGACCGACTTGTGGCTGGTCTCGGCGTGCTCGTCATCATTGCTGCTGTCGGCGTTCTCTGGGGTGGGCTCACAGCACTCGCGTGGGATCGCCTACCGACAGCTGGTTTCCGGGCAGTGCTCGCAGCGAGCATCGTGGCGACAACCTCGGTCGCTCTCAGTTGGGTGTTCGCGCGCCACGGTTCGCGGCGACTCACACTCCTGCTTGCGTATCCATTCGCGGTCGCAGCCATCTTCGTCCCGCCGGTGACGGCTGCACTATTCTCGCCCACGATCGGCGCTGGCATTCTCTCGGAGAGTGAGCTGTTTGCGGAATGGCTCCTCAACAACGTCGTCATCAGTACGGAACTCAGGTCAACGATCAGACAGCAGTTCGAACTTGCGGGGATAGCCTTTATCGGGATGTGGTTTGGCTTCGCGCTCCCGGTTGGGTGGGCGCTTGCCGGGCTCGTCTCGCTTGCGAATCTGATTCGGCCCCGAGCTCGCAAAAATCCGTCCCGGTGAGCGAAGAGAGACGATTGCGGACGACACCACCGAGGAGATGCCGTTTAAGCGAGGAAGTCACGTTCCATAGTGGTTAGGTTCTTCAGCTTCTTCGCTTCGCTCGTTCGTAGTTGTCTCTTGATGGTCGACAGCACGTTGTTGGAGGGCGTCGATCCGCGGAACGTCCGTGACGTTCGAGAAGAGGACGACTGCCTCAAGCGTGGATGACTGGTTTCGAGGGTCATCACCGGCGAGGATCTCGACAGTGTCGGTCTCCTGTTCGAGCCACTGGCGGGCGCTCTCGAACCCGCGCCGCGAGAGTGCGTGTGGCGGGCCCGAGAGCACAACCAGTGCCCGCTCGGCGCTTGCAATGTCACAAGGAACGGTAAGCCGGGAGTTTGCCGCCTGCCGGACGAGCGATTTGACCTTTGCCGCATCGGTCGTCTGAGTTCCACTATCGTCTCGGACACCAAGCCACGTGAGCAGTCGTGCTAGGATGGTGTCGCTGTTTGCCTCAAGCTCCGTTGTAGCGTGTCCGATTGCGGCGAGGCCGCCTGGAGCAAGCGTTCGAATGATATCACTGGAGTCGACAGCATTCTCTGCGACCGTCGAGGCGTCGAGTTCACCGGCCGCGAACAGTGTCACAATTCGGTCTGCAAGCGTCCGTATTGCGTCGTCATTTCGCTCGTCGGAGCCAGCGTGGGGCTGCCAGGTCTCCCGGTCGAACGTGAGCATGCTGTCCGCCGCCGGCACGATCGAACGAAGTGCGCGACTGGCGTTCACGGCTGCTTGGCCGCCCTCAGATTCAGCCGGGAGCGCACCCAATGCGTAGACTGGCTCGTCGTAGGTTGCCTGCAGCTCCTCGACTAGCACTGAGCCGGCGCCGCTACCGGTGGCGCTGCCGAGCCCGGCAGCGACGAGAATTCCGTCGCATTCGTGGATGGGAAGCGAGTCGAACGCGCGATGGATTTCGGGCAGGTCAGTTCGCGTGACATCAACAGCGAGGTCGGGCCCGCCGTCAATGCCGTGTTCAGTTACTGCTTGATGGGTGTCACCGATCAGGAATCGCTGGTCGTCCGAGACCATCTCGAGGTCTTCGGGGATGGTCTGAGAGATCTCACAGACGAGGGCGTTGCCGTGGCTGAACGTCCGACCGGTCTCGGCTTCAACCGCAAGCACGTGATCGACGATCCGACTCCCCGTCTCGCCAACGCCAACGAGTGCGAATTCCATCGGCTAGACGACCGGATCGAGGTCGTCGTTTTCGTCGGTGATCAGGTCGTTGATCTCTTCCTCACGGACAGCCTCCTGCTCGGCGATTTTCTCTTGGGCGTCGACAGCCTGATTCTGGATTTCGTCGATCCGCGGGGTCTCCGTAACGTTCGAAAGCAGGACGGCTGCAGCGAGCTGGGGTGATTCTCGCCGTGGGTCGTCGCCGACAAGCACCTCCACAGTGTCGGCTTCCTGTTCGAGCCACTGGCGAGCGCTCTCGATGCCCTTCCGGGAGAATTCGCTTGGCGGCCCCGAGACAACGACGAGGACGCGGTCGGCACTGGCGATCTCCGCGGGCACCGTCAGCCGGGAGTTGACCGCGCGTCGCACGAGCCCCTGAATTTTCGTTGCGTTGCTCCCGTCGTCCTGCTGGGTGGTTTGGTCGCCACTCCACCTGTCGAGAAGCCCCTCCTGCGCGTCGTTGTCGACCTGGGTTGCGGCGTAACCGATAGTTGAAACCCCGCCTGTGTCGAGAGTGCGAATGATGTCGCTGGAGTCCATGGCGTTCTCAGCGACTTCCGAGTCGTCCGTCTCGCCGGCCGCCAGCAGCGTCACCAGTCGGGCCGCCAGCTCGCGGTTCATCTGCTCGTAGCCTTCTTCGATGGTTTGCTCGCGCGCCCGCCAGGCGTCGTTATCGAAGCCGATGAAGTTGTCGACCTTCGTGACGAACGATTGGAGCGACCGAGCCGCGTTCAGTGCCGGGCGACCGCCTTCGTATTCGCCGGGGAGAACACCGAGCCCGTAGACCGGCTCGTCGTACATCTCCTGGAGCGCATCGATGACGACTGGGCCGCCACCGCTGCCCGTCCCACCGCCGAGACCGGCGACGACAAGCATCGCATCGACTTCGTGGATTTCGATGTCGTCGAATGCGCGTCGAATCTCCTCAATGTCGGCCGAAGCGACTTCGGCGCCAACTTCGACGTCGCCGCCGACGCCGTGGCCTTTGGCCTTCTGGTTCGTGTCACCGATCAGGATTCGGCGCTCTTCGGGGATGTAATCGGGTTTGGCAAGGTCCGTTCGCGCGGTGTTGATGGCGTGGACGTGCTGGCAGAGGTTTCGATCTGTGCGAGATTCGAACTCGAGCATTCGATCGACGATTTTGCTACCGGCGTTCCCGACGCCGATCGTTGCGAGTTTCATGATGGTCGTTCTATCCCGTCAAGGATATTTAAAACCCGCGAGTGGTGAAAAAACACCTACAGGTCTCCAGGTGACGTTGCCTGGTAGTGTACGAAAAACGGAGATGGTGCTATGAACGGACACGGTCGTGGCAAGCCCTGTTGCTCGGCGATCGTGTAGGAAATCTTGGAAGAATCGATGACGCCGCCCTCAACAGCGTCTGTATCCCTCTTCCAAGTGTTGGTCGGGCTCGATGGCTCGAACCAACACGACTAGATTCTGGAGTGGTGCAATTAAACCTATCGGGCGGGTCTGGAACGGCTGAACTCGACAGCCCGGTACCGCGATCACGACTGAGCGGTCGACAGAGCTGGCCGAGCGATAGCTACTGACAATTAGCGCACTTCTGGACCCCAGATCCGACTCAACATACGGCGTTATATCGCCGTCTGCAGTCACACTCTCGGCCACGGCTGCTGGCCGACACAGGACGACAGGATTAAGTTTCGTCTGTGGATCGCGTCACGGACCACGTGATCCCGTCTGAACTTCCGCCCCATCGCTCAAACTCGAACTCGGTGGCTCGTGTTTCGAGAGCGGTCATTGCAACCCCAACGCGTTTGACCGACGTGTCGAGGGCTGTTGCAATATGACGGCTTTTGACGAATGCTCGTCCGTTTGTGGCTTCGGACTCCAAGTACTGGAGGATCCGGTCCTGTAACGCGGATTGGCTTGCTTCAGACACATCTATTCCGGACAATGTCAGTCGTTATTAACTTTTCGAGTGGCAGACACTGCCAGCAAGCCAACAACAGGATTGTAGAGTCCGTAATCTCAGCCACAGGACAGCAGTTCCAGTTGGAAGGGAGAGCATAACCGGTCATAACCCAAGAATCAGCAGTTATCGCCCGTGGATGGCGACCGTCTTCGAACGCATCGATACTGATTATACGAGGGGCGTACTCGTGGAAGAATATGCAGGAACTCACCGCCTTTCAACGTGATCTGCTGTTCGTGATTGCTGGGCTAGAGGAACCGCACGGTCTCGCGGTGAAGGCCGAGATCGAATCGGCCTACCCGTCAGAGGTTCGCCCTGGACGCCTCTATCCGAACCTCGATACACTTGCCAATCGCGAGCTAATTGAGAAATCCGAGATGGACGGCCGAACGAACGCGTACACGCTCACCGACCGTGGTCGAGACAAGCTACGGGATCGCCTCGAGTGGCAACAGCAGTACTTCGACGCAGTAGAATGAACTGTAATACACTGACAGCCTCCCACGATAAAGCCGTGGGTTTCCCAGTCACAGACCGGGTAGTCCACGGCGGGAGGTTCCCCACTCGTACGCGGTGGGGTTGTGGGCCGTGCCAGTACGGCCTCTGACCGGGATAGCGGGCTTCATCTACCCCCGCGTGGAGTGCGTATCCTTACCCCGGACTCGACAGCACAACCAACGAACGCCGGCACAATCAACGTTCCGCCGGCTGTCGGCTTCATCCCACGACTGCAGTCGTGGGCTTTCACCTCGAAACTCTGTAAGCGACGCGCTCGGGTGTGCTGTACTGTTAGGTTTCCGAGGTTACATACAGCCAGACGCTGCAGACGACGAGCAGGGCTTCAGCCAGCTTCGCACCCAGGGCGTTCCAGTTGAGCGACCCCTGCATGTAGAACGCCGAGAGGAATCCTTCGAAGCCACCGTAGAAGAAAAACGAGAGGATGGTAACGAGCGCGTAGACGGCCGCCACAAGGTAGATTTCGCGCCGCCAGTACCGCGTCAAGTAGAGGGCAATGCCACCCAAGAAGCCGAGGCCGTTGAGCGCGAACAGCGTGCCCAGCGTCTGGCTGAAGCCGTAGAACTGTGGTGCCAACAGCAAGTGGATGATGCCGGTGATGACTGCGAGGTCGTTGGCAAGATAGCCAGCGAGACTATCTGGGAGACTGATCAACCCGCTACTGCGCCCCCTCGTATTAGTGCCGAGTTCTGACATGGTTCGCACTACTAAACACATGCAAATAGCTTTGGGGGTGATTACTCGGTCATCGAACGACTTTGGACCGCGCCCACAGCCGGAGAAGCTCAGTCCCAAGTTCCTCAAGCAAGCAAACGCGAGGAAATCACTGCCCGTGTACGGTGATGGCTCGAATATTCGAGAAGGGGTTTTACGTCACAGACAACTGTGAGCGACAGAGACAGGGTAGTCGGCGACGTCCATAAAGTTAGGTTGCATTCGGCAAGCCGAACCCCCTCCCCCAGGGGGGAGCTGAGAACAGCTCCGTGCGAGTATTGTTTAACTTGGGGCAACAGTTAGAGAGTACTGTTAATATCCGAGAGGACATTAGCTCGCCCAAATGGGGATTTTGAGTACACTCCGCAAAGCCGCCGGGGGGCAGTCGTCGACGGTCTGGGAGTGCCGGCACTGTGGGGAGACACTCGCCGAGAACGCCGAGGAGTGTCCAACCTGCGGTGCTGAAGACATCGCATACTATGAGATTTGAGTAGTTCACAGCGGCCATTCCCTAGGCGTTCAACCGGCCGTACATCGGACGACGCTGCAAGAAGCTTCACTTGACCCCTCAATAGAGCTACGCTTGATGTAGGATGTGGGCGACCGTCGATGTTAAGAGCGTTCGCATAAGTGAGACGAGGGTGAGTGCCAGACACATGGATGAGACGACCGCCGAGACGATTCGGGATCTCCCGCCAAGCGCGAAGCTCGTCGCGAAAGTCCTCGAGCACAACGACACGCTCACCCAGAGCGAACTCATCGAGAAGACACGCTTGCCCGACCGGACTGTTCGGTACGCTCTCAATCGCCTCGAAGAACAAGACGTCGTCACCTCACAATTGGCAATTACCGACGCCCGCAAACAGATCTACGCGCTTAGCTAAGCAAAGCTGTGCGTCGCGGCAGGTGAAGAGCATGCAGACCACAGCATTGACATCCTTCCCGCGCTGAAGCGCGAGGCTTTCTTCTCGATTCTCCGTCAGAAACGAGGACGGTATCAGGGTCGCACTCGAGGTTGGAACATACACGACGGCAGAGTGTCCGGCGTATGGCGAGCAAGAGGAGATAGAACGGAACAGCGAGGTGTTTCGGTGTTCGTGTGACTAGAGGGGTACGCTGACCCCAATGTGTCGGGGATGATGCTTGAACGAGAGGGTAGTACGAATCTATAAGTCGGGTCGATAGCACGACCTGTGCGCCCGATATGGGACGAGTACAACCGGTCGGCGCCATCACCTTCTCCCGAGAGAACAAGACCCAACGAGGAGTGCACAAACCCGAGCGCCGGTGATGGGAAACTTGCCTCCGTAGGGCACAGCCAGCATTCCCATCGGAAGAGCCCGCCCATGAGGGTAGAAAGTGTCAAGGCAACCTGCTAGACTCGTCTCCTCCGAAGGCCCAGCTGGCTATTAACAAGGACACACGTCTCCAACCACCGAGGCAGTCTCAAGAGCTGCGCTACTGAGATGGATTCTCGGCGGTGTCGAGTCGGGTGACACCGTCGAGAGCGTTGAAGTCGTCGTCGAACAAGTAGAGATGATCGACGCCTTCGCGCTGGTGGATAATTTCCACCGAGACGGGGTCCTCGTCGGGCATCGTCCAGCGGAGTTTATACACACCGTGCCCACGACGCCAGACGGACGTGTTTCGTAGATGGAGCGGCTGAGTCCGTGAGAGACTGCGCGTTCGATTGTCAAGCGTGTGCTTGATCGACGAGTAGCCGTTGAACGGAACAAGGCCGCGTTCCGCAGCCGACACTCAGGCGAGCTTAGTTGGGCAGAGTTCGTGGGCTGCCGCTGCAGACACCGTCACCGCCTGCGCAGAGTGTGTGACAGGCTCACCGGCGGCTGACTGAAGCACAGCTGTAAGCTCGCGAAGATACGACGCGGGGCGTTGTTCGCGGATTGTCAGCGTCGCTTTATCCGGGTGAGTGGCGCCACGGTTCAACACGTACACCCGGGCGAACGCCTCGAGCAATGACTCATCAAGGGCAGCGACAAACTCGGGGAGGCTCGTGGCAGTCTGTTTCGCGGTTGAATCGACTGGCAGGCCGATCGCGGCGAGGACGCGTGCGAGCACGGCGCCATCGGTGGCCGGACGGGCTTCAGTCGCGCGCTTCGAAGTGGCGTCGTTGACGACATCGTAGTCGAAGCCAGCCGCGATAGCGAGCGCTTCGAAGTGGCCGTCGTCGTGGGAGAGTGAGAACGAGACATAGGGACTGTCGCCAATGTGGAGATTGCCGCCGCTGAGCACCCACGCGGCCAGTTGGACTATTGCCTGTTCAGTCTGGGGGGTGGCGTGGTCGGCCAGCCAGCCGTTCGCCTCGGCAGTCTGGAGACCGTGAACGGCGTCAGGACGACTGCCGTTCATCCAGGCGCGCAGCCGGCTGCGCGGGAGGTCAAGGCGGCTTGAGACGGCGCTGCTGCCGAGGTCCGGATGAGCGGCCGTGTATTCGAGCACGCGCTGGTAGTCTTCGACAGCCGCCCACGGGTCATCGTAGCTGGGCGTATTGTACGTTCGCGCGAGGTTCCGGGGCGTAGGGAGCACCATAGTGGGGATGTATCTTGGTGGCCGAACAGTTCAGAGGGGAGTCGTTCCTGGGGGAGTTTAAGTGCACGGGATTGGTACGTTCGAGTACGCACGAACCCAAATCAGGACACGGAGAAGACGAATGCCACGAGTGGTCGTGGAGTCCCGTCATAGTCCCGAGGATACGTGCACACTACCACACATGAAGAAGATTACATTCGAAATTCCAGACCGCGACGAACGTGGCGTTTCACCCGTCATCGGCGTCATCCTCATGGTCGCAATCACCGTGATTCTGGCCGCCGTCATCGCCAGCTTCGTGCTCGGCTTCGGTGACGACGTGAGCGAGAACGTCCAAGCCGGCGCCGATATCAGCTCAACACAAGGCGATCAGGATGGCGAAGTGACCGTGACGTGGATCAGTGAAGGAACCGCAGACCACCTGAACATCTCCGTGAGTGGTGATATAGACAAGCTCTCATCGAGTGACCCGAAAACGATCAACCAGGTTGGAGACACAGTCACATTTAGTGAGGATGAGACTGATACAACAGCCGGGGATAATCCCACCGAAATCACTGTCACTGTGACCGCTGTCGGTAACGGGGGGACCCGCACTGTCGTCACGCAGGACACAGTCACCATCTAAGCGAAAGAGCAGGAAATCACCCCGCAGAAAGCCTCGGGCTGTTGCGTAAACCGGCGATTCGTGCACTGGTGCACGGCTTCTGTTATGCGGTCATCGGCAGACCAGAGTACGTGTCTTCTTCGAGAGACGCCTCAGTGTTTTTGAGAGTCAATAGAGCGAGAGTCGACCGTGCTCAAAGGAGAGCACGACGAAACGGCGCTCCCAGAGCAACGAAACTGTCAGCCGGCCGCAGTCGCCCGAATTTTTATTGCTTGTGGTATCCCTGTGTAATGCAATGTACCACGCAGCAGCGACGTTCCGGGACGACTCCTGGGGCGAATATGGCACTCAAGTTAGGTATTCGTGTCGCTGCGTGCGTGCAAGTGTCAGGTCACTGCATGATGGGCGCGTTGGCAGGTCACCCCGCCAACCACGCAACCCACGACGAAAGGAGCAAGCAGCCACATGAGGCCAGCCTTCGAACCACTTGCCGGGCCGGACGGTATCCGGATTCGAGACCCAATCGAGAACTCGCAGTTCGAACTGTACACCGACCGCGTGGTTGAGCCCGTCGAAGCGGACACAAAACAGTTCGTCCTTCCAGTTGACAGCGCGGTCACCGTCACCGCTAGCGAGCTGGAAATGCCGCAGTTGGTGAACGTCTTCCTCTGGGACGAGACGAGAAGGATGGTCGGGGAATCCGTTAACCAGCAAGTCGCGACCTACGAGGAGAGCTGGTACGCACTGGATATCGATGTCGGCCCGATGAAACTGCAGGTTGTCGTCGAGAGCGAGGTTGCGGTCCGGCGCGAGGAGAACACCACGTTCATTCGTTTCGGGGACGCCGAACGCATCGCAGTCGGCGCGCGCTCGCTACATAAGTCCCCCGCGGGCACCATCACGATCGGCGACGACGTCGAGGACGCGATGCGCGCGGTCGCGCTCAGCGGCTCCGCGCTGAAGACCACGTCCCCGGAACGGTCGTTTCCTACACTGCGCGGCCATCCACCACTTATTGAGCGTGGCGACGGCTTCGACGCCCCCGAGGCCTTTGAGCGCCCCGAGACGGGCGTCGCTATCGAGATTCCCCGCGACTACGGCGACCTCTTCCGC
>Ga0207813_101095_pt1 | contig 10358 bp, 8 predicted proteins | sample A23E3SouthBayCA_2_FD_187730 | JGI IMG/M metagenome (GOLD analysis project Ga0207813, IMG submission 187730) | Aerobic enrichment media microbial communities from Eden Landing Ponds, California, USA - A23 E3 (4) (SPAdes) | ecosystem: Environmental > Aquatic > Marine > Unclassified | place... | reverse complement strand
CATGAGTGACCTGATAGTCTCAGTGCTCGGTGACGCCGTGACAAGGACAGTCCGGTTACCGTCAAGCGTCTCATTGCCCCGCCAGTAGACGTTCGAGCGCTCAAAAAGTAGCACTTGTCTGTGGAGCGGCGTCGCGGTCGCCCACGGTTCGGAGCGAGAGACGTTCTCGACAGCGTAGCCGCCCCAGGGATCCTGACAGCCCTGGTACGCTCTGTAGCCGTCGATGTAGGACGTGACTGTCTGGTCTTGCATCTGTGTCGTCGCCTGCATCCGTTTTTCGGAGACGTTCACCGCACCGTCGCCATCGACGCTCACCGTTCGCGACTGGTCGCCATCCGATGCAGTCACGTGCATGTCCATTTGGAACCGGTACGCGTCGACTGAGGCTATCGACCGGTTCGCCTCCTCAACAGCCGCGACGGCTCGCTCGTCACTCGGCGGCGGGCTATCACTCATGAATGTACCACACCCAGCGAGGAGGGAAACGAAGCACACAGCGAGGAGCAATCGTCGCATACGTGACTCTGGTTCACCCGTCGGTGTAAAACGTCGTGGGTCTGACTGACGACAGCCAGACAACTGAAACCAGACCTCATGTCACGACCCTGTGGGAAGCGCCCTGCAGAATGGGTGTATCGAGAGCCCCGGTGTTGCATCTCCGAGATGTACAGTACGGAGGCGGCAAAACAAGCGTCGACCCCAATCAAGCAGGACCACCGTGGAATGCTGGTAAAGACGCAAGGGCCCCAGGGCAATCGCGAAATCGGCTCTGGTCTACACTCTGGGTCAACGTGGCGCAGACACCACTATCGAAAGTCGAGTTGTGTTTGCAGATCAGCCGCTAGCACGTACGCCACAAGCGCCAGGACGAGCACCGAAAACCCGGTCCAGAGATGGAGATTCACCGCGCCCTCGCCAACCCACTGTGGGACCTCCGGGCGCACAACGGGCGGCTGGAGCGGCCAGAGCAGGTCCGACGACACGTACGGATCCGGGGGGAGGACACGTTGGTTGTCGGCTACCAGATGTGAGAGATGGGCGAACGCAAACGCCGCCCCGAGTCTGGTCCGGTCGGTTCGGACTGCGTACGCGACGACGGCAATCGAGAGCGGGACGGCGAACGGAAGCGAGTGCATAAACACCCGCCCGGAGGGAATCAAATGGAGTTCGTACGCTAACGGCTTGTCGATGAGATCCGGGAACTGGCTGCCGAAAAACGTGACTGCGACTAGCTGGAGCGACGGGAGGTGTCTGTCCCGGAGAAGGGCGTATCCTGCGACGGGGAGAAGGGCGATGATGAAGTGTTCGCTCGGGAGGACCATCTCTAGCCTGGTAGTGTGTCAAGTCGACGTGCGATAAAATACCTTGTGTGGGAGAGTCTGCGTGTCGCATAGTATTCCGGTGAAGAGTGGACAGTGCGTCCATTATAATGGCTTCCACCATGTACAGTGTCTTTGGTAGCAGTTGGACGACTTTGTGTCGAGGAGAAGTCAGTCACTCCGATCAAGACCTCTCTTAGGTGAGTCTCGCCGGAATACATCTTGATTTGAAATGTGCCGGTCACTGCCAGTTTGACAGATTCACGTTCCAGACACACCAAACAACGAGTGAAAACACAGGACCCCACCGGCGGCTCGAGTAATCGCCAGAGCAGAACCCGGGATGCACTCAGTTCTCAAGAAACCTGTTCAGTTCGCTGAATTCAGCAGGTGACAGAATGACCTCGGTATCGAATGCATCAAACCGTTCAAAGTTGTCATCAATTGTCAACACAGTATTCACTCCTTCGTCGATCGCTACCTGAGCATAGTACCCGTCCCATCCACCAACATTTGTTTCACTCGCCTGTGAAAACCCATCACGAACTGTGCTCTCGGACAGTTCCCCGTTCCAATGGATTCGCTTTGCATCCATGAAATTCTGTAGCAGTCGAGATGCCTCTGCGTTTGAACGGCCGTAGTACGTCGTCAGAACGGTGTGCGCTCCGAACAACGCAGGATACGGAACAACGGCATCTATATCGCCAGCGATGGCATCCCGAACGTACGTAAGTGCAGCCTCACGAACAGGGGCCTCAGTGTGTGCGAGTGCAATTACTCCGACATCGAAGAGATACGGGCCACCAGCATCACTCATCGCTGTTTTTTTCGGCTCCTCTCCGGACAGCGTCTCTATGCTTCTTGGCAATCGGGTCGACTCCCTCGTCTATTGGCGATGTCTTCCCACGCTCCGAAGCCGTTTTCTTGACAAGATTCTCCATGCGTTCAATGATCTGTTCGGGGTTATCTTCAGGCTCAACAACTGCTTTCCCGTCTTCTACATGGATTTCGACCTCTGTACCGGGAGAAATACCGAGACGTTCTCGCACATCCTGCGGGAGAACGATTCGGCCTTTTGAGTCCACCTTCGTCATATTCCCACTTCGAGTGGGAAATTTTTAACTGTTTTGTCTAGAACACTGATCTTTGATCGCAGTGGCCTCCAGATTACCGATGTTGTCAGGATGTCACCAGGGACTCATTGAAAATACGCGCTGGAAAGCACACCGTTGGTCACACTTCGGTGGCGACCGCTGACGTTCCACGCGAAAGCGTATTTGAGAACCGAGGAAACGCGAAGCTGAATGTCTCCTTTGGGGAATCCTCGCGCTTTAGCGCAGGGAGAATGTCAACCACGGAGGAACCTCCCGTTTCGGTACGGGGAAGGCTCACTCGGAAATTGCCTCAAGCTTCTGTACAATCTTCGTGTAATCGCTAGGCGAACAGTACCATCCTGCATCGATCATCGCATCAATGGTAGTTTGGGCCTCGTCCCTACTGATTGCGCCCTGGTTCGTGCATTTCAGGATGAGAAATGCTGTGCCCCTGGTAGTGATCCCCTCGACAGCCGCGACATCACGCCCATACGTTTCATCCATTACAGCAACGGCGTCGTGGGCGTCGGCACAGGCGAGGACAGCGACATCAGCGTCACTAAGGTTACTGTTCTCCTGGAGCCGCGAGTAGAGTGGGGAGGACGATACTGAAATGACCTCGAAACGGTCAGCATCAACCTGACGCTCAACCCGACGTGCCTCCGGATAACCTTCCTCAAGACCGGTGGCGACGACCTCCTCGTAAACACGCTCGGGAAGGACACACGACGTGTCGAGCTGCTGGACGAGCGTGAGACGGTCGACTTTCGCGAGGTAGATGAGCGGCGTGGCGTCGAAGACCCACATTCACAGTGCCTCGAGATCTGCGTCGAGATGATCGTCCGCCACCCAAGTGATATCACGTTGTTTGGCGAGTTGCGCAAAGTCCCAAACGGACATCCCTGCTAGCTCAGCCGCCTTGCTAAACGTGACGGTGCCTGCCGCGAGCTGTTCGAGTGCCTGTTCGCGACGCCAGTCTTCGAGCCCCTCCGAAAGGAGTTTCCGAACGGCCGTGCTTCGGTCGAGCTTCTCGTCCTCAAGATACGCCTCGAGTTCGGCTTCCAACTCGTCGGGCACCCGTGTCGAGATCGTTCCCATGTTGTTTACTTCGTATGCAATGTATACAAGCGCTTTGGTGTTTTTGCGGAGTCGGTCGGCGGTGGCAGTGCCCGCTCAGCGTGTCGCCGCCAGACCATCATCCCAAGTGGAGCACCTAACGACTACGCCAGCCAAATGGTTGGGATACGCACCAGTCACACAGAGATCGTTGTCTACAGATAAGCAAGGCGAGTACCTCGAGACTTGACCCCAAGGGTGTTCATCGCGTCAGTCAGTTCGGTGATGGAAAATGGAGTAGTATGATGTCTGGTTAAGAAGGATAGAACATTGTCGACAGCCTGACTTTGAAGATACCTCCGTCCTGAGCGGAGATATCAAAGGATATCGTCGGTCAATTTCCTTCGTCAATATTCGATTTGCTTTTCATACAAAACGGTTCAGTTGGTAGGGTACTTGAACTTCATATAGAAAACCGTGTTCAGCTTATAAGTAGAAGATAGGAAGCTACCATATTCAGCAAGATTTTCTCTCGAAACACATGAAACGGTGGAGGGTGGGAGTGCAGGAACACTTGAAGAACTGGGGTGGGTAGATTTCTGGTTTTGGGCAGAATGGATGAGTAGCCAACACAGCACATTTTGCATTCCTTGTGTGGAGTAGTCTACTGTTTTCCACTATCCGCCTGTGTTCAAATGCGTACCTGGATTGCTCTCCTCCCAGACACACCCTACCGTGTCGAGTGTTCTGAGCGTTTGCCAATGCATTCGATTCCTGTAGCGACACACCGGATTTCCGGAGTCTTTACTCAGTACGGTCGTGGTTGATCAGCAAGCACAGTTTCGAACACCAGATCTCCGGAGTCTTAGGGTAGCAGATATACCCTTTCTGATGGCTGGAACTAGCTCGGACGATAGCACCAAGAATGCTCATTGACCGAGGAGACACACACCTGATTCGGAGTTAGTTCATATCTCAACTTCGTGAGGCAGAGCTATAGTCAATTCCAGGGGTCCAGCAGTCACTAACTCGGAAAGAGGTGTGTTTCCACCGGATTCAAAGTTAGTCCGACTATGCTTCAGCAACTGTCTTTGTGGACTTCTGCGCGGTAACTAACTTGGAGTCGGGTATGTCTCTGGATTCAGGAACGGAACTGAGGAGTTACTCTACCTTCACAGGCACACCCCACTATGTCGAGTGTTTTCCTATCACTCCATCAGATTCTCAGCGAGAAGCTACGGTTGTACCGCTCTACCCCTCAGACACACCCCACCGTGTCGAGTGTTCTGAATTCAGCGACCACTGCAAAGAACACACGACGCACTCGACACGGTGGTTTTATTTGTCAGTAAAGAGAAAGAATAGTATCGGATGACGACGTTCACAAGAGATACCCAGATCTTCCGAGATGAGGATATTCTCCGAGAGGACTACCAGCCAGAATCGATCACCGCTCGTGAGGATGAAATTGAGACCTATAAAACAGCTCTCCAACCGGTAGTGAACGGCGCACAACCACGAAACATATTCCTGTATGGGAAAACCGGCGTTGGCAAAACTGCAGTTACACGGTTTCTGTTGAATGAACTCCAACGAGATACTGCACAGTACGATGATGTCGATTTATCTGTGTTCTGGGTTAACTGTACGAATCTTTCGTCGTCCTATCAGGTTGCAGTGACACTTGTGAATACACTTCGCTCTCCCAACCAACAGATCAGTACGACTGGGTACCCACAACAACGTATCTTCGATATTCTCTACGAGGAACTCAATACAATCGGCGGAACGATCCTTCTCGTTCTCGATGAAATCGATCATATCGGAAGCGACGACGAAATCCTCTATGAACTCCCCCGTGCTCGTTCAAATGGCTATCTCGAAACAGCTAAGCCTGGTGTCATCGGCATTAGCAATGATTTTGGATTTCGTGATGGACTCTCGCCAAAAGTCAAAGATACCCTCTGTGAGGAAGAGATTCATTTTCCACCATACGAGGCCCCCGAGCTGGAAGCGATCCTTGAAACTCGTGTCGAACAGGCACTCTACGATGATGCTGCTGCCGATGGTGTCATCGCTCTATGTGCAGCACTCGCAGCTCAGGACACGGGCAGTGCTCGACAGGCACTAAATCTATTATACAAAGCTGGAGAGTTGACACGCGCGGGGGATGAATCGACGATCGGCGAGGAGCACGTGTATGATGCACGTACTGCGCTCGAACAACGCCAGATCGAACACGGCATGCGAGAACTGACACGACATGGTCACCTGGCACTTGTCGCGACGTTGGATCTCGCAGTTGCAGAAGATACGCCAGCACGTGTCCGTGACGTGTACCCCCGTTATCGAACCATCGCAGAAGCCTCCCAGATTGATCCCCTCGTCCGTCGACGAATGCACGATCATCTCGCCGATCTCGCAATGCTTGGAATACTCGACCGACAGACACGAAACGAAGGACGGGCGGGTGGACAGTATTACGTGTATGAATTCAATGTTGATCTTTCAACTGTGTGTGAGGTTGTGACTGATCTCAACGGGATTGCGCTTCCAGAGACACTTGAGCGGTATCTTTGAAATATTATCACTGGATGGCGATGTGCACTCAATAACACTCGACATGGTGGGGTGTCGCTATGAATAACGATTCGATTGGGGGTGATAGAACATTCGACATGGTGGGGTATCACTGTCAAAACCTCTGCAACGAGATAGAGAGCACTCGACATGATGGGGTGTCTCTGGGTCTAGTCCTCGACCTCTGCGTCATTCTGTGCAAGGAATTCACTGGAATGAGGAATATCCCGTCTACCCCGGTTAGCATCTTTCTATCGAGGCAACACAGAACAATGACACTCGACACAGTGGGGTGGGTTTTGCTTGAAGGCAGCAATAGAGGGCGATGCAGTTAATTCGGAATCCGGTGTGTCTCTGTTCCGTCTTCAAGACTCACTGACCCTGCGTATTTGCACAGACACACGTTGCCAGTCAACTCGAAGAACACTTGACACGGTGGGGTGTGTGAGTTCGCATTCGGTACTGCAACTGCAGACAAGAGACAGGACAAAGTTTCGGTATCGCTGGAGTTCAGCTTACCACGATCCGTCTATTGCTCGCTGATACACGCTTTCAGCCTGATTAGCTACTGCATTCCAGTCGTATTGCTGTGCACGGTCAACGGGATCCGTCGGTGGTCGTTTATTACCTAAAAATATTTCAGGTCGAGCTAGTTTTTTATGATCTCTTGTGTGTAAACCTGGTTTCTACGTCGCTATTAGTGGTACACACCCCACCATGTCCAGTGTCTCTGGGAAAGCTGTCAGGTTGATTGCGTCGTAACGGTCCGGAGAGCCGTCCCTCCCACCCCAGTGTGTCCAGTGTCTTTGGTAGCAGTTGGACGACATCGTGTCGAGGACAGCTCAGCAACTCCGATCAAGACGCTGCTGTACTTCGTCCGTAACTCCGACAATATCCACCGTTTCGCTGAGTGCCTCGATAAGGAGGTCAGGATTCGTATCAAGAGCGTACTCGTAGTACCGTCCTCCAACTTCGCCTTTATTTCTCTCGACCCGACTGGCGATCCCCAGCATGGCGAGTTCGTTCAGGTGATCCCGCATCCGCCGAGGGACGAGTGCATCTGTCGCCGCCCGGTCGCAGATGACTTCGTACCGCTCTTGGATCGTTCGCGCCCGAGCTGGCGTGTCTCTTTCCTCGTGGAGCATCATGAGGGCATACAGCACCAGATGACCATGTTGGGTAAGTCCGGCAACGCCCTCAGCAATACGACTGCGTTCAAGCGCGGTTCGTGCGGAATCCACATGAGCCTCGGTGAGTTTCGTAGCGTTTTCTTCAACCGCAATGTCACCTGCTTCCATCAGTAGATCAAGGCTCTGGCGGGCGTCGCCAGCATCTTTCGCGCCAAAGGCGGCACACTTTGCGATTACTTCCTGTGGAACAACGCCATCATAAAAAGCGATCTCAGCACGCTGACGAAGGATGTCTCGAAGTTCATTCGCGTCGTATGCGGGAAACTGAAGTTCCTTTTCACAGAGGCTTGACTGCACCTTCGAACTGAGTCGTTCGCGATATTTGAAATCGTTTGAGATTCCGATGATACCGACTCTACACTCGCTAAGATTACCATTCGCTCGCGCACGGGGAATCTGATATAAAATTGAGTCATCCTCAATATGGTCAACCTCGTCAAAAACGATGACTATTGTCCCCCCAACCGAATCGAGTTCGTCCCAGAGCCACTCGTTTACTTGTCGCCGCGGATACCCAGTTGGCTTTAGCTGGTCCGTGGGTGCACGTAGCTCATTCACTAACTGTATCGCGACCTGATAGCTTGTGCTTAAATCCTCACAGTTCGTCCGAATTGTCGTGACATCGATGTCGTATTCGGCTGCATCCGACTTGAGCTCATCAAGAAGATAGCGTGTGCATGCGGTCTTGCCAACACCGGCTTTTCCGTATAGAAAGATGTTCGACGGTTGATCGCCGTTGATAACCGGCTGCAACGCGGCGATATACTGCTGTAGCTCTTCGTCACGTCCCACTATCTCCTCAGGCTGGTAATCTTCACGAAGTGCATCACGGTTCTGGAAAATGTCCGTGTCTGGTTCAAACAACCCCATGTGTTTCTTTGTCGACACCATGACGGGGTAGTATTTAAAACCACTGTGTCTTCTGTGTCTATTGACTTCATATGATCACCCCATCATGTCCAGTGTCCCAGGATTTGAGTGGGAGTAGATACTCACAAATAAGCTTCTCAGGCAGTTGATACACCGAAGTGGAGGGTTGAGTAAGTAACAGTGCTATTTGACTCGTGAACGGCCTGTACTCGCCTAGCCACCGGGTATTTGAACACAGACTGATCAACGAAGACACTGGACACACTGGGGTGAGAGGGTGGTGATACCGCTCATGAGTATGAGACTAAAAATACAACCCATGTTGCGAGGGGCAAGCAGGCGATTATATGTCTCTCCCAACCGAGACTGACGGTCCTCTATTGGTAATTGAGTAACTCGGAATCGGGTGTGTGTCTATGGGAGGTCTTGAGATGTTATTTTGAGAGAATTCTGTACAGAGGCAGTGTATTGAGTGCTGACTGCGGGCAAAACATTCGACATGGTGGGGTGTCTGTGACACTAAAGTTCAGATGAAGATGGCTGGAACACTCGACACGGTGGGGTGCGTGAGTTCGCATTCGGAACTAAAACTGCAGACGAGAGACAGGACATAGTTTCGGTATCGCTGGAGTTCAGATTACTACGACCCGTCTATTGTTCACTGATAGACAGTTTCAGCCTGATCAGCTATTGCGTCCCAATCGTATTGCTGTGCACATTCGACCGAATCTTTCGATGGCCGTTTACCGTAAAGTGGCGTTGAGTGTTCTGTAAGGGGAACCAGTCTCCTCACTTCCTCGTAGTTTATCAGAGATTCTCACAGTCGCGGCGTATGGTCTTACGAATTCCGGACGAGTGGTTCATACCACTCTCTGTTTTCTCGATACCACTCAACGAACTTCGAGACACCTTCACGGATCGTGTGATCGGCCTCGTATCCAAGGAGGTCGTGTGCCTTCGATGTATCCGCATGCGTGTGCTCGGCATCGGCGTCGTGACGGTCTTCATAGACCAATTCTAGATCAGGGGCCAACTGGTCACGAATTTCCTCCGCTAGCGTTTTGATTTCGATATTGTCCGTCGAACCTATGTTAATAGCTTCACCGTCTGCTGCGTCTTCATCAAGTAACGTGACGTTCGCTTCGATGATATCCTCTATATAGGTGAAGTCTCGCGTCTGCGTGCCGTCGCCATAGATGATTGGCGGCTCATCGTTGATGCACCGAGAGACGAAGTTCGAAATGGCCATGTTTGGGCGCATCCGTGGGCCATATACAGTGAAATATCGCAGTGCAACAGTCGGCAAATCATACACCTCAGCATATGAACAGGCATATCGTTCAGCCGCTAGTTTCGATGCCCCATAGGGCGACACAGGCGTTGTCGGGTGTTGCTCATCGTATGGAAGATACTGAGGAACGCCATATACTGAAGACGAAGACGCCATTACGAACCGTTCGATACCCTCGTCCCGACAGGCATCAAGTAGATTTAGCGTGCCATCAACGTTGACTTCATCGTATTTTCGAGGATTCTGGACACTTGGTCTAACACCAGCCTGTGCAGCCTGGTGGTACACGTAGTCAGTGTCGGTGACCAAATCGGTGACAAAGTCTCTGTCACAGACATCCCCTTCGACAAATTCGTAGTTACCATCAGCCTTTTCGGCAGCCTCACGACCAATGTAGATATTATGTTGTTTAATATCAAGGTCGTAGAATGGTTCGAGTTTATCTACAACGACGACATCATGACCATCTCGGACAAAGCGTTCAGAGAGGTGTCCACCAATGAATCCTGCCCCTCCGGTGACAAGAATTTGCATTGGTGAGGTACTTGAGAGCTATAAATAAAAACTTCTTGAAATACAGTTGACCATAGGACTATACTCTGATCGCAGCAGCGACATTTGGAAGGAATTTGATCCCTTCGTTCAATATACTGAGGTATCGTTATAGTTCATGTTACCACGACCCGTCTATTGCTCGCTGGTAGACAGTTTCAGCCTGATCAGCTACCGCATCCCAATCGTATTGCTGTGCGCGTGTGACTGGATTTTTCGATGGACGCTCACCGTCTAAAGCATCATCGAGGGTGTCTGTGAGCGAGTCAACGGTGGGATCAACGAGAAAGCCCGCATCATCAAGGACTTCGTCTGCCGCCGAGTCTGGGTGGTCCGCAGCAATCACGGTGCAGTCGGCAGCCATCGCCTCGACGAACGTAATTCCGAATCCCTCTCTCGTTGAGGG
>Ga0207813_101094_pt1 | contig 10368 bp, 8 predicted proteins | sample A23E3SouthBayCA_2_FD_187730 | JGI IMG/M metagenome (GOLD analysis project Ga0207813, IMG submission 187730) | Aerobic enrichment media microbial communities from Eden Landing Ponds, California, USA - A23 E3 (4) (SPAdes) | ecosystem: Environmental > Aquatic > Marine > Unclassified | place... | reverse complement strand
GTTTTTCAGCACGAGCCGCGGCGCCGTCTCGGCCAGCCGTTCGGCCGTCGACGTGCCGGCGCCGCTGGCGTCCCGGAGGTAGATCACGTCGCCGGCGGCGAGCCCGAACTCCTCGTCGGCGTGCTCGATCGCGTCCCGGGTGAACTGTGGGACCGTCTTCACCGCCACGAGATCGCGATCGCCCGCCACGTCGCTGAAGTCGGAGTGATCGATCTTCCAGAGCGTCTTCAGTCGGGCGAGCTTCTCGTGGAGCGCTTCGTTCTCCGCGATCGCCTCGTCGCGCTCCCGTTCGAGGCGTTCCGCGCGGCGTTCGAGTCGGTTGACTTCCCGGCGCTCGCGGGCCTCACGGCGCTCCTGCTTGCGGGCGTCGCTGAGCTCGCGCTCGTACTCCCGGATCTTGTTCTCCTTCTCTTCGAGCTGCGCCTCCAGCTCCTCGGTGTGGTCTTTCAGGCGCTCGACTTGCGTCTCGAGGTCGCGGACGCGCTGTTCGGTCTCGGTGAGTTCGCGCTCCTCGTGTTCGTCCTCCTCGGCCTCGGTCCCGTCGTCGTCGCGCAGATCACGCAGCACCGCCTCGACGGACTCCTCGCCGGAGACCACGCGGGCGATGACCTCCTCGCGATCGAACTGCGGGGGGACTTTCTGGGCGATGCGCTCGAACTGGTCCATGTGGTCGTCGACGGCGTACAGCGCCGCCGCGAGCGCGTCGCGCTCGTGGTCGTTCTCGTAGGCGTGGTCCCGCGTACGGTGGAGCTTCTCGTCGACCGGCAGGTCGCTCTCGGGGAGCCAGCCCGCGGCGTCGAAGCTGCGCCGGAACTTCTCGACGGTCTCGGGCATCGGCGTCACGTCGGCGGCGACCAGCATCGGTCGCCCCCGCTCGATCAGCCACTCCGTGAGCTCCGCGGTGTCGCCGGTTCGCGAGGAGTAGAGGTCGTGGACGGTACCGTCGATGCTGACGACGGCGGCGGCGGTGGTCGTCCCGGGGTCGATGCCGACGATCACGTGATCGCGCCGCTTCACGAGCGGTTCGAACTCGATACCGTCCCGGCGCTCGCGCTCGATCTCGATGCGCACGTCGCCGTTGCGGGTCGCCGAGACGGGGATCTCCTCGGGCCGGGCTTCGACGGTGAAGATCGCGTTCGAGAGCCCGCCGTACTTCTCGGTCGCCTCCCGCTCGTACTCGAGCCCCGCGTCGTCGAGGTCCGACGCCACGTCCCGCGCCGCTTTCCGGACGTTGCCGTGGATTCGGCGGGTGTAGCGGTCCTGACTCCACCCGCCCTTCCCGGTCGAGCGCCCACGGGCGACTTTCACCGTCGTCGTGTCGCTGAAGGCGGTGACGCGCTGGCCGACGTTCCGGTGGGCCAGCCGCGCCGCGGCCTCGGCCTCCTGCATCGGCTTCTTCCCGTAGGGGACGCCGTAGCGGGAGGCGACACGGGAGAGGGGCTCGGGCCGGTTCGCCCCGGTCACCTGCACGAGGTGGGTCCCGGCCGGGAGCGCCCGCAGGAAGCCGACGAGCGCGTTCTTGTCGGCCGCGAGTTCGTACATGTTGTCGACGGCCAGCCGGCTGGGCTCCTCCTGTTCGATCAGCCGGCGGAGCTTCCGGCGCGAGACGGCGTCGCGGTCCAGTCGCTCCTCGTCGGGGCGGAGGATCACGAGGGCGTAGGTGGGCGAATCCCCGCGGATGTCGCCGCTCTGGATGTCGACGCCGAACACCGGCCCGTCGGTGGGGCTCGGGGCGTTCACAGCCTGGATTGGCGCTTGCCGGCTAAATATCCGACGCCGGCGGGGGTTCTTCGGCCGCTTTCGAAACGGACGGCGACTGCAGTCACCGCGACGGCTCGCGGTCGTCAGTGACGATCTCGACGCGTGCACCGCCGGTCGCGCGGTCGCCGATATCGAGGCGCCAGCCGTGGGCGCGTGCCGCCTCCCGGACGATGGAGAGGCCCAGCCCGGTCCCGTCCCGACGAGTGCTGAAACAGCGTTCGAAGGCCTGCTCCGGATCGACCTGGAACCCCGCCCCGTCGTCCACGACGGCGAAGCCGCCGTCGGTTGCCGTGACCCGGACCGTCACCGGAGCGGTGGCCTCGCGCCCGCCGTCGGGCGCCGCCTGCGAGTGGCTGCCGTGTTCGACGCTGTTCCGAAAGAGGTTCTCGAGCATCGCTGCCAGCGCCTCGGGATCGGCGGTGATCGTTCTGAGATTGTCGTCGAGAGCGAGGCTGGCTTCGGTGGTTTCGACAACGTTCCACGCCCGCCGCGCCGCGTCGTCGAGCGAAACCGGCTCACACTCCGTCTCCCCGTCACTTCGGCGGGTGAGAGTCAGCAGATCGTCGACCAGCGCCTCCATCCGCTCGGTCGCGCGCTCGGCACTCGCGAGCTGGTCGACGACAGCGTCGTCGGACGACTGCTCTTTCGCGAGTCTCACTGCGCCACTGGCCACGTTGAGCGGGTTACGAAGATCGTGGGAGACGACGCTCGTCACCTGCTCCACTCGGTCGCGCTCGCACTCGAGGGCGCGTTCGCGCTCGATCCGGTCGAGCGCCGTCGCCGCGTGGCCGGCGAGCGTCTCGGCGAAGCGTACGTCCTGCGGGTCGAACGGGCTGTCGCCGACCTTCCCGAAGCTGATCACTCCGTGATCGCCCAGCGGGACGTACATCGTCCGGCCGAACGGCGCCGCGTCGTAGGGGTCGTCATCGCCGTCGTCGGGCACGTCGTAGGTGACCGTCTCACCGGTCCGGAACGCGCGGCCGTGGTGGGTTCCGTCGACCGGGAACGGTGGCCGCTCGTCGACGGCGTCGTCGCTCCGGCCGCCAACCGATGCTGCCTCCAGCACGTTGCGGTCGGAGTCGTGGAACCGCACACCGGTGCCGGGCACGTTCAGCACCGCTTCCGCCGTCTCGACGGCGACGTTCGCGACCGTATGCCGGTCCGTCGCGCGCAGCAGCGAGTCGGCCGCAGCGTGGAGCGCCGCGAGGGTCTGCTCCTTCCGCGCCGCCTGCGTGGCGTCGTGGACCGCCGTCTGCACGTCGATGAGGCTGCCGGCTCCCTTCCGGACGAACGCGGTCGCGTCGGCGGTCGCCTCGGGCGGGATGGCGGCGGACTCGGACCCCGAGACGAGGACGAACGGCGCGTCGACGCCGGACGCCCGGAGGGCGTCGTGGAACTCCCCGCCGGACATCGCCGGCATCTCGAAGTCGCTGACGACGCAGTCGATGTCGTTCTCGGTTACCCACGAGAGCGCCGCTTCAGGACAGTCGAACGCCTCGATTTCGAGGTTTTCGGCGTCAGTTAGCGCAGTCTGCAGAAGAGCACGATAAGCGTCGTCGTCGTCGACTAGCAGCACCCGTACGGTCCCGAGCATGTGCGAACGATGCCCGTGACCGGGAAAAAGCGTTCGTAATTGTGATATATAGCGGTGCTGTGGGTCCCAGTCCCCTATCCGCTGTCCGGGAACGGGACCTCGACGGTTTTGCCGTCCTCGGCGACGAAACACTCCCCGTCGAACACCCCTGCCGCCTCGCGCTGGTGTTCACGAGCGTCACCGGGATAGCGCGAGGAGATGTGGGTCAGCGCCAGCCGCTTGGCGCCGGCCCGCTGGGCGATCCTGCCGGCGTCCCGCGCCGTGGAGTGGCCGGTCGAGCGCGCCCGGCCGGCCATCTCGTCGTCGAACGTCGCGTCGTGGATCAGTAGGTCCGGCTCCTCGGCGATCTCGACGGTCGCGTCGACGGGTCGGGTGTCGCCGGTGTACACCAGCGAGCGGCCGGGCCGCGGGTCGCCGACGACCTGGTCGGGCTCGATAACCCGGCCGTCGTCGAGTTCGACCGACTCGCCGGCGTGGAGCTTCCCGTACGCCGGCCCGGGGGGGATCTCCAGCTCCTTCTCGGCTTTCTCGCGGTTGAAGCGCCCTTTGCGGTCGTCCTCGATCAGCGCGTACCCCTGTGAGGTGGTGCGGTGTTCGGTCTCGAACGCGCGGATCTCGAACGCCTCGCCCTCGAGTGCGACGGTGCCCGGCGTGACCTCGTGGATCCGGACCGGGAACGCCGTATCGTGGCCCCCGGCGCCGATCAAGTCCCGCACGTCGCGCCGGGAGCCGGGCGGGCAGTGGATCGCGAGCGAGTCGGTTCGGTCCTGGAAGTCCCAGGTCTGGAGCAGGCCAGGGAGGCCAAGGACGTGGTCGCCGTGGAGGTGGCTGATGAAGACGTGCCCCACGTCGAATCCCGTGTTGAACCGCATCATCTGGCGCTGGGTGCCCTCGCCGCAGTCGAAGAGGAACCGCTCGCCCTCGCGGCTCACCATCACCGCGCTGGGGGCGCGTCGCGTCGTCGGCACGGCGCCGCTGGTGCCGAGAAACGTCGTCCGGAGAGTCATGGGCGAGAGTGGTTCCGGCGCGGGTTTACCGCTGTCGACTCCGTATGCGTCGCCGCGGAACCCCGGGACCGCGACCTTCTTACCGCCCGCGTCGCTACGTTTTCCTAATGGACGAACCGCTCTGGACCGAGCGCTACGCGCCCACGATCGCGGATCTCCCACAGGCGGAGGCCCGCGAGCGACTGGCGCGGGCCGTCGACGAGCCGATGAACCTCGTCGTCCAGGGGCCGCCGGGGGCTGGCAAAACCGCCGCCGCGCGGGCGCTGGCCCGCGAGTCGCACGACGACTACGAGAACGATCTCGTGGAGATCAACGTCGCGGACTTCTTCGACCGCACGAAAAAGGAGATCCGGGAGGACCCCCGGTTCGCGCAGTTCCTCGAGGGGCGGAGCCGGATGGCCAAACGCGACATGATCAACCGCGTGCTCAAGGAGTCCGCGAGCTACGCGCCGGTCTCGGGCGAGTTCAAGACGATCCTGCTCGACAACGCCGAGGCGATCCGGGAGGACTTCCAGCAGGCGCTGCGCCGCGTGATGGAGCAGCACCACCGCACCACGCAGTTCGTGATCGCGACGCGGCAGCCCTCGAAGCTGATCGCGCCGATCCGGTCGCGCTGTTTCCCGGTGCCCGTCCGGGCGCCGAGCCACGACGAGATCGAGGACGTGCTCGCGGGGATCCTCGACGCCGAGGCCGTCGAGTACGACGCCGAGGCCGTCGAGTACGACGCCGACGGTCTGGAGTTCATCGCGGGCTACGCCGACGGCGACCTGCGAAAGGCCGTCCTCGGCGCCCAGACGACCGCCGCCCAGCACGACGAGGTGACGATGGGGGCGGCCTACGAGGTGCTGGACGACGTGGGCCACGACGACGAGCTCTCGGCGGCGCTCCGGGCCGCCTCGGAGGGCGACTTCTCGACGGCGCGCTCGACGGTCGACGACCTGCTCGACGAGGGGTACGACGGCGAGGAACTCCTCCAGGAGCTCCTGCGTGTGGCCCGCAGCGAGTACTCAGGGGAGACGCTCGCGCGCCTCCACCGGCTCGCAGGCGAGGCTGATCTCGACCTCACCGAGGGCTCCGACGACACGATCCACTTGACCCACCTGTTGAGTTCGTGGGCCGCCGGCCACGAGCAGCTCCGGGGGGCGGCCTGAATGGTTCGGTGGCTCGCCCCCGGGGCGCTGCGCTACGGGCTCCCGCCGCTGCTCGCGGGGGGCGCTCTGACGCCGATCTCGGGTCCGATCGGGCTCTCGTTGGTCGCGCTGGGGGTGGCGGCGATCCTGTTCCACCGCGACCCCGAGCGCCAGCCGCCCGCATCCGGCTTCGTCGCCCCCGCCGACGGCAGCGTCTCGGTCGTCCGCGAGGAGGCGGGCCGCATCCGTGTCGGCGTGTTCATGAACGTCACCGACGTGCACGTCAACCGCGCGCCGGCAGCGGGGACCGTCGACTCGGTCACCCACCGTCCCGGCGCGAACAAGCCCGCGTTCTCGAAGGACTCCGACCGGAACGAGCGCGTCGACGTCGACTGCGGCGAGTTCGAAGTGTCGCTGATCGCCGGCTGGTTCGCGCGACGGATCCACCCCTACGTCGAGGCGGGCGACGACCTGGCCCGCGGCGACAAGCTCGGCCACATCAGCTTCGGCAGCCGCGCGGACGTGCTCCTGCCTGAGCGCGTCGAGCACGCGGATCTGCGCGTGAAGAAGGGGGAGGACGTGACCGCCGGGGAGACGGTCGTCGCCGTCGACCCCGCCGAGTAGTCAGCGCTGTTTCTCCAGCACGTGGACGTGCCGCGTGAGCGACCGGTGAACCCGTCGCTCGAAGCGATCGGTCACCCGCCAGTCGGTCGCCGCGACCGCGTCGTGCCAGTCGCGGTCGGCCATCAACACGCAGGTCGCATCGCCACGGCTGACTCGCGCGACCTCGGCGAGCGCCCCCTCGACCAGATCCGCCAGCCGATGGGTCGCGATCTTCGACTGCCGGCCGTAGGGCGCGTCGAAGACGACACCGTCGACGCTGTCGTCCCGGAGCGGGAGGCGGGTAGCGTCCGCTCGGGCGACGGCAGCCGCGCGGTCCTCGGGCAGCAGCGCGTCGAGGTTCTCCTTCGTCCCGCGGACCATCTTCCACTGGGCGTCGGTGCCGACCACGTCGGCGCCGACGAGGCCGGCCTCGATCAGGGTGCCGCCGGTCCCACACATCGGGTCCAGAACCCGCCGCCCGGGCGCCGCGCCGGCGATGTTCGCCAGCGCACGGGCGTCCATCGGCGCCATGCTCCCCGGCTGGAAGAACGGCCGATCGGTCGGCTGGCGCTCGCCGAAGTCGCGCTCGGACTCGCAGTCGAGCCAGCCCAGCACGCAGACCCCTTCACTCGGCGGAATCTGCCCCTGCTGAGCGGCCGCGGCGTCGCTGTCCGGGTCCGCCAGGCCGTCGTCGGCGGAGAACAGCGCCCGGAGCTCATGGTCCGGATCGTCGAGGTCGACCTCGAACCCGCGATCGACCAGTACGCCGCCGAGTCGGCGCTCGGCGTCGCGCGTGCTCACGCCCGTCAGCCCGCGCACGTCGCGAGCCCGGACGGCGACGGTCCCCTCGCGGTCGATGGCGGCCGCCTCGAGCGCGATCGCGGCGGCGTCGACGCTCGCGTCGGCCCGGGCGAGCAGTTCGTCGGCGGCGTGGGTGTAGGCCAGCCCCCGGAGCTGATCGCGGTCGACGTGGCCCGCGCGGGCGAGCCCGGGGGCGAGGCGTTCGACGCCGGCGGCCGCGGCCGCGGCCTCCCGGGCGGCGAAGGCGTCGTCCTCGCCGGCGAGTTCGAGACAGTACACGCCCGGGTGTGCGGCCGGGGTCGGAAAGAGGCTACCGCTCCGCCCCTGTCACTGCCGGCGGATCCGGCCTGTCGGTCCCACCAACCTATTTAAACCTCACCGCCGACCCTTAAAGCGATGACCGATCCCAAGGAGACGATCACCATCGAGAACGTCGTTGCCTCGACGGGTATCGGCCAGGAGCTCGACCTCCAGAGCGTCGCCATGGATCTGGAAGGGGCCGACTACGACCCCGAGCAGTTCCCCGGCCTCGTCTACCGCACGCAGGAGCCCAAATCCGCCGCGCTAATCTTCCGCTCGGGCAAGATCGTCTGCACCGGCGCGAAGTCGACCGACGACGTGCACGAGAGTCTCCACATCGTCTTCAGGAAGCTGCGGGACCTCAGCATCCCCATCGAGGACGATCCCGAGATCACGGTCCAGAACATCGTCACCAGCGCCGACCTCGGCGAGAGCCTCAACCTCAACGCGATCGCGATCGGGCTGGGGTTGGAGAGTATCGAGTACGAGCCGGAGCAGTTCCCCGGGCTCGTCTATCGGCTGGACGAGCCCGACGTGGTCGCGCTCCTGTTCGGCTCGGGCAAGCTCGTCATTACCGGCGGGAAGGAGCCGGCTGACGCCGCCGCGGCCGTCGACGTGATCACCGAGCGGCTGGACGAACTCGGCCTGCTCGGCTGAGCGGTCGTGTCCGTGCTACTCTCCTTGGACGCCGTCCGGGTTGCCGCCCTGCAGGCGCCGCTGCAGTCGACGACGGTGTCGATCCTCGCGACGTACTTGCTGTTCGCGGCGTTTCTCTCCCTCACCGCGTTCATCGCCGCCCGGAACCTGTTGGGCGACGTGTCGCTCCGCCGGCACGCGCTCGTGGGACCGCCGATCGCGGCCATCGCCTTCCTCGCGGCGACGTTCGAGTTCTCGCCGTTCCTGGCGCTCGGGGCCGCGCTCGCCGTCGACGCCGTCGCCTTCCGCCAGCTCCACGACCTCGACCGTCGGTTGCTGGCCGGCGTCGTCGTGATCCACTTCGTCGTGAGCGTCATCCTCGGCGCGATCCTGTTCAGCCTGATCGTGCTGCTCGGCTCGGCGCCGGTGTAGGCGTCCCCGTTCGGCGGCGCCGCTCGACAGAGGAACGACGGGTTAACGCCTCCCCGCTGCCGACCGTTCCCGCATGCCCACGCTCCACGTCACGAACGGCCGCGTACTCCACCCCGATCACTCCATCACCGCGTCGGACGTGCTGATCGACCAGTCGACCGGCACCATCGAGCGCGTCGCCGCCCCCGGCGAGATCGACGCCACGGCCGAGGAGACCCTCGACGCCGCGGGCGGGCTCGTCGTCCCGGGCCTGATTAACGCCCACGGTCACGCCGCGATGACGCTGCTCCGAGGGTACGCCGACGACAAGCCGCTGGACGCGTGGCTCCAGGAGGACATCTGGCCCGTCGAAGCCGAACTCACCGCCGAGGACATCCGGATCGGCACGGAGCTCGCCGCGGTGGAGATGATCCGTACCGGCACCACCGGCTTCGCGGACATGTACTTCGAGGAGCCACACGTCGCCGGTGTCGTCGAAGCCTCGGGACTGCGCGCGCTGCTCGGCCACGGCTTCGTCTCCGTCGGGAAGGACGAGGAGGACGCCCGGGAGGACCTGGAGACGAGCGTCAACTTCGCCGCCCAGTACGACGGGCTCGCCAGCGGCCGCATCGCCACGGCGGTGATGCCCCACTCGCTGACCACCGTGAACGAGGAGCTGCTCCGCGAGGCGGTCGAGCGCGCCCGCGACGCCGACGTGCCGATCCACATCCACGCTAACGAGACCAAACAGGAGGTCAAACCGATCGTCGACGAGCGCGGGACCCGCCCGCTCGAGTACGCCGAAGACGTGGGGCTGCTGGCGGACGGCGACTTCCTCGCCCACTGCGTCCACGTCGACGACGAGGAGATCGAGCGACTCGCTGCCAGCGACGCCACGGCGGTTCACTGCCCCGCCTCGAACGCCAAGCTCGCCTCCGGGATCGCCCCCGTCGCCGACCTACTCGACGCCGGCGTCACGGTCGGCCTCGGCACCGACGGCGCGGCCTCGAACAACGATCTCGACATGTTCGACGAGATCCGCGACGCCGCGATGTTGGGGAAACTCGGCGCCGACGACGCCGCGGCGGTCCCCGCGAGCGCGGCCGTCCGGATGGCCACCGAGGGCTCGGCGGCGGCGCTCGGCTTCGACTCCGGCCGGATCGAGGAAGGCGCGAACGCCGACCTCGCAGTCGTGGACCTCGACGCAGCCCACCTGACGCCGGCGCACGATCTGGTGAGTCACCTCGCGTACGCGACCAGCGGGCAGGACGTGCGGCACACGGTCTGTGACGGGCAGGTGCTGATGGCAGAGCGCGAGATCCAGACGCTCGACGCGGCGGCCATCCGGGAGCGCGCCCAAGAGCAGGCCGAAGAGCTGGTGGCGCGGGTGGCCTGACCGCCCGCGATGGACCGCAGCGAGCTCCGGTTCTCGGGCTGGGAGTTGGTCGCGACCGCGGCCGTAGCGCTCGGCGCGGCGGGCGTCTACCAGTTCGGTTGGTCGTCGATCCGACTCCCGCTCGGCGGGCGGCTCGGGGCGCCGGAGTCGGCGCTCGGCACCGTGTTCACCCTGTTCGTCGTCTTCCAGACGCTCGGCCAGTTCCCTGCGGGCTGGGTGCGCGACCGGTACGGTCCCCGGATCCCGCTGCTCGCTGGGGCGCTCTGCCTGGCTGGGGGGTTCGTGGGCGTCGGGCTCGCTGACTCCCTGCCCGTCGCTGCGGCGAGCTACGCGCTCGGCGGCGTCGGCGTCAGCGCCGTCTACACTGTCGCCGTCAACACGCCCGTGAAGTGGTTCCACGACCGCCGCGGGCTCGCGACCGGCGTGGTCGGGATGTCGTTTAGCGGGTTCAGCTTCCTGGTGATCCCGACGATCCGGGGCCGTGTCGGCGAGGCGTTCGAGGGGACGATGTTCGTGCTCGCGGTAGTCGCCGGCGGCGGCGCCGTGCTGGCGGCGGTGGTGCTGCGGGACCCGCCACGGACGTCGGACACCGACGACTCGCCCGCGGCGGCGCTCGACGAGCGGGCGTGGACCTGGCGGGAGTCGGTTCGAACGTGGCAGTTCTGGCTGCTGTACGTCGTGTTCGCCGCTACCAACGGCGTGGGACTGATGATCATCGGGAAGATCGTC
>Ga0207813_101090_pt1 | contig 10470 bp, 13 predicted proteins | sample A23E3SouthBayCA_2_FD_187730 | JGI IMG/M metagenome (GOLD analysis project Ga0207813, IMG submission 187730) | Aerobic enrichment media microbial communities from Eden Landing Ponds, California, USA - A23 E3 (4) (SPAdes) | ecosystem: Environmental > Aquatic > Marine > Unclassified | place... | reverse complement strand
GCAGGCCCGTGGTCGCCTGAGCGGGCTCTATCCGCGCGGGCGGTGCTGAGAGCGCGGATATCCCGCTCAGCGACCGCGAGCGCGCCGAGGGCTTCCATCTCACGAGCACGACCGCGGTTGCGGTGATTCTCGCAACTCAGAATGTTTCATCTACAGCAGAGAGTGAACGTTTCTACGGCATGCTCCAGGAGACCGAGGCGTGGGCTTTTCGTCGGCCGGTCCGAGAGACGACGCATGGACGAGTTCGCCGCGGACCCGCCGATAGAGCAGCGGGTCGGCGACCGCCTGGCCGAGCGCGATGAGACAGTGGCCGTCGCCGAGGGGTGTACCGGCGGCCTCGTCGGCGCGCTACTCACGAGCGCCCCCGGTGCGAGCCGCTACCTCGACCGCGTGGTCGTCCCCTACGACTACGACGCGCTCCGGGACCTGCTCGCCGTCTCGCGGGAGACACTCGACACACACGGTGCGGTCAGCGAACAGGCTGTCCGCGAGGTCGCACAGGGTGTCCGCGATACGGCGGACGCGACCTGGGGCGTGGGCACGGCGGGCGTCACCGGCCCCGGCGGCGGGAGCACGGAGACGCCCGTGGGAACCGTCTTCGTCGGCGTCGCCTACGCCGCACCCTGGGGGTCGGGCGAGTCGGAGACGACGGTCACCCGCTACGCCTTCGAGGGGAACCGCGCCACCGTCCGCGAACGGGCGGCACGGCAGGCGCTGACGGACCTCCACGAGGCCGCCGGAGTACTGGAGAACTGACGCTACAGGAGGGGTCAACCTCGATAGCGGGCCAGTTCCCGTCAGAGGTCACGCGGGACGCGCAGTTCGGTGTCGGTGATCGTGTCGACGCTGTCGCCGGGGACGCGGATGTCGTCAGCGTCGGCGTCGCCGAAGCCGAAGCCCTGGACGACCGCCTCCCCGATGTCGGGGTCGGGCTCGACGTACGCGACGTTCTCGTCGGTGTCGACTTCGGTGACGATCCCGATCTGTTCGCCCTCGGCGTCCATCAGGTATTTGCCTTCGTCTTCGGTGGAGAGGATCGACATCTCACCGGTACGTCGGGCCGACGACGGATGAGTGGTCGGGGTTCGTGCGGAGGGCGACGGGAGGGGGACAACTGCCGACCTCCGTATCGACGGCGACGGAGGGAAACGCTTGTGACGCCCCCGACCCACGCGCCGTCATGGACAAGCGCGGGCACGTGTTGAACGCCGTGTTGCTGGCGATCGGCGTCGGGTTCATCCTCGAACCGGCGGGCGACGTCGCGACGCTCCGGCAGATTGCGGCCGTGTTCGTACCGCTCGTGCTCGGGGCGCTCTTTCCGGACGTCGACACACACTTCGGCAAACACCGCAAGACGCTCCACAACCTCCCGGTGCTGGCGGTCGTCGCCGCCTACCCCGTCTACTTCGGCAACCTCCACTGGGTGTGGCTCGGCGTCGTCACCCACTACGTCCTCGACGTGCTCGGGACCACGCGCGGGATCGCACTGTTTTACCCCCTCTGGGACGAGGAGTTCGGGCTCCCGGTCGGCGTCCCCGTCAAGAGCGACTGGGCCAACATCGTGATGCTCGCCGTCACCGCCTTCGAGATCGCCGTCGCGGCGTTCGCCGTCTTCGTCCTCCCGGAGTATCTCCCGCCCGAAGTGCTGAACGTTATCGGGGTGTGACCTCCCGAACGCGACCGGTGCCCGACTGCGGGGGAACGCTTTTCATAGCCGCTCCGGTATCTCGACCGATGGCACCCTGGAAGTGTGGTATCGACGGCGACGACACGGAGTTCGAGCGCGTCGAGGACCTCATCGTCCACCAGTCGACCGTCCACGACCGCATCGAGTGTGCGGTCTGCGGGACGGTCGTGCCGGACGGCTACTTCGCCATCCGCCACGCCTTCGACGAGCACAGTCGCGCCGAGTACGTCCGCGCCTACGACGCCAGCGCGAAGGAAGTCCGACGCCGCGAGAGCGTCAAGGAAGCCGTCGAGTCCGAGGCCGACATCCGCGAAGTCGTCGAACGACTCGAAGACGACACCGGCGTAGTCTGACCCGGTGACCGCTCGTCACGGGCGACGACGCGAGCGCCACCGGCCCGTTTCAGATCCCAAATATCGGGACGAACCGGAAGGTGAGATACGCGCCGGCGGTCGCGATCACGGGCACGACGTTTTGCATCAGGACGACGCGAGCGGTCGTCGCGGGGTCGAACAGCGCCGCGCCGGCGGGGACGTCGTCGGGGTCCTCCTCGCCGATCGGCGGTAGTTCCTCGCCCTCTTCGTCGACGGCGAGTGCGTTGACGGTGACCGAGGGCGTCGTTTCGCTCTCGGGGGAGACGGCCTCCGGAACGGTCACCGGCCGCGTCGCCCGCCCCCAGCCCAGTCCGATGATGCTCATCGTCGCGATGATGACGAAACTCGCGGGGATGCCGAGCGCCGACAGGAACACGACGAGCGTCGAACTGACCGACGCGACGACGATCGCGGCCGTCAGCGGCAGTTCAGTGATGTCGCTGCCCATCGTCTCGAGGGTGCGGCGGGCGATGGTGAACGCGCCGACCGCGACGGCGATCCCGCCGAAGATGATCGCCGGATTCATCGCGAGTTCGTCGCTCCCGACCAGCGGTGCGACGGCGTTGGCGATGTTCGAGGTCCCCGAACTGAACGCCATCAGACAGCCGATCGCGACGACCGTGACCGTCCCGAACAGTTCCCGGCGGTTGGTCGTCCGGTGGACCCGCGGGACCGGCAGGATCCCCGAGCGGTCGACGTCTAACAGCGGGCCCGTGCTACGCTCCATCGCGACGAACCGGTTGATCCGCGCGTAGAAGTACCGCCCGATGACGAGCGACACCCAGAAGCCGATGATCGGCGAGACGACCCACCAGATGACTATCTCACCCATGACGGCGAAGTCCAGGACGCCACCCGCGAGAGCGAGTCCCGCGATGGCACCGACGGCCGTCATCGACGTCGAGGCGGGCACGCCGAAGACGTTCCCGACGAGCAGCGCGATCCCGATGAAAAAGAGGACGCCGATGGACGATTCGAGCGTGAACACGCCGGGGTCGACGACCAGTTCGGTGCCGAGTTTCGTCACGACGTTGCGCCCGATCGTCCACGCACCGACGAAGAAGAACACACCCATCAACGCGGCGGCACCGGTCTTCGAGATGGCGTCTGCGCCGACAGCCGGCCCGAACGCCGGCCCCGTCGTCGACCCGCCGATGTTGTAGGCGACGAACATCGAGACGAGCACGCCGACGACCAGGAGGAGTTCGACCATCAGTCCGTCCCGTTCCCCGTCCGCCCCTCGTCTTTGTCTTCGTCTCCATCCTTTTCGTCCCCGCTTCTGTCGTCCCCGTCTCTGTCGTCTCCGTCATCGCCGTCACTACTCTCCCCGTCGGCCGCCTCTAGCTCCATCTCGTGTGTCTCCGTTGCGGTTTCGCCGACTTTCTCCTCGACGGCCTCGGTGACGGTCTCTTCGACTGTCTCCTCGACCGCTTCACTGACCGTCTCCTCGACGGTGTCACCGACCTTTTCTTCGACCGTGTCACCGACCTTCTCTTCGACCGTTTCCTCGACCGCTTCACTGACCGTCTCCTCGACAGTCTCGCCGACTTTCTCTTCGACGGTTTCCTCGACGGTCTCCCCGACAGTTTCCTCGACGGTTTCCTCGACAGTCTCCCCGACAGTTTCCCCGACTGTTTCCTCGACAGTCTCCCCGACAGTCTCCTCGACGGTCTCCCCGACTTTCTCCTCGACCGCCTTCTCGACGGTTTCGCCGACCCTCTGCTCGACTGTTTCGTCGACGGTATCACCGACAGTTTCCCCGACTTTCGCCTCGACGGTCTCGCCGACAGTCTCCTCGACGGTCTCGCCGACAGTCTCCTCGACGGTTTCCTCGACAGTCTCGCCGACTTTCTCTTCGACCGTCTCGTCGACCGTCTCTTCGACGGTCTCTTCGACTGTTTCTTTGACGGCCGTCGTCATCCAGTCGGGGTCGAACCGGGCCATCTTCCAGACGACGTGGATGACGTAGGAGATCAGGACACCGAAGCCGAAAGCCAGTCCGAGCCTGGTGTCTGTGACCACGATCAGCCCGACCGAGACGGCGATCAACAGTCCGTAGACGAGGTCGACGATCGAGTCGACGCGACTCGGATTCATGACGATCCCGGGACGTTCCCGGTTATTTGGGTAGCGAGAGCGACTCGCTGTCCACGAGAGGAATGAAAGGACACGTGTATCTACAGGCAGTGGCCCTCCCCCCAAATACCTTGGCAAAGTCGGAGGAACGGACCCGTCCGGAACTCACCCCTTCGAGGAGAGCAGGTAGCCGCCGACCCCGAGGGAGACGACGGCGAGCATGACGGCGCCGAGTCGGAGCAGTTGCGGCGTCGACCCGAGCGGCGGCTGGCCGGTCGACGTGCGCATCAGTTCGTAGCGCATGGCACGCTCGCGGCGCTGCTGTCTTTCGGTTTCGTTCAGCCCCTCCTCGCGGGGGTAGTAGTACTCGTCGGCCCGCGGGAGGTTCCCGTCGTCTTCGGGGCGTACGATCACGACCTCACCGGCCGCGGACATGTTCCCGGACTCGAAGGCGTCCTGGCGCTCGGCGTCCGTCGGATAGACGAACGCGGGGGCACCCTCGCCGACGGCGACGCGGTACTCACCGTCGTGTTCCAGCGTCTCGACGTAGAGTTCCTGTCCGCGGTCGGAGAGGTTCTCGTAGGTGACGATCCGGACCCCCTGCTGGCGGAGTTCCGCCGGCGGCGCGTCGGTACTGCCCCCCGTGTCGTGGGTCAGCATCGCCTGGACCGGGAAGGCGGCCGGGACGACGAACAGCACGATAGCCAGGACGACCAGCGCTGTCCCGACTGTGTTGCGTCTGTTCATCGTGGTCACTCCAGATCCGCCCGTTCGAACAGCCAGTAGCCGACCAGTAGCGGGACGACCAGCCAGAATGCCAGGACGACGACCGAGAACTCGTCTTGCAGGTAGAGCGGGAGTTCCGTGTTGGCCGCGGCCGACCCGTAGCTGATATCGTCGGGCAGACTGGACATGAAGATCACCTGGCGCATGTCGGCCGGGAGCACCAGGTTCGTCGCCTTCCGGTAGGCGAGGTAGGGGCTGGTGTACTGGACGGCGTTGTACAGGTCGGGGTTGGGGTCGGCACCCAGGATCGTCGTGTGGAGCCACCGGACCATCCTCGGGATCTGGACCAGCGGGAAGACGTAGAGAATGACGAGCACGAAGTACGATCCGAAGGCGCCGGCGATGGCACGACTCTTCGAGGCCGCCGCGGCGGACATCGAGACGGCGACGCTGACGAACGTCGCACCGTAGACGAGCGTCACGAGGAACGTCCCGAAGACGACGGCGGCCGGGAACGCGCCGTGACGGGTCAGTGCGACGCTGATCGCGGCGACGTACATGAACCCGATACCGGCCGCGACGATGCCGAGTCTGCTCGTGAGTTTCCCCAGGAAGACGTCCCGGCGGGTGTTCGGGAGCGAGAGGAGGAACTTGATCCCGCCGCCCTCGCGCTCGCCGGCGATGGCGAGATAGCTCGCCACCAGCGCGACGACGGGCAACAGGATCGACATGATGAGCGTCAGCGTCTGGAACAGCGACTGGACCGTCTCGGTGCTCGTCCCGGCGGAACTCCCCGAGACGTACGCGAGCAGCGCCGCGATGAGCCCGAGGACGATCGCCGCCGCCCAGAGCATCCGCGACCGACGCGCGCCCCTGAAGTCCTTCCGGACGACCGAGACCGAACTCATGCAGACGCCTCCTGGGAGTCCGGTCCGCCGCCCGACCCGGAGTCGGAGTCGGAGCCGGACCCCGCGCCGGCCGCCGGCGCGTCCGCGAGTCCGTCGCCGTCGCGCCCACCACCCGTGTACTGGTTGAACAGTTCTTCCAGCGAGGTGTTCTCCGCGAGGATGTCCACGACGTCTGCCCGGTCGTCCACGTGTCGCACCACGTCGACCTTCGCAGCGGGGTCGGTACACTGTGCGGTCAGGCGCGCGCCGTCGACGCTGACCGTGGCGACGCCGTCGATGTCGCCCAGTCCGTCGACCGACGGCGGCGAGGCACACTGCAGTTCGATGCTGCCGCGGCCGCCTGCGTTCTCGCGCAGGCCCTCGATGGTGTCCAGCGCCGTGAGTCGCCCCTCGTTCATGACGCCGACACGGTCACAGACCGCCTCCACCTCGCTGAGGATGTGCGAGGAGAAGAAGACGGTCGTCCCGTTCTCGGCGCGGTCGCGGACGAGCGAGCGCATCTGCTGGATGCCGTTGGGGTCTAATCCTGTGGAGGGTTCGTCCAGGATGAGCAGGTCCGGGTCGTCGACCAGCGCCATCCCGAAGGCGAGGCGCTGTTGCATCCCCTTCGAGTACCCTTTCGCCTTGCGGTCGGCGTCGTCGAGGATGCCGACCATGTCGAGTATCTCGTCGGGGTCGTCGTCCGCACCCCGCGTCTCGATGGTCCACTCGAGGTACTCCCGTCCCGTGAGGTAGTCGTCGAAGCCGTACCCCTCGGGGAGGACGCCGATGCGCTCGCGGATCGCCTCGGGCCGGCGCTGGGCGTCCATGCCGAACACCTCTGCCGACCCCTCGGTCGGCCGGATGAAGTCGAGCAACATGTTGATCGTCGTCGACTTCCCGGCGCCGTTCGGCCCGAGGAACCCGAAGATCTCCCCCTCCTCGATGGTGAGGTCGAGGTCCTCGACGGCGACGACGTCGCCGAATCGTTTCGTGAGTCCGTTCGTCTCGATAGAGGGCATTCTCCCTCGTGGCCACAGACGCCCGCGGCAAGTGTCTTGTCATCACTGAAACGTCCGTTTCACTATCCGTGTGAGGGGCTGACACGGCGGATCCACGGCTCCCCTCTCGACCAGCGGTGGACCGCCCGACGAAACCTGACCGTCGGGAGGTTCATACGGCACTCGCCCCTACGACCGGTGATGCACGCGCCGACACCGGACGTCGAGCCGGTCCTCGTGGACCTGGACCGGCGGGGCTACGAGACGACGCGACTCGACGGGCCGACCACACCACCGGCGGTCGCGGCGGGCGGCGACCCGCCGAACGCGGTGACGGACCGTCCGCTCTCGGTCGAACCGCTGGCCGAGGCGTCACCCCTGTCGGTCGTCGCCGCGCTCGCCGACGCCGCCCGCGAGCAACGGGGGACGCTGTTCGTCGCCGGCCCCGACACCGCCGAGCGAGTCGTGGGGATCCTCTCGGATCCGTTCCTGCTCGCCGGTGACCGTGAAGACGGCGGCCCCGGGGACGGTGACGGCGACGCCGGCGGCCGGTCGTTCTACTCGATCCCGGACCGGATCCGCTGCACAGACGGCACGCTCGCGGCGGTCGCGGCCGCCGACCCGGACTGGCGCGAGGACGACGAGACCGGGGGCGTCACCGGCGACGAGCGCGCACTCCTCCTGGAGTCGGACGGCGAGGTGCTCGCGGCGCTCGAATCCGTCGACGCGCTCACCTGTCCCGGGCCCGACCCCGGGGCGTTCCAGTTCCGGTACGCACGCGGCGAGGACAAGCGCTTCCACGTCTCCAGTCGCGACCGCGAGGTCGGCACGTTCACGAGTCTGCGGGCGATGCGGTCGCGGGGTTTCCACCCGGTGGACCTGCCGCTCGTCCCCGAACACCACCTCCGGGAGAACGCGGGCCTCGCGCGCCGCTGGACGGTTGCGGTCGTCAACGACGGGTCGGTCGAGTACGTGACTGCCTGAGCCACACCACTCGCGACCGGGCAGGGACGGCAACTGGTTTCGACCGCCGGTCGACGGGGGACGTGGACGATACGAACCGCTCCTGAGTGTCGGTAGCAACGTCAGTATCGTCGAAATATCGACACCGGACTACGAGGGCCACGAGCGCGCTCGTGGGCCGAACGTGGCCGGCACACCCCACGAACGCGAGCGAAGCGAGCGTTATCGCTCTTCGGAGTCGAGGACGCGGATCTGGTCGCCGCGGACGGTGACCGGGATCGGGACCGTCGCCTCGTACAGTTCGACGGTCACCTGGTCTTTACCCTCGTCGATGCGCTGGACCTGGGCTTTCTCGCCTTTGAACGGGCCGGCGATGAGTTCGACGATGTCGCCCTCGGCGATCCCCTCGACGTCGGGTTTCGGCGAGAGGAAGTGTTCGACCTCGGAGATGGGCGTCTCGCCGGGGACGACGCCGTTGGCGTGGGGGATCTCGTCCATGATGCGGTCGAAGACGGCGATGTTGTCGGCCTCGACCATCACGTAGGAGGTCAGCGAGTCCGGCGCGAGCGCGGCGTGGACCTCCTCTTCCTCACGATTCATGATCATGTCCGCGACGGTCTGTTCCTGGCTCGCGGTGGTCTTGACGTTGAAGATGGGCATCACGGACCACCCGGCACGAAGTTCATGATCATGAAGATCAGAAAGCCGAGGATGCCGACGAAGATGATGCCGGCACCGGCGATCTTGGCGACCTGCGAGAACTCCTCCCAGGAGGGCGTACTCGCCAGTTTGAGCACGCGGACGTAGGAGTTCAGGTCGTACGGGACGTTCATGGACGGTCGTTGCCGGTCGGGGCTTTTCTATCTATTGGTTGTGCCCCTCCGGGGGCTGGCACGCGGTAGAACCCCCGACGGCGGCGACGTGTGCCGGCTCGCTGCCGGTGCCGTCACTTGGAGGCGACGGCAGCGGCGTCGCCCAGAACCGTTTTACGCCCGAGCGGTAACCATCAACGCGTAGAATGGACACGTGGAAGCGCCGGGCGTTCGGATACGTGGGCGTCCTCGTCGTCTCGATGGTCGCGTTCACCGTCGTCTACCAGTACGGGATGGCCAGATTCGAGGGCGACGCCATCACCGCCCTCGAGGCCGCCCAGTTCATCGTCGAGACGTACACCACGACCGGCTACGGTGCTCAGGCGGGCTGGGATTCGCGGTTCATGCTCCTGCTCGTCATGGTCATGGACATCGCGGGGACGGTCATGATCTTCCTCGCGCTCCCGGTCCTGGCGTTCCCCGCGTTCGAGAACGCCCTCTCGACGACGGTGCCGACTGCTATCGAGAACGGTCTCGAAGACCACGTCATCGTCGCCACCTACACCCCCCGGGTCGAGACGCTCATCGGCGAACTCGAATCCAGGGGGGTCGAGTGGGTGATCGTCGAACCCGACCGCGACCGCGCGACCGACCTCTACGAGGAGGACTACGACGTGATCCACGCCGACCCGGACTCGACCGACGGCCTCCGCGCCGCGAACTACACGGACGCCCGGGCACTCGTCGCGGACGTCTCCGACCAGGTCGACGCCAGTATCGTCCTCACCGCCAAGGAGATAGACGAGTCCGTCCGCGTCGTCAGCGTCGTCGAGGAACCCGACCGTGCGCGCTATCACGAACTCGCGGGCGCCGACGCGGTCCTCTCGCCACGCCCGCTCCTGGGCGAGAGCCTCGCGCGCAAGGTCACCGCCAGCGTCTCGACCGACCTCGGGAGCAAGATCGAACTCGGCGAGGACTTCGACATCGTCGAGTTGCCGGTCCACCGCGGCGCGGACGTGGCCGGACGCACCCTCGCCGAGAGCGGCCTGCGCGAGCGCGCCAGCGTCAACGTCATCGGCGCCTGGTTCGACGGCGAGTTCGAGAGCCCGCCCGACCCCGATTCCGTCATCGAACCCGGGACCGTCCTGTTGATGACCGGCCGGGACGACCAGCTCCAGCGTCTCGCCGACCTGACCCGCGCGGAAGTGCGACGACACACCTCCGGCGAGACCATCGTCGTCGGTCACGGCGAGGTCGGCAAGACCATCACGAGCGTCCTCGACGGGGCGGACTTGCCCTACACTGTCGTCGACAAGAACGACGCCCCTGGCGTGGACGTGGTCGGCGACGCCACCGACCCCGAGGTGCTCGACGCGGCCGGGCTGGCATCCGCTCGGTCGGTCATCCTCGCCATCCCCGACGACACCGCGGCGGAGTTCGCGACGCTGGTCGTCCGCGACGAGTCCGACCGCGTCGAGGTCATCGCCCGCGCCGAGGAGGCCGAGTCGGCCCGGAAGATGTACCGCGCCGGCGCCGACTACGTCCTCGCCCTGGGGACTGTCACCGGCCGCATGGTCGCCTCCGCGGTGCTCGAAGAGGAGGACGTCATCTCGCTCGACACCCAGGTCGAGGTCGTCCGCACCGGAGCGCCGGGACTCGTCGGTCACACGCTCGGCGACGCCGACGTCCGGGCCCGGACCGGCGTGACTGTCGTCGCGGTCGAACGCAACGGCGACGTGGTGACCGACCTGGGCCCTGGCTTCGAGACTCACCAGGGCGACGAACTCATCGTCGCCGGCCCCGACGAGGCCACGAACCGCTTTACCCAGGTGTTCGGGTGAGACCGGCGACGAACTTAACGCTCGCAAGCGAGCGTTGCGTTCGTCGGGCAGCAGGGGCTGGCGCCGGCCACGTCGCTCGTGCTCTGCTGAGACCTGGCGGTCT
>Ga0207813_101083_pt1 | contig 10525 bp, 9 predicted proteins | sample A23E3SouthBayCA_2_FD_187730 | JGI IMG/M metagenome (GOLD analysis project Ga0207813, IMG submission 187730) | Aerobic enrichment media microbial communities from Eden Landing Ponds, California, USA - A23 E3 (4) (SPAdes) | ecosystem: Environmental > Aquatic > Marine > Unclassified | place... | reverse complement strand
GGCGCCCCCGACGACGAGGCGGCGGCCCACGAGGTCGCGCGCGAAGCGGTCGACCTCGGTGTGGACTTCATCGACACGGCCGACTCCTACGGCCCCGGGACCAGCGAGCGCCTGCTGGGCGAGGCCGGCGTCGTCGACGACGCGGTGGTCGCGACGAAAGGGGGGCTCCTGCGGAGTCGCGACGGCGACTGGCTCCCCCACGGCGATCCAGAGTACCTCGAGAACGCCGCGCTGGCGTCGAAAGACCGCCTCGGCGTCGACAGCATCGATCTCTACCAGCTTCACCGCCCGGACCCCGACACCGAGTTCGAGGCGTCGGTGACGAAGCTCGCGGCGCTCAAAGACGACGGGCTGGTCGACAACGTCGGCCTGAGCAACGTCTCCGTCGAGCAGTTGGAGACCGCCCGTGACCACGTCGAGGTGGCGACGGTCCAGAACGAGTACAACCTCACGAACCGCGAGCACGAGGACGTGCTCGCGGCGTGTGAAGACGCCGGGATCGGCTTCATCCCGTACTTCCCCATCGGCGCCGGCGACCTCGACGAGAAAGCGGCGGTCGTCGACGACGTGGCCGAGGCCCACGACGCCTCGCGCTACCAGATCGCGCTGGCGTGGCTGCTTCAGCGCTCGGACGTGACGCTGCCGATTCCGGGGACGTCGAGTATCGACCACCTGCGGGAGAACGTGGCCGCCAGCGAGATCGAGCTCACGAGCGACGAACTCGCGCGGCTGAGCGAGTAACGGGCGGCGAGCGGGTCCGGCGAGCGCGCCGGCGGCTCAGTAGATGAGTTCGTCGGAGTTCTCGACCATGTACAGCGTCCGTGCGGCGACGTTGACCGTGTGGTCGCCGACGCGTTCGAGGTCCCGGACGGTGAGCAGCAGCCGGGACACGTCGGCCATCAGGTCCTCGACCTCCTCCTGATCGTTGGCCTCCTTCTCGATCAGGTCTCGAACGATGGTCTCGGAGGCACCCTCACACAGCGCGTCGAGATCGTCGTCGCGCTCGGCGACGGCGAAGCAGCCCTCCGGGTCCTCGTCCTCGTAGGCGGCCATCGCCATCGCCAGCATCTCCAGGGTCTCGTCGCCGATACGCTGCACGTCGACGTCCGGGAACACCTCGTAGCGAGCCTCCTTGGCGTACTCGCCGAGGTTGGTCGCGAGGTCGGCGACCCGTTCGAGGTCGGTGATGATCTTGAACGAGGAGGCGATAAAGCGCAGGTCGCCGGCGACCGGCTGCTGGAGCGCGAGCAGGTCGATGCAGTCCTGCTCGAGTTCGAGGTAGAGTTCGTTGACCTCGCTGTCGCGGTCGATGACCTCCTGTCCGAGTTCGTCGTCCTGCTGTTCGAGCGCGTCCAGCCCCATGCGGAGGCGCTCGGCGACGAGTTCGCCCATGTAGAGCACGTCCTCGCGGAGCGATTCGAGTTTCGCTTGGTAGTCCTCTCGTGGCATACGCGGGGGTAGCGGCGGTGGGTTGATAACTGTTCGAGACTCGAAAGCCGGTACTGTGGGAAACGTAGACACCCGATCCGGTCCGGAGGCCGCGGCCGGCGACGGCCCGGCCGGCTACCCGAACTTCCCGGTGATGTAGTCCTCGACCCGGTCGTTCTCGGGGTTCTCGAACACTTTCTCGGTGTCGTCGAACTCCACGAGTTCGCCGCCGGTGAGGAACACCGCGGTTTTGTCGGAGATGCGGGCGGCCTGCTGCATGTTGTGCGTGACGATGACGACGGTGTACTCCTCGGCCATCTCGTCGATCAGGTCCTCGATCTTCGAGGTGGCGACGGGGTCGAGCGCCGACGCGGGCTCGTCCATCAGCACCACCTCGGGGTCGACGGCGATGGCACGGGCGATGCAAAGTCGCTGCTGCTGTCCGCCCGAGAGATCCAGCCCGGACTGATCGAGTTGATCTTTGACCTCGTCCCAGAGCGCCGCTTTCCGGAGGGCGGACTCGACTTTTTCGTCCAAGTTCTCGGTCCGATCCTGCAGGCGCAGGCCGTAGGCGACGTTGTCGTAGATGCTCTTGGGGAAGGGGTTGGGCTGCTGGAACACCATCCCGATGCGGCGTCGCAGCGCCACCGGGTCCACGTCGTCGTCGTAGACGTTCTTCCCGTTGAACAGCATCTCGCCCTCGACGCGCGCGGCGTCGATCAGGTCGTTCATCCGGTTGATGCTGCGGAGATACGTCGACTTCCCACAGCCGGAGGGGCCGACCATCGCGGTCACCCGCTTCTCGGGGATCTCCATGCTCACCGACTGCAGCGCCTGGTTGTCGTTGTACCAGACGCTGAGGTCGCGACTCTCGATGATCGTCGACGCCGCGCCGTCGGCGTCGCGATCCCGCCCCCGTCCCTCGGGGACGCTGACCGCGTACTCGTCGCCGCTCGATCCCTCGCTCACGTTACTGCTCTGGTCAGCGTTGCTCATAGTGGTTGCGCACGTAGATGGCTATCGAGTTCATGCTCAGCATCGCCGTCAGCAGCACCACGATCCCCGCGGCGAGGACGGTGGTGTAGAACGCCGGGCTGGCGTACGTCGACGCCCAGACGTACAGCTGCAGCGGCATCGCGCCGATGGTGGAGGTCCAGGAGTCGGGAACGCCGAACACCTGTGCCGCGCCGATCACCAGCAGCGGCGCGGTCTCGCCGATCGCTCGCGAGAGCGCGAGGATCGTCCCCGTCAGGATCCCCGGGAACGCCCGCGGCAGCACGACGTTCTTCACGGTCTGCCAGCGCGTCGCGCCCATCCCGTAGGACGCCTGCCGGGCGGAGTCGGGCACCGCCCGGATCGCCTCCCGGGCGGAGATGATCACGATGGGGAACACGAGCAGCGCGAGCGTCGCGCCGCCCACCAGCAGCGTGCCGGTCGGCTGGCCCCCGTACCGGACGAACAGCCCCAGGCCGAGCAGGCCGTACACGACGCTCGGCACCCCGGCGAGGTTGCTGATGTTCACGTCGATGATCCGGGTGAACCGCGTGTTCGGCGCGTACTCCTCCAGATACACCGCGGCGCCGACGCCGGCCGGGACGGCGATAGCGGCGACGACGAACATCAGCAGGATCGTGCCGACGATGCCGGAGTAGATCCCCACCGAGCGGGGGTCGCCGCTCTGGGTCGTGCTGGTCAGGAAGCTCCAGTCGACCCAGGACTCGGGCCCGGCGAAGCCGAGCGCGCCGACGAGTAGTTCACCGGCGACCATGCCGACGACGATCACCGCGGGCAGCAGCAGGCCGATCCGACGGTCGGGACGCTCCCGAACGACGATCGCAGCGTACAGCCCCGTGGGAACGAGCGCGAACAGCGTGAGGGCGACACCCGGGATCGCGCCGAACCCAGTCATCATCCCGACGACGCCGCCGACGGCGCTCCCGACCAGGATCGCCGCGCCGGCGATCCAGCCGTCGCGACGGCCCCAGCGTCCCTCGATCCAGCGACCGAGCAGGAACGCCTCCGGGAGCCCGAGGGTGAGCACGAGCACCATCCAGTCCGCGGGCACCGTCGGCAGCCCCTGGACGAGGCTGGGCACCACTAGGAGCGAGCCAACCGTGACGCCCAGCACCGCGCCCAGTTCGGCGAGGAACGGCATCGAGCGGTCGGTGCGTCGGAGTGCGACGACGACGGCGCCCGGAATCACGAGCGCGATCACGAACGAGAGCCAGACGAGCGTCGGGATCACGTCGATGAACAGCGCCGCGAGCCCGCCGGCGTACAGCGCCGCGATCCCCGGCATCACGATGCCGAGCAGCCCCGTCGCGAGCGTGCCGTAGCTCCGCCGGTAGCTCAGCCAGCCCGTCGCCAGGGTTGGGACGACGAGCGTGAACAAGAACACCAGGTGCCAGCCCGGATCGGCCGTCAGCGGCTGGAACGCGTCGTTGGCGACGTACACGAGCAGCACCGCGAGCGTCAGGATCCCCGCCAGCGTCGACGCGAATAGCACCCCCCGGAACAGCTTGCCGATCCGGCGACTGACTCGGCCGAACCCGTCGTAGCTGCCACTCATTGGTAGTCCTCCTGGTACCGTCGAGCGATTACGTCACTCAGTACGTTCATGCCGAGGGTGATTACGAACAGCACCAGCCCCACCGCGAACAGACTGCGGTAGGCCAGCCCGCCACCGGTCACGTCGCCGGTCAGGAGCTGGATCATCGCCGCCGTCATCGTCATCCCCGGTTCGAGGTAGGAGTCGGGGTCGAACAGCGAGAGGTAGGAGGCGAGACTCGTCGGGTCGAAGCTACGGGCCAGCGAGCCGCCGGCCAGGGTCACCGCCATCGTCTCGCCGATCGCCCGCGAGAGCGCGAGGATGAACGACGAGAAGATGCCCGAGGCCGCCGCGGGGACGACGATCCCCGTCGACACGTCGTACTTGGTCGCGCCCATCCCGTAGCCCGCCTGTCGGAGGTCGTCGGGCACCGCCTGCATCGCGTCCTCGCTGACGGACGCGACCATCGGGAGGATCATGATGCCGACGACGATACAGGCCGACGCGACGTTGAACAGCCCGTCGACGCCGAACAGCGTGTCGAGCACGGGCGTGATGTACGCCACCGCGAAGATACCGTAGATGATCGACGGGACCCCAGCCAGCACCTCGAGTGCGGGCTTGAGGTACGACCGCGCCCGCTCGCTCGCGTACTCGCTGAGGTAGAGCGCGGTCGCGACGCCCAGCGGGATGGCGATCAGGCCGGAGCCGATCGTCACCATCAGCGTCACCGCAACCAGGGGCATGACCCCAAGGTTCGGTCCCTGGAGCCCCCACTCGCTCCCGGTGAAGAACTCGGTCAGCGTCGCCGTCGGGCCGTCGATGCCCAAAAGCGGCGCGGAGATCGTAAAGAACTTCGCAGCCTCGTACACGAGGAGGCCGATGATACTCAGCGTCGTCGCGACCGAGAGCGCCGCACAGCCGAAGAAGAACGCTTTCGCGAGCAGTTCCCGCGAGGAGTTCTGCGTCCGGCGGGTGAGCCCGTCAGTCGCCCCGTCCCCGCTCATAACGTATCCACCATCGGTGTAACCTCGAAAAAGCGCTTCGTTGTGTGGTTCACGAGTCGACGACTACTCAGAGGCGGCCTCGATGGCCGAGTCGAGTCGGTCGAGCATCTCGTCGCGCTCGTCCTCCGTGTTCGGGACGTAGCCGACTTCGTCGGCGACGATCGACTCGCTGGTGCTGTTCTCGAGCCAGAAGCGAGCGAACTCGGCGACGTGCTCCTCCGCCAGCGCCGACTGCGCGGGGTAGGTGAACAGCGGTCGGGAGAGCGGCTGGTACTCGCCGCTGCTGGCGGTATCGAGCGTCGGCTTCACGCAGCCGTCGCCGTTGTCGATCCCGAGTGCGGTCACGCGGTCGGTGTTCTCGGAGTAGTAGGCAAAGCCCATGTAGCCGATCGCGTACTCGCTGTTGGCGACGCCGTTGATGATCTGGTTGTCCTGTTCGGTGGACTGGTAGTCCGTCCGGTGGCTCCCCTCCTCGCCGATGACCTCCTCGATGAAGTAGTCGAACGTGCCGGAGGCGTCGGTCGGGCCGTAGAGCTGGATCTCCTCGTCCGGCCAGTCGCTGTTCACGTCGCTCCAGGTCGTCGGCTTGCTCTCGGCCGACCAGATCTCCTTGAGCTGCTCGACGGTGAGACACTCCTCACCGTCCTCGCCGAACCAACTGGCGTCGTTGTTGACGACGACGGTGAGCGCGTCGGTGGCGACCTTCAGCTCCACCGGCGTCACGTCGTTGTCCGAACACTGCCCCTCCTCGACCCCCTTTATCGGGCGGGAGGCGTTGTTGAAGTCGGTGTCGCCGGTACAGAAGTAGTTCGTGAAGCCGCCGCCGCTTCCCGTGGAGTTGACCGAGATGTCGACGTTGGGGTGCATCTCCTCGGCCGTGAAATCCTCGCGCATCGCGACCGCCAGCGGGAACACCGTCGAACTCCCCGAGATGTTGATGTCGCCCGAGAGCCCACCGTCGGTCTCGGTGCCCGTGTTGCTCGTACAGCCGGCTGCCGCGACCGCCCCCGTCGCGGCGGCGCTAGCCAGGAACGTTCGTCGGGAAACGCCGTCGGTCTGTTTTGCCATCACTGCACGTCAGGATCCTCGACGGTAAATACACTACTATGAAATCTATATAGTCGAACGTTTGTAAAAGATACTCATACCTCATTCTTTGTAGCCTGACACTCTACCCGCCACCCTTGTTCGATTCGTCACCCAAACTCTATCCAATAGCGTCTACCAAACTGTCGCTATCCGCGAACGTTCGTCCCGGGTCGTTTCGTTCGCACGGCGCCGTCGTATCGAAGTATATAGTCGAAAGGAATGTTTAAGATCAGCGGGACGTCTACGTACCGTCGATGGTTGAGACCCGGAAGGTGCAGGTCACCGGCGGTTCGACGTTCACTGTTTCGATTCCCAAAGACTGGGCCACCGGGAACGAGGTCGAGGCCGGGACGCGCGTCGAGTTCCACCCGGAGGGCGACTCCCTCATACTCACGCCAGTCAGCGACGAGGGGCGCACCGAGGGGAGCCTCGACGTGGCGGGGCTGGAGGGTGAGGAGCTCCGCCGGGCGGTGATGACGATGTACGTCTCGGGGTTCGACGTCATCTCGCTCGAAGCAGACCGGATCACGACCGATCAGCGCCGCTGCATCCGGCAAGCGACCCAGAGTCTCGTGGGACTGGAGGTGCTCGAGGAGACGAGCGACCGCGTAGTCGTGCGGGACCTGCTCGACTCCTCGGAGCTGTCGATCCACAACGCCGTCGACCGGATGCGCCTCATCGCGTCGTCGATGCTCGAGGACGCCGTCGAAGCGCTGGCGGAGAACGACGCGGATCTCGCGCAGGACGTGATCCAGCGCGACGACGACGTGGACCGGCTCTACATGGTCGTCTCCCGGATCTTCCGGGCGACGCTGCGCAGCCCGACCGCCGCCGAAGAGCTCGGCCTCCCCCGCGAGACCTGCTTCGACTACCACTCGAGCGCCCGGCAGTTGGAGCGGGTCGCCGACCACGCGACCAAGATCGCGCACCTCTCGCTGGAGCTGGAAGGCACGCCGCCGACGGAAGTGACTGAGTCGCTGCGAGAGCTCCAGGCGGCGGCGGCGGCCGTCATCGAGGACGCGATGGCCGCGCTGGTCGCCGAGGAGAACGACGAGGCCATTCGCCTGGCCAACGGCGCCCGCGAGCGTGTCCAAGAGATCGACGGCAACGCCCGCGAGATCGACGCACTCCTGCGGGACCTCGATCCCGCGCGGGCACAGCTGCTCGGGCTCATCGTCGACTCGCTCTCCCGCTCGGCCGACTACGGGGGGAACGTCGCCGAGACCGCGCTGCAGAAGGCGGCGCCGACGCCCTGATCGGCAGATACGGCGTCGAACCGACTGACGGCGGACAGCGCCGGCGGAACAGCGCGGCTCCGGTGGTGCCGACCGGGCCAGCACGGCGGTCCTTACTGCGGAAATAGCTCACTCCACGACAACGTCGAATGCCCGTCCGCTTGACCGGTGGCGAAGCCGCCCTACGTGTCGGTGCCGGAGTCGTCGGTGTCAGTGTCGGCGTCGTCCCCGCCGTCTGGCGGTTCCGGAGTCGATTGGTCGGTTGCAGGCTCGTTGCCGGGCGTTGCTGTCTCGGTACCGGTTTGGTTGTCAAGCGTTGCAGTGGCAGATTCGTTACCGGGTATCGGCGTCGGAGTGGCGGTTTGGTTACCGGGCATAGGCGTCGCAGTGGCAGTTTCGGGCATAGGCGTCGCAGTGGCAGTTTGGTTGTTAGGTGTGGGCGTTGCAGTGGTAGTTTGGTTGTCGGGCGTGGGCGTTGCAGTGGCAGTTTGATTTTCCGGCGTTGGCGTCTCGGTAACAGTTTCGTTGCCGCTTGCCGTCTCGTTCGCACTGGCAGTTCCGTTGCCGGGTGTCGGCGTCGCAGTGATGCTTTCGTTGCCGGGCGTCGGCGTCGCGGTGACGGTCACGTTGCCGTCGACGGTCTCGTTCCCGGATTCGTTCCGCTCGCCCGCGATCGGCGGCGATAGCTCCCCGCCGAGTGCCGTGACGCCGGGTTCGGGGACCGCAGTCGGGGGGTCCCCGCTGGCGACCAGCGGCGCCGACGCCGTCTCGCTGTCGGACAGTAGGGCGACGGTCATCCCGCCGGTCAGCGCCGCGACGGCGACGAACACCGCCACGAACACGACGACGGCGTTACTCCGCATCGTGCACCTCCTCCTGCGGGACGCCCGCCGGTGGTGTGTTCCCGGCGGCCGACGGTGCGTGGCGGACCGGCGGCCCGACCGCGATTGCACGGCCGTTCGCTGCGGGGCTGCCCGGACTGTCGACGGGGGCGCCGTCGGTCGCGGTCTGGACGCCGACCGGGGCGCCCGTCGGCTCCCCGCTTACCCCCGTGGCTTCGTCGGCTGTGGGGGTCGGGTCGTCGGCGGTGACCCGGAGGTAGCCGAGGAACGCCAGACAGACCAGCGCCCCGGAGAGCACGGACATCGTCTCCGCGCGGGGGGCGCCGAAGCTGTCGAACTGCCAGTACGCGTTCCAGGCCGCGTACGTCGTCAGCCCCGCCGCGAGCAGCATCGACGCCGTCATGTCCCGGCTCGTGACGCCGCCGGTGCCGGCGAGCGCCTCGGCCTCGCGGAGTCGGTCCGCCGCGGCGTCGTAGTACGCTTCGGCGGCCTGTACCGGGTCGTAGATCGCCGGTAGCTCGGCGTCCACTGCGGCATCCTCGCGGCGGCCCACAACGGCGCTGTAGCCGACGTCGAGCACCAGCAGCGCGAACGGGACGACGACCAGCGCGACGAAGCCGTACTGGCTGTTCGCGGCCGTCATCACGCTGCCGACGTAGGGGATCGAGAACGTCACAACGCCGATCACTTGATCGGCCCCGACGAGGCCGACGTCGGGGTCCTCGTTGGCGTCGCCCTGCGTGCGGAACAGCAGGTCGCCGTCACGCTCGACGATCTCGATCACCCGGTGGGTCGTCGGCACGTCACCGCCACGGTCGAACGTGACTACGTCGCCCACGCCGATGCTCGCCGTCGGGACGGCGCTAACGAACACTACGGCGCCCGGGTCGATGGCCGGGCGCATACTCCCGGTGAGCACGATGTAGCTCTCGTCGGCGCCGACTACGCCCGGCACAGTGTAGGCCGCAAACGGTGCGACCAGGAGCAGCAGGACGAGCAGCCCGACGACGTGCCGGGGCGAGATGGCGTCCAGACGGCTCATTCGTCACCTCCGTTCCCGGCGGCGTTCCCTTCGGGGGTAGCCTCACCAGGTCCGTTGCGTTGGTCGCTGTCGGTCCCCTCGGGGGTGCCGCGCTCGTCGACGCGTGGTTCGGAGACGAGATCCGCCGGGCAGTCGCCGTCGACGGCCGGGCGGCAGACGCCGACGGTGACGTGGCTGATGGCGTAGCGGTCCGTGCCGACCACGGCCAGCGCGGCGTCGTCCTCGTAGCGGAACACATCGGCGTCAGCCTCCGGCCCACGGCCGGCCTTGACGATGACCTGACAGGGGTTGACGACTGTCGTCGGGTCGTCGACGAGGACGACACGGAAGCGCGCGGCGATCGGTTCACCGTCGTCATTTGTCACCACGTCAGTCACCGAAAGGCGGTGCTCGGTCGTGCCTTCGGTGAAGTCGTAAAGGCCCGGGACGAGCGTGTTGCCTTCGATCTCGTACTTCCCGACCAGCGGACAGCACGTGCACTCGGTAACGGCTGCGCAGTCGGCGCCGCCAAGCGGGACGGCGAACGCGGGCGGCCGCTGGCTCGGGTCGACGCGGCGGCACTGCACGGCCGCGCCTTCGATGAGCAGGCGCGTGGCCTCCGAGCCGACGTACGTGGGCGAGAGTTCGTACGCGAGTTCGAGGTGGGCGGTCGTCCCTGGGGGGACGCACCCCTGCTCGCCCGCCACGACGACGGCGCCGGTGGCGTCGAGCGGGACGCCGTCGCCGAGCGCGTCGAGCAGTCCCGCGAGGTCGCCGTCATACAGCGTCGCCGCCCGTCCGTCCACTCGCGAGAGCGTCACCGCGAGCTGGTCGCCCAGCCCGCTCGTGGCACCACAGCCGACGCGGAGCCAGAGGTACGCGGGGTTGACCGCCGCCTCGTCCGGCACGTCGAACGCGAACGCCACGATGCCTGCGTCCCCCGCGTCGAGTGCGGGGAACGGCAGTTCGATCGGGCCGCCGACGGCGTCCGTCGGGCCCGTTCCGGTGTCGACACGGAGCTCGACTCGGCCACCCTCGACGCTTCCGGCGAGGGTTTCCCGGTCGGTCAGCAACGCCGCGGTACCGACGCCCGAGAGCGTGCCGGCCGCCCCGGCGGCGGTGATGCCCGCAAGCAGCTGCCGTCGGGTCACGGGGGTCACGCCCCCACCTCCGTGAAGGGGTTGGCGTCGTCGCCACACGCCGTGGCGACGAACTCCAGATCGAACGAGAGCGCGTCGCTCTGGATCAGGTTGCCGGCGGACTCCGGGATGGCCCACTGGAAGCCGACACAGCGGTTCCCGCCGGCCGGGAGCGCGTCGGGACAGCTCTCGCCACCGTCGAACGGCAGGCGGACG
>Ga0207813_101082_pt1 | contig 10539 bp, 10 predicted proteins | sample A23E3SouthBayCA_2_FD_187730 | JGI IMG/M metagenome (GOLD analysis project Ga0207813, IMG submission 187730) | Aerobic enrichment media microbial communities from Eden Landing Ponds, California, USA - A23 E3 (4) (SPAdes) | ecosystem: Environmental > Aquatic > Marine > Unclassified | place... | reverse complement strand
GCGATCCTGGCTTGCAGGGCCTCCACGTACCGCGGGCGATGCGTCGACGCCCACTGCTCGTCCTTCCGCTTCATCGCTTGGCTCGGCCCGTACGACCGATTAAACACCCGCCTGATCTCCGCATCAGTGTAGAGCGGGTTGATCACCGACACGTCTGCAATCCCCGCCCCGAAGTTCCGCGCCCCGCCGAGTTGGAACGCATACTCCGAACTATGCGCATCCAAGAACGACACCGCTTCGAGCAACAGCCCAACGAACTCCGGCTTCACTTCTCGGAGGGTGAGCAGCCACGTCCCCTCCACGTTCCCGAGCACATCTCGCTCCGCATGACGCAGCGTCTGCCCGCCATCAGCGTCGTTCCGCGAGCGGACCTGCGTCGAAATCTGCCGGTAATGCGCTTCTGCTTCGCCTTCGAGTACGTCAACGTTCGACCGGACCGGTGAGAACGATACTGGCGGCCGCACCACCTTCCCAGGATTCCCACCGAACCCACCGAACAACTCGTACACCACACAGCCCGGATCATCGCCAGAGGCACAGCTGCCCTTCTCGTGATACCCGGACTCCAGATCACGCTCATACACGTTCTCCCGCGCAAAATTCGCATCCCGCTCACCCGGATGACACGCCGTCGACCCCGCAATCTGCAGGACTTCCTCGCAGCCGTGGCGCAACCACCCCGACAACGTGAACGGCGAGAGTTGCCCGCCGATCATGTTCTGCGGGTCATCCGCCTCGTACCGATCCGACGACGCGTGATGCCGATCCGTAACGATGCCGTCGCCCGGCGCGACAAGATTGAGTTCCAGCCCAACGTACAGGTCCGGGAACGTCAGGTCGTCAATCGGCGTCGGCGACTCAAACTCAATCGGGAGGTGCCCGGAATCGAACCCGGACATCACCACTCCCCCTCCGTACGCGCGTTGACGTTGAATATTGTCACGCCCGCATGCCGGGGTGACGTGGTCGTTGGTTCCTCGTCCGGCACGTCAGCACGTGGTTTGCTGAGCGCTTTTGAGGCGGCTGCACTGACGCCGACGATCCGTGGCGCAACGAGCACACGCCACGACGACTGCGTCACCACATCCGAACACAGCCCAACACGGCCCTCAATCAGCAATTCCTCCGCCCCGAGCGTGTACTCAGTTCGGAGAGGATGGGTGTCGTCGTCGCAGACCGCCCGCCCAACCTCAAAGCGCATCCGCCCAGCCGTGCGGACCACGTAGAGGAGGACCGTATCACCCTCCTCAAATACGTGCCCGCACGCCGGACACTCCGCATTCCACAGCGACAGCCCCGAAAACAGGGCTGTCCCGTCAGGCGATTCCGCACCGATACCCTCATAACTAGCGCGACTTGATTGTGTCATGGGTTCTGTATCGCTTCAAGGGACCCAGTCCGAGTGTCCTAGCACTCGGACACTTCTCCAACGCAGTGCCCCTAGGGACTGGGCCTCTGTACCATCTCTTACATGGTGTAGTGGTAAAAGTGTTTGCCATCTCTTACTCAAGAGATGGTGATTCACCCACTACCTACATAGGCCCTCTGTCTAAACTAGGAACAATGCCGGGAAAAGATCGTGATGAGGAGTCCGGGGAGTATACCACGACCTATCCCGACTCGGAATTTATTGAGGCTATCCGAAAATTCGAAGGGATGGCTGGTACCTCTGAGATTGCCGATGAAATTGGATGTACTCAGCGAACTGCGTATGAGAGACTGGTTTCTTTGGAGTCGGAAGGAGAGGTGAATAGCCGAAAAATCGGGAATTCGCTTGTTTGGAGCCTTCCTGAGTAGGTAGATTCGTCATCTAAAATTACCTCATCAATATATGGGTTGAACCTCTAACATATTGTTCATAGCTCCACATCGTCCATCTCCCTAGTTTCGGGATGGATTCCATCATCTGGAATCTCGTTGGCAGGCCAAACTCCTGCGGGATCGGCTGCCCACTTCGCACCGCACTCTGGGCATTCGTACGTGTCTCCCACTGCGATCTTGAGGATCCTGGGCTCACAGTAGTCGCATGGTTCTGGTCGGCCCTCCTCGCTCATAGTGAATACTGTAACTCACTCCCGGTAATAAGCCAGGTATCCGTCTCGTCAAACGGTCGTAGATTACTTACTAACCCGCGACGAACTCCCCTGAGATGCGACTAGTCGGGAAAACAAATACGACAATCTTGTCCGACGGTGAGTGAATCGCCCGCAGGGATTTCTCCCGACGACCGAGAAGAGCTGCTGTCCCATCTTCAACGACTCAACAACCAAGCCTTTGAGGAGTTGTTAGGCGATCTTTGGGAGCAACGAGGGTGGGAGACGAAGGTAACATCACGGTCAAAAGACTGGGGGATTGATGTCGTCGCCACAAGGGAGCTTCCGATTCCTCTGACTGTCGTTATTCAGGCCAAACGGTACAGTTCAAGTCGGAACGTGAGCAGCACAGAAGTTCAACAATACAGCAGTCTCCGACGGCAACGTGAGAATGTTGACGCAGTCACGATAGTTACGACCGCCGGATTCTCAGACCAAGCTCGCGAGACGGCAGAGGCACTCAACGTGAAATTGCTAGACGGAACCGACCTGTGTAGGCTGATCGAAGATACCGAGGCTTACGAGCTCGTCGACTCATACAGTGAGGGGGACGTGAACGTCCCCAGTACTACCTCCCACGTAGAGGGCTCACTAGACGACGCCGCATACGGAAAATGGAGTCTTCACGATCTCGAAAATCACGTAGTAGAGGGATACGGTCTCTTCGAAACAGTTCCAGTCGATCTATACGAATCTGGCGAGACAGTCCACGTCGTCCACTCGTGTTCAGAAAGTCCCATCTGGATTCAAGACGGGATGTCGAAGACGTTGGATCTCGACGCAGACATCCCCGAGGACAGCCTACCCGTCCACCTGCATCTGACTTCTGAAGGTATCTGGATATTTGTCCGGGAGCGCGATAGCGACACCCGATCGTTTACCCCGTACGGAACTATTGAGACCGTCCACTCGCACAGTGCCCTGTTCGGCCCTACCCAAAGCATAATCTTCGACTTCGGAAACAAGGGATCGCTCAAGTACAAGTTCCAGTCGATGTCAGTTGAGGTTAGGGACGCTATCGAGCGCGTGTTGAAAGAGAAGGTTGGCGTTCGGGTGACGCTGTAGTCGCTATTCGGTTCCGGAAGCTCGGTCGAATTTCTCGCGAACGATCTGCTCAACTCCGTCAATGTTGATGCTCTCCACGGAGACGGTGGAAAGCTCGTGGCTTACAGCCTTCGCCGTCGCTTCGAACACGTCCCCGTTGTCGATGAATTCCTCGTCGTCGACGTCGCGGACCACTCGAGCGATCGCTCCCACCACGTCTGGCTGACGCATGTCTGTCCTATCGAAGAGCCTGTTCGCAGCATACTGTCGGCTCAGGATCGCTTCAGTCGGTCCGTAGTCCCCTTCTTGTCTGGTGAACTCTGCCATGAACCATAGTCTGCCGAACGCTGGTGTGTAGAGGTCTCGCATCGACACGGTGAACTTCTCCCGCATCGACGTAAGAGTCCGACTATGACCCTCCCAAGGCCAACGATAACGGACATAGTCGGGGCGCCACCCCACCGCTAGGTAGTGCCAGATACGCTCGTCACCAGCGGCGCGTGGCGGTATATCGACGAATTTTCGAACTGCCGGAGCTACGGCGGCATCAATGTCCGAATCGCCCGGTTCAAACGGACTCCGGTCATCCATCACCCAGTCAAGCACCTGACTGAGTGAGTCCAGATCCGCTTCGTAGTCGGTCTCGATACGGAACTCTTTGAGCCGTGATTCAGGGTAGATAATGTCCTCTGTAAGGAATTCGTCGGTAACGAGAGTCTCCACTCCACCGGCACTGAAGCGGTACAGTTTACTCATCGCCAATCACCCCAAGGAGCTTCTGGACGTCCTCATGTGGTGTCCGTCGGCGTTGGACGATACTCTCCACCTGGTTGATCGTCGACGAAATCGCCTCCGGCTGTAGGAGGTCCTTGAGTTCGTCTACCGTCGGGTTGGTTCCGAAGTACTCGCTACAGACGTCGGTCAACAGTGTCCTCTGCCACTGGTGTTCGATCTCCCCGGTAACGACGGCGTGTTGAGCGGCCTTGATCGTGAACTGCGTCAACATCGACGCCGCCAGATGATTAAGTACGACCCGCCCGACGTGGCCACGCTTGTCCCAATCGTCTACTGAATTGAGGACCTCCACGACGTACGGGTGGTCTTTGTTGACCCAGAGTTTCGGTTCCTCGGCGTTTCTGACGTCGACGTACCACTCGTTGTTTTCAGTCCCTAGATCGGTCCGTTCACTGAATCTAGCTGCTTCCACGGGGAGATCTCCCTCGAGGCTCAACACTGGTTCGTCGAAGAATACGTTCCACTCTCTACCGGTCGCAAGCTCACGACCAGCCTTGGAAGCGTAGTCGTCGTCACCATTACGCGTGTGATTCCTGACTAGTTTAGGAGTGAGAGAGACACGCTCTCGGAAATTACTCCGTTCCAGTGTGAACTCCGTAGAGTACGTCCCCTCATCGAAGCTCTCGGTGTTCCCTACGTGCCAGATCACTGGCTCTGCGAAACGCTCGTGGGTGGAAGGACAGTAGCCGGCAATCACTATCACCCCCTCGTGTTGCTCCGCGTTCGGGAACACGTACTCCAAGGTGTCTTCTTTGACGGTCACGGACACTTCCAAAGTCACCGTCTCCCACTCATCTGTTCCGAACAGTGCAAGACGCCGATCGTCGGATACGTTCTGTGTACCGGAGTCATCCAATTCGTAGGACTCGACGGCGAACTCTAGAGATTGCCCGTCGTGGTTGTACGGGTATTCGTCGACCGAGAAATCGACAGTAGTCATGAATCGTCCTCCAGTTCGGCGTCGATCTCGAAGTTCAATCGGGCCTTCCCGTCACCGATAGAGGTCAAGTCTCTAGTCGACTCAGACGAAAGCTCGTATTCGACACTCGATACGTCCTCGTCGACGACCACTCTGGTGTCGGAGTCGTCTACCTCCCCCGATCCGTCGGCGGCGTGTGCCGAGACATCGTCGAGATTGACGGTGTCGAATTGGTTTCCGCCGGCGTCAACGACGCCGATCTCGATCTCGAACTCCCACGGGTCTGCGGGTTGTCCCGCGAGTTCGATCGTCCCCCTGCACTCGTATCGATCCCCAGGGTGACTCAACTTTCTCGAGACGTTCTTCACCACAGAACTACCTCCACCAGGGGTGTTACGTTTCGTCGCCCCACGACTCGGACCACCGGAGAAGTAGGGGAACTGCCCACCCACCGACTCCATCGACTCTGTCTCGTCTGTTCCCGCGTCGATCAGCACATCTTCCAAGGTACTCGGAACGCGGTCCTCGATGAGAGTAGTTATCTCTTCGTGTCCACCCGGGTAGTTGTTCTCCAGTTTGCTGACTTCCTGTTCCCACGTATCGTGAGCTTCTGGCTCTGCCTTCCTGAAGAAGTCCTCGACGATCGCGTCAGATTCCACGATGTCGTCCCCATCGGCGTCTGACGAGTATCGTGCACGCCCTGCTAAGAGCAGCCCGTGGAACTCCTGTCCGGCCGTCCGCGCCGTATACCCATACTGGCGGTACTTGACGACGTGTCGTGCCCCCCGAAACATCGCCACCTGGTTCTTGAACTTGTCGTAGTCGCCACCCTCACTTCGGATCGCGAGCATAACTTCACCGTCTGTCGTCTGATCTCCGTCGTGTGGGATCGTCACTGGGACATCCCTAGCAGCGACGTCCGGTGCCTCGCCGAGTTCGTCGTCGGCATCCTCTCGCTGGTTGTACGCCTCGATAAATGGTGTGAGCCAGTCGACCTCCTCTGGATGGACCTCTTCGGGTTCGTCGTCGTTCGGTCCCTCCACAGAAACCTTCAGTCCGTCCTCAACGATGAGAGGCCAGTAGTACCTAGCGGCGAGTTCACCGATCCGCTTGACGACCTTCGCCGGCGATCGACGGCTTCGACTGGGTTCTCTAAATCCGACGACAACGGCAGTCGTTCCGGGAGATTCGGAGCGTTCGTCAGCTGCCTCGACGTGGAGCTGATTCGTCGCGATCTCCGTAGCTTCTTCACCCGTGATCGAAACGGCTCTCCGGTCCTGGTCGTCCTCGGCACCGATCCATCCGTCACCCTGCCACTCTTGCTGATTACCCTCCTTATCGGCGCATTCGTGGTACGGGAGGTCGATTCTTCCAACGAGGCGAGGCGATTTGCCATCGCTCCACTCGGCAGGATTCGTGAAGAAGAGAGAAGTCTTGAACGCGGAGAACCCCCAGAGAACCGAGGCCCCTACACCGTGGACCCCCCCCTCGTCCTCGTCCTTGGTCGAACTACCGAAGTCCTGAAGCAGCGATGCGTAGTTGGTCTCTTTGGAGAATTCCTCCCCTCCGAGACCCTCGGCGTTGTGGTCTTCGACGACGAGTAGCGGAAGTTTCCCTCGGTCGATCCGATCCAACATTGACTGGACGCCAATTTCGTCGTCTTCCTCGGCGACAGCTTCAAGGTGAGGTCGAAGGTTGTCCCAGTCGATAGCCTCAAGGAAATCTCCGAGTTCGTCTCCCTCAAGCTGTACGTACCGGTAGACGAGATGGGGGGTTTTCCCCTCTAGGGCTGCGTCGGCGCTATTCTGTGCAGTCTCCCGAACGAACTGCTCAAGTTTCCGGTCAAGGGCGACATCGGTTACGGCCTTACCCATCCGGCGCTCCCCCTCAGATCGTGTCCTAAAGTAAGAGATCATGGACGGTATCCCTCTGACCAAATCACGTCTGCGGAATTCAGTTTGTTAGTACTTGAGGATTTCTACGTAACATCCTCGCTCGTAACTCCGATAATTTACGGAAAATCGAAGGAGTAGCCGAGTGCCGACATCAATTGGATTCTGTAAAGTCGTCGAGATTCCGGTTAGCGTCTTCCCGACGCTTGGTCTTCATCTCCTCATCGTAGTTCGAGTAGTCTTTCCTGTCCGTTGAGATACCCTGTTCAGATTCGTACACTTGCAGCCAAGCGCGGAGGAGATAGTGAATGAACGGGCCAGGTATCGTGTTCTTCGCCAAGTGAGATTTCGGATAATCACCCGGATTGTAGTTCTTCGCCGAAGCCCACCATTTTCGGGAACGTTCTGAGAAAAAGAACGACGACGTCTCCGCCTTCTCAGAGGGGCCGTCACTGGTCAAGAGCTGCCGTTCCCGAGGTGGTTGGGGGACCGTAAACGACGTCTCGAAAGCACGCTTGTACTCAATCGGAAGGCCGAACATCCGACCATTCAGTTTTGTCGGCTCTCTTAGCGGTGCCCGTGGTACGTTCTCAATGATGTGGTGGTCACAATAGCGATCAGCGATGGCTCGTGCACTCGGGATCATGTTCTCGTGTTCGTCCGGATCTCCCGAGATGCTCGTCGTGGCGGCCCACTTCGAACAAACGGGGTGGAATACGCCGAGGTCGAAGGTGATGTCTTCCTTGATCGGCAACCCCCACGACTTCTCCCCTTCTTCCGGTTCTATGTGTGCATCTGCCTGAATAGGAGAACTCGCATTGGTGTCTTTCGGGTTGATTCCGACTCGGATAACGTTCCCGAACCCACTCAGTATCTCTGATTCCGTTCCGTAGTCAGCGAAGCAGTGCAATAGTAGTGGCTCGTCTCGCTCGTCTGGAGAAGGATAGCTCACACTAGCACCTCCCCTTCATCCGAGGGTGTGGATTCCGGCGATATGGCTCGCGACAGCCACCCACAAATAGCAAAGACGATACGCACAGTCATTACAGCTGATTAGGTGCGGTAGTGAAAAAGGTGCTCGCATCTTCGTTCGAACGCCAGTGTACAGTACACCAATACGTTCGTTCCGGGACCACGCCGATAAGTGAAAGTTCGTATCACATTTTGTGCGATAGGTACCGGTGTCCGACGTCCGAACAGTACGATATTCGGAACCAGGGCTACACTGACTCCCGGTAATAGTGGCAATATTCAGACGCGAAGCAACTATCACAATCAGGTGTACTCTGGCAGATAGCAGCACCGAAGTCAAGTAGAGAGAAGTTGTACAACCTTGGCTGATCCTCCAGTACCAGCTCGGAGGCGAACTCCGCCTGGTCCCTCTTTGATTCGGGCCACTCCTCCCCGAAGACTCGACCGTAGATTCGTTCGACGTTCCTATCGAGGACCGGAGGAGGCGAGACAGGGCAAAACAGACAGTCGCGTTCGCCACGTACCTGCCCACCCGTGGTAACTCCACGAGTTCGTCCGGATCTTCGGGGGATGTTCTCTACTCGTCCCGCTATCTCCATCAGTGCGCTCGCACGCATGTTGTAGAACCCGAGAGGCTCGATCACGTCCACCAGTTCGTCTTCGCTCGACTCTTCGATAGCCCCGAGTGAAGGGAAGCGTTCCAAAAAGTCGGGGTAGACAGAAGCGACGTTGTCGGCCGGTGTCTGCGTCAAAAAGAACTCAGCGACGAAGACTTCGTACAGAGACCTCTCCGGTTCCCGCCAAGGGTACTCTCGAACGTTCGACTGCCCCCAATCAAGTAGCGACGCTCGAAACTCGCGTTCGGTCGTTGAGAGGTTTCGGTCGCTCCGGGTCACCGTCTTCGTACACAATACGGTTAGTCGTCCGCAGCTGCGGGTGCTACTTCTTCCGTATCAGCCCCGACGTGCGAGAGGATCGCTTCTCCGATGTGTTCGCCGAGGAGTGGTGGAACCGCGTTGCCGATCATTCGGCCGAGGTTAGTGACGCCCACATCCTCCCACTCGTCGTAGAATTCGTAGTCCTCCGGGAACGTCTGCAGAATCGCCCCTTCAAGCAGTGTTAGTGCCCGGTTCTGGCCCGTATCGTAGTGCCCGAATCGACCGCTACCGTAGTTGTAGAACTGCGTCGTGATCGTCGGCGCAGGTTCGTCCCCGACCATTCTGCTGTACGGGGCTTTGTAAGATCTCCCGCTGTCCTTCCGGTGGCAGTCGGCTAACAAATCCTCCCGTCCTTTCTCCTCCCAGAGGCGCCAATCTCCCCCCGGTTCCATGTTGTCGATGCGCTCCAGATTTATGTCGGAGAGATTGCGTGCGCGGTGGGCGTCGTACTCCGGGTGGGGTTCCCCCGCCTCAACAGGTGGTAAGTGTCCGATGTGGTCCTTGACGTTAGTGTCGTAGTCCTCGTCCAACTCCTCTGGCTCCGGTAGTCGGAGTTCCTCGTACTCTTCGCTCTCTTCACCCAAGTTCGACGCTAGAAGGACCCAACGTTTGCGTTTTTGCGGGATTCCGTAGTCGGGTCCGTACACGTTTTTGTTCTCGTCGCTGTTGATGTCGTAGCCCATCTCCTCAAGGCTCGCGACGAACTCGTCGTAGACATCGTCGTTCCGCACCTGCATCACGTTCTCAGTGACGACTACGTCGGGTTTCACCTGCTCGACGATCTGTTTCACGTACTTCAACATACCCCACTTCTCGTGGTCTTCGTGTCCTCGGTCCTTCTGGTGACCCATCGTCGAGTACGGCTGGCAGGGCGCACACGCGGCGAGAACTCGCACGTCTGTGTCCCACGGATACCACCTCTCGATCGGCTCGGGGTTCTGAGCGAGGGACTTGACGTCCATCTGCCGGAACTCCGCGTCGACGTTGGCCTCGTATGCGTATTTACAGTCGGGGTCTTTGTCTACCCCTTTGACAACCGAGATTCCCGCTTCCTGAAGCCCGTAGCTCAATCCGCCGGAACCGCAGAACAGATCGACGGCGGTGACTTTCATGAGTGCTATTGGAGGGCACCTCCACATAAGTATTCTGTAGAGATCACGATCCACCATCGGCTATCACGTCGTGTTTTTACCATGGGTCGTATCTCGTAAATCGGGACTGGGCTACGATGGCGACGTCCTCGGAAGGAAATACTATTACGCTATCATGGAAAATCGGTCATACATCGATTTCTCACATGGCACAGAGGCAACATCAGATGGGGGACGAAGCGGAATGGTTCTTCTTCAGCGGTGGCCCTGGTGCCCCGCGATACGGCGACGATCCCACGAAACACGCCGTAGATCACGACACCGAAGCGTTCGTCCGCGAAGTCCTACAGAACGCGAACGACCAAGGACTAGACAACGGTGACCCAGTCGAAGTTACCTTCCGGTTCGTCACTCTCTCAGGAGAGAAGAAAGAATCGTTCCTCCAGTCACTCGGGTGGAAAGACGGTCTCGGTACGCGGATTCGATCCGTCTCGCACTCGGAACGTGGTCGGCGTTACGAGGAAGTGCTTGAGCGTATCGAAGATCCCGAGGCCGAACTCCGTCTGCTGATCGTCGAAGATCAGAACACGACAGGACTCACCGGAAGTTGGGACGAAGACTCGAACTACGCTGCCCTCGTACGCGACGAACTATACAGTAGCAAACAAGACGACACTGCTGGCGGCTCGTACGGCCTCGGGAAGTCTGTACTCTGGACGTTCTCGGGAGCATCAACCGTCGTGTTCAATTCGTACTTGAATCACGGATCGCGAGCGGACGCTTCTCCGAGACTCA
>Ga0207813_101081_pt1 | contig 10549 bp, 13 predicted proteins | sample A23E3SouthBayCA_2_FD_187730 | JGI IMG/M metagenome (GOLD analysis project Ga0207813, IMG submission 187730) | Aerobic enrichment media microbial communities from Eden Landing Ponds, California, USA - A23 E3 (4) (SPAdes) | ecosystem: Environmental > Aquatic > Marine > Unclassified | place... | reverse complement strand
GCCGACGAATCCCATAGTGGTTCTCAAGGCGGCCCGGTGGTGGTACATTCACGGCAAGGGCGGCACGGATCCCGCCTTCCAGTGGGCCATCGAGTGGGCTCGTCACCTTGCGACCGACACGCCCAGTGACGTCGACCGGTTCGACGAGTTCCTCGAGTACCTCGTCACGGTCGGCTTAGCAGACGAACGCCACGAGCTCCGCTGACCGACAGAGCGGTTTTTTGAACGCCCCTGAGGGGTGCGGCGCGGTTTAAACAGACGCAGTCGCCGTGAACTCGATTCGGTGATCACGATGTCTACGACCAGAGACTCGTCGGTCTCCTTCGACCAGACCGACACGCGATCAGACGAGATGAACAGTACCATCGAACAGTGGATCGACGACCTCGTCGCCGGCGTCGACGACGCGCAGGCCAGCGAAGAGTTTCAGGAGTGGCTCGACGTCCAGAGTCGCTTCCACGACTACTCGTATCGGAACACGCTCCTCATCAAGCGGCAGTGCCCCGAGGCAACCCGCGTGGCTGGCTACCGGACGTGGCAGGAGGAGTTCGACCGTCACGTCACGGAGGGCGAGTCGGCCATCTGGATCTGGGCGCCGATCATTACCACGCAGTGCCCGGAGTGCGAGAACTCGCCGAGCTACCACGAGGACAGCGACTGTGAGTACGACGAGACGCCGCCCGAAGAGTGGTCCGAGGGGCTGGTCGGGTTCAAGCCTGCTCCGGTGTTCGATGTCTCCCAGACCGAGGGCGAACCGCTTCCCGACCTGGACACGGAAGCGACTGGGGACGCCGGCGACCTCGTCGAACAGTTGACTGTCGCCGCTGACGACCTCGGCGTGACGGTGCGGATCGTTCCAGTCGAGGAGTGGACCCACGGCGAGGCGAAGGGCATCTGCGAGCAGCTGAGTCTCGTCGACGTTCAGCCGCTCGTCGAGGTGCGTGATCGGGAGAATGAGGCCGACCTTGCGCGGACGCTGATTCACGAGTACGCCCACGCCCTGCTCCACTTCGACGTCGACGACGACACCGAGCGGGCAAAACGCGAAGTCGAGGCCGAAGCCGTCGCGTACGTCGTCGGGCGGTACTGCGGGCTCGACACTAGTGGGTCGGCATTCTACCTCGCTGCGTGGGAGTCGGACGATCCCGAGGTCGTTCGCGACCGACTCGGCCGGATCAGTTCCACAGCAGAAGAGCTCATCGACGTGCTTGAGGAATAATTCTCTCGCCCATTCGATTAACCAACAGAGGGATGCGTAGTTTTGTATTGTTGGTTAATCCAAATGTGATGTCGCCACTCTTTCAATCAATTCTAATTTCTAATCAGGAGGTCAAATTCGGTGAGTGGCTCCTGTTATTGGTCAATGAGTTGTTGTTGCTCTTCGAGCGTTTCCTCGTGGTCTTCAACAGCATCTTCCCGAGCCTCTGCATCACCACTGAGCCGGTCTGACAATTCTTTGAGACGGTCTTGTTTCCCATAGAGGACAAGCGTGTCGTCCGGTTTTGTCTCCGTATCTGGTTGTGGGGCACCAATATATGAATCATCACGACGGATGCCGAGTATCAACACCCCTTCGCGTGGTAAATCCAGCTCCGAAATCGACCCCCCTGCCAGCCAATCCCCCTCGCTGATTTCCACCTCCGCCACACGATATTCACGTTGCAATCCGAGTAACTGGGCATAATCCGAGATCTCCAACTCTGTCGTCTCACTCAGCGCCCACTCAATAAGTGGCGTCACGAGGCGGTTGAACCACCGACTCCGTGCGAACAGAATGATCACACCGGCGCCACCGAGAATGTACAGTAAGTTCAACAGGTCGTCGCCACCAGTTCGCGTGAATGAAAGGATAAGTGACGAAATTGCACCGAGGAGCCCAATACTGCCGAGCCGAATGAGCGCCTTCACGGTTTTGCGGCGGCCGACGGTGGTGATAGCCTGTTCTGCCTCTTCGGTCGTATATCCGGCTCCAGAGAACGCCGACGTGGCCTGGAAGGAGGCCACATCTGGTGAAAGGCCCGTCATTTCCAGCGCAATCGAGCCGGTACGAACAATCAACAACGACAGCGCGAAGATGATCAGTAGTGACAGTATTGAGTACGTGGCAACCATACCTAGTGGAGCGTTCCCATATCTGTAAATAGCACCGCCTACGCGAACACTACACCCTTCGTGTCAATCACCGGTCTCCAGTCATTGTGGGTGAAAGCCAGTCCATCAGCTACTGGGAGTTTTTCTGCGCCCGCGGAGGGGCGGAGGCGCATTCTGACCTCCGTCGAATTATGACTGAACCCTATCTCACGACGGTCCTCGAGGAAGCCGAGCACGTTGCCGAGCAGCACGACCAGGTCGCTCGAACGACAGACAATCAAGCCCACGAGTACCTCCGATACGCCGTCCTCCGGGTGCTCGAAGGCGAGTCGGAACACCTCCCAGCAGACTGGACGCCGATCGACGGCGTGACCGTCGGTTACGGGAGCGACGAGGCGATGTTCGATAGCTGGGGCTCCAGCGAAGATTGGTTGGAGACCGTCCCGCTGCAGGAAGCGTGTACCCGCTTCCGGGTGTTCTTCCCGGACGACCACCAGACGATCCCCCGCGACATCGTCGACGTGATGGCCGCGCTCGGGGCCTGGCGAATGTGGACCGGGAGCGCAGCGGCGTGCGGCTCCTACGACCATCGCGAGCGTCGCGAGGTCCACCTTTCGACAGCGAGAGAGTCCCGCCGTTCGTGGCGGGCGTGAATCGCGTAAGCTCCGATGGGAACCACTGCGTCAATGCTGATCTTGATTCTCCAACGAGATGATTAGGTTCTACTTTCAACGTGGTTGGCTGACGTTCAAGTTCCAAACGAACATATCTGGAAATGGCTGATGAAGCGCACCAACACGTTCGCCGTGCGTCCCCTCTCCGATACGGGAGAGCAGCTGCTACGGAACCTGTTGGACGCTTCCGCCGCTCTCTGGAACGAAGTCAACTATCAACGCCTCATGCGCTACAACGACGAAGACGGCTTTGAGGACGAAGACGTGTGGGACACCGACACCGGCAGTCTCGAAGGCAAGTACAAAGGTGTGCTTGGCGCGTCCACCGCCCAGCAGGTGATACGCAAAAACAGCGAAGCGTGGCGCGGGTTCTTCGATACAAAGAAGGCGTACCACGACAGGTCGAGCACATCCGTTACCGAACATCCGGAACCGCCGGGCTTCCGTGGTAACAAAGACGATGGGCGTGTCCTCAAAGGCGTCATTCGCAACGACGCATACACTGTTGAGTGGGACGAGCGATCCCGCCTTGAGATACTTGTTGGGAGCGAGTTGAAAGACCGATACGATCACACCGGGCGTCTCCGACTCGAAATCGCTGGCGACCCGAATTGGCCCGACTACGAGAAACAAGGACGATTGGACCTGTGGTATGACGAGACTGACAGCATCTTCCGAGCTTCCCAACCCGTGACTGTTACAGATGCACGGGAGACTCCACTGGCCGACGAGAAGGCCGCTCTGGATATTGGTGCGAACAATCTCGTCGCCTGTACCACCACAACCGGCGACCAATACCTGTACGAAGGTCGGGACCAGTTCAACCGCTTCCGTGAGACAACGCGAGAAATCGCCCGGTTACAGTCCAAGCTACAGGACGGCCAATACAGTAGCGAGCGTATCCGACGGCTGTATCGGAAGCGAACCCGCCGCCGCGACCATGCACAGGAAGCGTTGTGTCGTGACCTAATCGAACGGCTGTATGAGGACGGCGTAGACACGGTGTTTATCGGTGGACTGACCGACGTGCTGGACACGCATTGGTCGGTCGAAACCAATGCCAAGACACACAACTTCTGGGCGTTCAAGCAGTTTACTGAGCGGCTAGCATGTACCGCTGAGGAATACGGTATCTCGGTCGAAGTACGGTCGGAAGCGTGGACAAGCCAGAAGTGCCCGCAGTGCGGTTCAACAGACCGAACGAAACGACATCAGGACACACTAACGTGTCCGTGTGGATTCGAGGGGCACGCCGACCTCACAGCGTCAGAGACGTTCTTGAAGCGGCACACAGAGAAGGCAGTCAGGTCGATGGCACGGCCCGTGCGGTTCAAGTGGGACGACCACAACTGGTCGGGGACACCACACCCTCACGAAAGTCCCAAAGAACAGCGCACAAACCCGAGTACCGTCCACCGTGACGGGAATGTTGCCTCCGGCGAGTCCTAGACCGGCTGAGACTCCCACGGAGGAAACCCCGGCATTCACGCCGGGGAGGATGTCATCTGTGGCCGGAAGGCCATCCGGTGGAGAAAGTGCTCCACGAGCGGCTCAGTGGCCCTGCGGAAGCCGTCGCTCCCGACGGTGGCCGAACGGGCGACGTTCGCGACCGGCTGGTCGTCGACGAGAACGCAGAGTCACAGGACGAACTCGAGCCCCGCACGAAGCGTGCCATCGCCGAAGCGATGGACATCTCGCTCCTCTCGAAAGGTGGCCGCTACGAGGTGCAGTCCGCGTCCGGCAACAGGTACGAAGTCGACGTCGTCGACGAATCGTGTTCCTGCCCCGACTGGCAGCAGCGCTCACCCGAAGGCGGCTGCAAACACCTGCGTCGTGTCGATCACGAGATCAAACAGGGTCGTGTTCCACGTCCGGATGGTCGGCTCCCAGCTGAGCTAGCGAAGTAACCACCCCGAACCAGTGGTTACAACAGGAGACAGTTGTAGACGGGCGTTCCCGCGTTATAGACTGAACCGCTCGCCGTCCTCGGGAACGTGTACATCCTCTGTCTCTGCCCGCAGTTCCTCGCGCGACAGCAAGCAATGGTTGATCGCTTCCATATGGACGACCACGATCTCGGCGTCAGTGGCTTCGCGGACAGCGTCGACGTCCTCGACGCCCATCGTGATGGATTCACCCTGATCGAACTGCGCTTCACCGCCATTGAGAACGACCAGATTAGGTTCGTACTGGTCAAGTGTCTCTTCGACCGGCTCGTACCAGATCGTGTCCCCGGCGACATACACTGTCTCGTCGGCCTCGAAGACGAAGCCCGAGACCGGGCCCATTCCCTCGGCGAGTTCGCCGTGCCCGTGCTGGCCCGGCGTCCGGTGGATAGTGATGCCCTCGAAGGAGGTCTCGTCGTCGACAGGCCGAACGTCAGTGAAGCCCTCGTCAGTGAAGGCGTCGGCCTCCTCGGGTTGACAGAACAGCGGAACGCCGGCATCGAGTTCCTTTCTGGCCGCCTCGTCCCAGTGATCGGGGTGACGGTGCGTGACTACCACTGCGTCGTAGGTGAGATCAACGTCAGGCAGCGGAACAAGCGGATTCCGGTCCTGATTCGCCGTGGTGAGGAACTCTGGAACTGCCGGGTTGTCTGTCACCGTCGGCATCTCACCCTGCGGCGTGAACATCGGGTCCACGAGGAACGTCGTGTCACCGACGTCCAGGAGGATAGTCGCGTTGCGAATCAGCTGAACACTCGCACCAGTCGTTGCCATACTCGGGCCTACGAGAGACATCGGGGTGGGATTTACTTCGACATATTCCAACCGTCGAGGAGTTCGACGTGCTGTCTACTGGATGAACTCGATGTCCTCGGGATCGAGATCTACGTCGAGGTCGACGTCGAGCGAATCGGAGGCGAACTGTTGTGCCAACCACGCCTCCGCTCGGTTGAGACGGTACTGGAACGTCGACCGTGACACACTGACGTCTTCGGCGATTTCCGCTACCGATTGCTGCCGTGGCTCTTCGTAGTACCCACGTTCGATTGCTGCTTCAAGCGCAGACTTCTGTTCGGGCGTGAGGGTTTGCTGGACGCGACCGTCTTCGAGCAAGCACGGCGGCGTGCCAAGTCGTTCAACAGTAAGCAACAACCCCTCTCGCAGATTCGCTCGGACATCCTCGTGAATCGCTGATACTGTCCCGTCGATAAGCATCCGCCACCGGTATTGGTCGCCACGCCGCTCCGTGCGCATTATCAACCCCTCGCCGATGTGCTTCGCCGCGACCAAGGGAATCGACCGTGAACCATCACCTTCCCGGCGAAGCCAGTGAATCTTCCGTGATTCCGCATTCGACGAGAGGATCGTGTATTCGTATTCAGTCACGGGTGCCCCACACATTCCGGTTGTGCCCGGAGAATCAGCGACGCGTTCCAGTGCGTCGTCGAACTCGTCGAGGACAGCAGCGGGGCCGACGACCTTCTCAATACCCCACACCGCCTCGTTGGTCGCACTGATCTCCATCGACCGGGCATACAGATCCGGATTGTCGATGAAAAGATCCATCACCCCGTCAGCCCCCTTCTCGTATTCAACTGTGAAGACGAATTCCCGCATGATACCGACCGTTCGGGCTTGCTGGATAAAACCTGCTTGACGGCTCTGCTGAAATCCAATGTGTTCAACATTATTGCCGCTTTGACAACCGTTAGACAGGTGCGATGTACCACGATACTTTACAATATAGAGTTATTCAGGATGGCTCTGTTTGATACAGAGGGTATATACTTCTCTCTGAGAATGTTCTCACATGGAGTTGCCCCCTTTTGAACTGGAACGGTGGCTTGACGAATACGAACCGGACGCCGACCTGATGCTCGCCGAAAGTGGCGTTCGGAGTCTCCCTGTCGACCGTTTCGACCTCGACGTCGGTGAACTCGGCTACGTGATTCCTACGGATGGATCTCCAGAGTTCAGAGCAGACATTGCTGAGCGGTACGACCGTGATCCCGAAGAGGTCGTTCTTACGTGCGGCACACAGGAGGCGGATTACCTCACCTTCATGGGGCTTCTCAGCGACGGGGATCACAGCGTCGTCGTCTCACCGACCTATCAGTCACTTGCGAGCGTCCCTGCCGCTATCGGTGACGTGACTGAAGTCCGAACCGAACCTCCGAAATGGAACCTCTCCGTCGATGCTGTCGCGGACGCGATGCGCCTGGATACTCAGTTAGTCGTCCTCACCAACCCGAGCAACCCGACGGGGAAGTACCTCGGGCCGGAGACGATGCAAGCGTTGTACGACCTCGTCGAGGAGAACGATGCGTACCTCCTCGTCGATGAGGTGTACCGGATGCTTGCCGACGATCCGCACGCCCCGGCTGCGTCACTCGGGCCACGAGCGATTTCGACCGCTGGCGTCTCGAAGTCGTACGGCCTCGCGGGCGCACGTCTTGGGTGGGTCGTCGCGGACAGAGAACTCGCGGACACGGTACGGAAATGGAAGGACTATACGACGATTTCACCGCCGCTGCTCGGTCAGCACATCGCTCAGCAGGCACTCGGTGAGCAAGAAGCCGACATTCTCGAAGCAAACCGTACTCACGCGAAGTCGAATCGGGACCTCGTCGCCGAGTTCGTTGAGCGCCACGATCTCGACTGGTTTGAGCCGACGGGCGTAAACGGCTTTCCGACCATTCCCGACGGGTTCGAGACTGGGAAGGAGTTTTGTCGGTCAGTGTTTAAAGCCGAGAGCGTCGTTCTTGCGCCCGGTGATGTCTTTGGATATCCGAACCGGTTCCGAATTGGGTTCGGTCTCCACACTGATGAACTCGAAGAAGGGCTTGAACGGGTCGGTCGCCATATCAAAAGCCGTAATTGACGATAGTTACCCCCAGTTCGTGAGTAACGAGACTTTATCTGCGTGTCTCCTCGTTTTTGACCTCTGTACGTACGTGCTTGATGTACCCGCGACTCATTAGATGATGACAGCCGCCATCAGTTGCAGTTCGAGGTAACGATGTTGGGAGTTATTTACTCGACGGGACGGACTGTGTCGCCATCTCGACGGACCCGGTCGAATGATGAGAGATACGCGAGCCGGTCGTAAACCTCGTCGGTATCCAGCTCCAGTTCCGCGGCCAGTTCGTCGACGGCCATCGGCTCGTCGAGTGCCTGGAGGACTTCGAGCCCCCGGTAGTATCTATTCGTCAGCTCCTGGACGCGGCCCTCGATCGGTGTGGTCACTCCGTACCGCTCCTCGAGTTCGACCAGGGCCTCGTTCGCGAACGTGGCAAACTGATCGTCCCCCAGGCGTTCGATCTGGGCTTCGAGTTCAGCCCGGACGACGTCGTAATCGAGGCCGGCCTGCACGAGCATATTCATGTCCTCGATGTCGTCGTCGCGGCCGGCGATCGCCTTGAACAGGAAGATATCCTCGTTGCTGACCAGCCGGACCGTCAGTCGATCCGTGTCGAGGAACTGCTCGCTGCGCTCTTGCATCCCGTCGGTGAGCACGAGCTTGTTCGCGACTTGCTGGTTGAAGATGTCGAGGCGACACCCATCGTCGTTCTCGACGCAGCTCGTCGCCCCCAGCGCCCGGTAATCTGGATCCAGCGACTGGACCTCCGCATACCCGAGGTCCATCAGAACGGCCCACAGCTGACCGTACGCGTCGCCATCCGGGACGACCAGGTCGATATCTTTCGTCGCTCCCTTGAGGTCGCGCAGCGACATCGCGCCACCACCGATCAGGTAGACCGCGAGCGGGGCTGAGAGGCCATCCGCGATCCGCTGGAATTCGTTCTCGATGTACTCGCGTCCGAATGTTGGTCTCATTGTGGAAGATGCACCTCGTAGTCAGCCGCTAGCTCCTGAAACTCGTCCCACTCCGGGAGTCGCTCGTCATCGACCTCGCCGTGCGTCTCGAGGTAGCGCAGCAAGGCGTCGATTTCGTCTTCGAGGCCATACTTCGCCGCCTGCTCTCGGAGGTCCGCCTCGTCGACGTCGACGTGGCTGAGCAGGAGGAGACAGTACGAGCGGTGACGGCTGCCGTCGTCGATCAGCAGCATGTGACAGCAGAGCTCCGCCGGCGAGACTGCGTCGAGGTTCTCGGAGTAGACGTAGTAGCGGTGGCCGGTAAGCAGGAACTGGAGGTCGAAGGCCGCGAATCGAGCGAGGCCAGTTTCGTGGAATCCCTCGGCGTCGATCTCCGTCTCAGCCTGGGCGAGAAATTCGTCGTAGTCCTCCCAGAGAATCGTGCCCTTCGGGGCGACGGCTTCGAGGCGTTGGCGATGGAGATGATGAACGAGTTCACGGGCAAACTCATGGAGGCGGTCGAAATCGGCGTTGAACTCGTAGTGGCCGTCGACGGTCCCGACGAGACCCCGGTCTCGAAACCGCTTGAGGACGCGGTTGACCGTGTTGCGGTAGTTGTCGCTCCGGTCGGCGATCTCGGAGACGGTTCGCGGCTGGTCGAGGTAGTACAACACCTCGAGTGCCTTGCCGGTCAGCAGTTCGGGGAAGTCGATGTGGGAGTGCTGGCGGACGAGGTCCTGGTAGAGTTCGACGGCGCGAGCATCCGACGGGACGACTCGTTTTCGGCGGCCGTCGCGTTCCGTGTAGACGAGCCCCTTCTGGACGAGGTCGCCGACGGCACGAGAGAGATAGCTCTCGCTGTGGTCGAGCTTCGTCGCGAGTTCGGAGATTGTGTCGCCGCGGTCGACCGTGGCGAGGACCTCGAGTTCGATACGCCGGAGCACGGCGTAACATAGTACGAAACTTGTATATAAAGAAGTTTCGAGTAGTGTTACAGTCAGCAGGCACGGGAGTCGTCTCCATCGTCTTAACCAACAAAACTATGGATTCGTGGGCAGTGTTGGTTAACACGAGAGTAGCCGATGTCCTACGAACCCCCGAACCCACCGGCGAACCTCCCGACGGAGATCGTCAACACGCTCAATGAAGCCACACCGGAGCATCTTCGGGACGTTGCCAGCTACGCCGAGGCGTTGGCCGAACACAAAGAGCGGGAAGCTCGTCTCGAGGAGGAAGCGGACGACGCCGACGTCGAGGAGCGCCCCGATGACCTCCCAGACGACGTGCCAGCGAAGGCGACGATCACGATCAAGGAGATCAACGACAACCGCTACTACTACTGGCAGTGGCGGGAAGGCGATTCGGTGACGTCGAAGTACAAGGGGCCAGTGAATCCCGACGAGTAGACGAGATTGAACTGTAGTCTGATGTTCTTTTCAGTACTAGTAGAGACGTCGCAGACGACACCCCCCAGAGTGTGAATGGGATCGGTTTGTCCAACACCCCTCAGTGTGAATGGGTCCGGTCACCCCGGACGAGTAAAACTCGATGAGGGAGGACACCCACCCCACGTTTCCGTCGTAACTGGATGTGGGTGGAGGGGGTGACGCTGATTTTGAAGGGGCCACACCCCCCGCGTTTCCGTCGTTTCTCCACCGTCTCCCCATCATCGATGGTCCCGACGACAAAGAAATCGTAGGACACACCCCCCGTTTTCGAGTTGTAAATGGGAGAGGGAAAGGGGAAAGCACAGTACATCGACCGGCAAGTCAAATCTCTTAGCTCACCCACCCCCCCGTTTTCGAGTAGTAACGAGACATCCCGACGACTGACATCCTCCATTTTCGAGTTGTAACGCATCGCGCGGGATACGAACACCCCCCGTTTTCGAGAAGTAAGTGCGGGGAGAATACGGGCGAGATCAGTTCTTACTCCGGAACTGCTTCAGCCGTTCGCGGACAACCGCGCTGATAGTCGCCTCTTCGTGAGCTAGATCTTCGAACCGGGAATCCTCACGGATCG
>Ga0207813_101079_pt1 | contig 10562 bp, 10 predicted proteins | sample A23E3SouthBayCA_2_FD_187730 | JGI IMG/M metagenome (GOLD analysis project Ga0207813, IMG submission 187730) | Aerobic enrichment media microbial communities from Eden Landing Ponds, California, USA - A23 E3 (4) (SPAdes) | ecosystem: Environmental > Aquatic > Marine > Unclassified | place... | reverse complement strand
GAGAGCGGGGAGGGACGACCCGCGACCCGCGAGGACGACCGCAGGGAGTCCTCGGATAGAGAGAGCGGGGAGGGACGACCCGCGACCCGCGAGGACGACGGCGAGGTGATCGTCCGGCGCAACGACGCCATCGATATTGAAGGGATCCGCGACCTCGATCCGGACGCGATCGTCGTCTCGCCAGGGCCAGGGACACCCGAGCAGGCCGGCGTCTCGATGGCGATCTTCGAACAGCTGTCGATCCCGACGCTCGGGGTCTGTCTCGGCCACCAGGCGCTGTGTGCGGCACACGGCGCACCAGTCAGCCACGCCCAGGACGTGGTCCACGGCAAGCCGTCGACGATCACTCACGACGGACAGGGTATCTTCGAAGGGGTGCCAACGACGTTCGGGGTGGGTCGGTATCACTCTCTGGCCGTCGAGCGAACGGCACTGCCGGACTCCCTGTCGGAAACGGCACATACCGACGACGAGCGCTCGATCGTTATGGCTGTTCGTCACGAGTCACAACCGCACGTCGGGGTGCAGTTCCACCCCGAGAGCATCCTGACAGACCACGGAAAGCAGCTGCTTGCGTCGTTTTTCAGCGAATACGCGTGACGAGCTCAGGAATCGTCGGGCGACAGGAACCGTTCACCGATCGCGTCGGTGAAGTCCGTGAGGTACACACCACCCCACAGCGCCACGAGAATGCCGCCGATGGAATTGTAGATAATATCCCACAGCGTATCGTAGACACCGTACTGCGTGAGGACTGACGTCGAGCCCAGGCTATCGCCTATGATGCCGAGCGCGAACTCCAAAAGCTCCCAGAGGACGCCGAAGGCGAGCACGAACAGCAGGATGACCACGGCGACAAACTTTGGGGGCAGGTACACGGCTTCGGAGTGTTCGTCGATCGCTCGGACAGTCGCGTAGCCGGTGGCGGCCACGACCGACGCCGACAGCGCGTGGGTCATATGATCCCACCAGGCGAGTTCGGAGTAGAACTTCCATCCCATACCCGGAATGCCGACAGTCCCGAGCGCGTGCAGGAACGCGGCACTGGTGATCCACAACGTGATCCGGGGATCCATCGGCAGTTCGAGATCGTTTTCGAGAATTGATGGGAGGCGAGCGACCAGCAATGACACACCCGTGTTGACCATAATGCCAGTGCTGCCTCGCTCGACACCGATGAAGAACAACACGATAAGTGAGATCTCCATAAAGCGGGTCAACTGTGCTTGCCGGCGTTCCGACAGTCGAATCCGTGAGCCAAGCCCGCTCATCGGTGGTCACCTCTCTGTTGTATGTCGTCGATGTCCTCCAACATTGTCTCGACCGAATCCTGGCGCCATCTGAAGTATAGCGCAAACGTGACACCCGCGACGATGCCTGCCGCAGCCGAATACAGCCATTCGTACATCAGCTCGTCGTTCGCCTGCTGGGCATTGCTACTCTGACTCATTATGTACTCAGTACCAGCGTATACGTCGAATCCCCACTGTAAGAGCCCCCATAGCGCGGCCGAGGCAAGCGTTGCGACGACCACGAGTACGACAGCGAACCACGGTGGGAACCGGATCGACGTGAACGACTGGAGTTCAACTCCAATGACCAGAGCAATTGCAGCTATCGCGAAGTACACTGTGAACCGCCCGGACAGTCGCGGTGAGCCGATTGCGAGCCCGACGATCGGCAGTGCGGCCATCAGCAACACCTCCCAGGGGAGCATAACGTATGACGAGCGATACGCCAGCGGCGGGAGTAGTGCTAGTATGAGGATACTGAGTGCGAAGACGGACCATAGTAGCCCGGTTGAGACGCCGATCCCGACTGCAGTCCCGGCTAGCAGTGCGATCAACACCCACCCCAGCATTGCGTTACGGCGACTGTCGTAGAGCAACTTTTCGAGTTCCGAGGGGGCCATATGTTGCTTCTGTACGTGCCAACTGTTAAAATCCTGTGCGACCTGGCCGACCTTCTGCGATTAGCCGACGACGAGCATGTAGACCGCGCCGTAGCTACACAGCGAAACGGTCACGCCGCCAAGCGCCGCAAACGCGGCTTCGAAAGGTGTCGGGTATCGCGCGAGAAACCCGTCCAGATCCATCGACAGGGCGGTGAGCCAGGTTCGCCGAAGCGAACCAGCGTCCTGACGAGCGAGCGAGCGTCGGCGGCGAAGTCGAGACTGCTGTCGCAGGAGCCCGGTCAATGGGTTCGGGGTGATCGAAAAGGCGCCCACGAACAGCCCGGCTCCCAGAATCGAGAACACGAAGTGATACGAGACGTCCAGTGTCGGTGGTGTGAGAACGATTGCGGCCACGCCGTACGCAACTCCGATGACGGCCCGGCGTTCGAACAGTGCCGTCAGTGGCCGGCCGGCGACACGCGCGACTGCGAAAGCAGCGAGCCAGACAACCGCCAACTCAAGTGCGAACGCACCGAGGAGATGGACTGTCGGATCGGCGTGCAGCAACACCGTCTGTTCGACGAGCTGCAGATCGAGCGGATAGAGTAGCTGTGGCGGATCTCCGGTCACCAGGTCTCCCCACGGATGAGACAACAGCCCGGCAGTCGCGACGAGTGCGATCGTCAGCCCCGAGAGGTCTGTCCGCGTGCGGGCAAGTCTAGCGATGATCAGCCCGGCGGCGACGAACGTCCCGACCACGATCGCCCCGGCGAGACCGCTGTAGACCCATGCTGCCCAGACCAGTGACAGGAGGATAGCGCTCGCGACCGCACGAACGGCGAGCCACCCGCGAGATGTACTCGTACCGGCAGCCCAGGCACCGAAAGCGGGGCCGGCCGCGAGCGAAATGAGCAGCGAATGCGTGATCGACCGATGGACCGCACGGCTGGCGTCCCAGAAGACACTCGGCTGGCGCAGTGTGTCGGCGCTCAGTCGGCCGACGTCGAGCGCGACGACCGTGTATATCATGTCTGCGTCGGGAATAGCAGCGAACGCACCGGCAACGAGACCGAGTGCCAGCGCTTGGCGGGCTGACCAGCCTCGCCAGTCCGCGACGAGCGTCGCGAGAGCAAACGCCAGTAGGGCGTGTCCGATGAACACAGTGTCGGTAGGTGGGCTGAGCGTATAAGTTTCTCGCGACAACGTGTGGTCGCACCCACAGACACGACCCTTTTTGAATACCCGCGGTGTAGAGAGAGATATGTACGTCCGGGACGCCAAGAACCGCGAGGAAGTCTGGCTGCTCGATCGGATCGAAGAGATGAGCCTGGACGAGACGGCCTTTCGATCGCGCGATTACGTCATCGCGATCGACGAAGAGACAAACGAGAAGGCCGGGTTCGGACGGATCCGGATCCACAAGAGCGACGACGAACCGATCTGTGAACTCACAAGCATCGGTGTCCTCGAAGCGTGGCGCGGCCAGGGCGTCGGCGCACACGTCATCGAGCGACTGGTCCAGAAAGCGAGCGATGAGGACTTTTCGGTCGTCTACTCGCTGACCGACCAGCCGGAGTACCTGGCTCAGTTCGGGTTCGAACCGGTCGACGCCGAGACACTCCCCGAGAAGCTACGGGACCGACTGGCCGAGAAGCGCGAGTCGATTCAGCCCGACGCCGTTCCGACCCGGTTGCGGGTCGATGAGTTTCAGGTACCGACGGACCGCCGTGAGGCGTTCAAGGCGGCTGACGCGGACGTAGACGAGGAACCGACCGAAACCCCCGAGGACTTCGGGATCGACCCGGACGAGGCCACGTACAAATACGATACCAGCTAGGCGTCGCACAGGATTCCGGGGGCCAGACAAACCATCGCCGCGTAGGCGAAGTTATTTTACTTGTGGATCGCCTATCGAACTACGATGAGCGACAAGGGGGTAGACGAGAGCAAGCGGGCGACGCTGCGACGGTTCGCAGCGCTTGGGACCGCGGGCTCAATCGCTCGCTTCGCGGGTGGGGCCGAAGCCACGGATGGCAATTCGGACGCTCGTGACGCCATCGTCGGGTATCTGGAGGCGACACCGGGTGCACACTTCTCGAAGGTCCGTGACGATCTGCAACTGGGGACCGGCGAGACACAACACCATCTCCGGCAGTTGATCGATACCGGCACGGTCGAGAGTCACGAAGACGGGGAGTATCGGCGGTTTTTCCCTGCGGATCGGTTCGGCGCCTTCGAGAAGACCGCGCTATCGTATCTCCGGCGTGAGACTGCTCGCGGGATGCTGATCGCGCTTCTGGAAAACCCCGATGCGACCGGCGGCGACCTCGCGGAGGTCGTTGGCGTCTCACGGCCGACGATCAGCAAGCGCGCGAGCGAGCTCGAGACAGTTGGACTCCTCGATCGGGTGGACGGCTACCGGATCGTGAACCCGGAGACGGTACTGCTGTTGCTCGTTCGATACGCCGACTCGTTCGACGCGGACGCGGCGGCGTTCGCTCGCGACGCCGCATCGGTCGTCACCTACGATCCGCAGCCTTAGCTGGCCCGATTCGGTGAATTCAGACGTCAACGCGGTCCGGATCGATGACAGTCACGATGGGGCAACTTTTTGCTCGCGGGGACCCCAGCCGGCGATATGGGAACTGACGCTGACGCCATCGAGTTCGGTACCGACGGCTGGCGAGCGACGCTGGACGTGTTCACGAAACCGCGTGTTCGGATGGTCGGACAGGCAGTTGCGACGTATCTCGACGACGGCCCCGTCGCAGTCGGCTACGACGCCCGGGACAGCTCGCGAGGGTTCGCCGAGGAACTCGCCCGGACGCTGGCCGGCAACGGTATCGAGGTGCTGTTGAGCGACCGTGACTGTCCGACACCCGTCGTCGGCTGGACCGTCCGCGACCGCGGCCTGGCGGGTGCGTTGATGGTCACCGCGAGCCACAACCCACCGAACTACAACGGGGTCAAGTTCATTCCCGGGGAAGGCGCACCGGCGCTCCCCGACGTGACCGACCAACTGATGGAGTTGCTTGCCGAACCCGATCCGGTCCCGGAGTCGGAATACGGGGTCGTTACCGAGACCGATCTCGTCGACCCGTATCTCGAACACGCTCTGGAATTCGTCGATACCGATCTCTCGGGGCTGACCGTCGCCTACGACGCTATGCACGGGAGCGGCCGCGACGTGACCGGCAACCTGCTGGAGCGGGCCGGCGCGGACGTGATCGAACTCCGATGTGAGCGCGATCCCGAGTTCGGGGGCACACCCCCGGAGCCGGAGGCCGATCGCCTGCGCGATCTCATCGAGGAGGTCACCGAGGGCGACGCAGACCTGGGGATCGCCAACGACGGCGACGCAGACCGGATCAGCGTCGTCACCCCCGAGGAGGGGTTCCTCGATCCGAGCCTTCAGTACGCCGTCCTCTACGAATATCTCCTCGAAGACGGGTCGGGGCCAGCCGTCCGGACAGTCTCGACTTCGAGTATTATCGACAAGGTCGCCCGCGAACACGGTGAAGAGGTCGTCGAGACCGCAGTCGGGTTCAAGTGGGTCGCCCAGGCGATGAAAGACCACGACGCGCTGATGGGCGGCGAGGAGTCGGGCGGGTTCGGTATTACGAGTCACCTCCGGAACAAGGACGGCGTCCTAATAGCGCTGCTCGCGGCCGCCGCTGAGGCCGAGCAGCCGATCGACGACCGGATCGCTGCCATCCACGACGAACACGGGCACGTCTTCCAGGATCGCATCAGCGTTGCCTGCCCCGACGAGCGCAAGGAGGGCGTCCTTGAGGAACTCGACGGGGCACTCCCCGACGAAGTCGCCGGCGCGACGGTTGCGGACGTCAACACTGTCGACGGGTTCAAGATCACCTTCGAGGACGATAACTGGCTGCTCGTCCGACCGAGCGGCACCGAGCCGAAACTCCGGGTCTACGCCGAAGCCGACAGCCCCGAGCGGGTCGAAGAACTGCTCGACGCCGGCCGGGATCTGGTCGAGCCGCTCGTCTAGACCGTCCGAAAGCCACGATATCGCCCTGCTTCTCGCTCGCTGATCTCGAAGCTCAGCGACTCGTAGAACGGCCGCACGCGCTCGTCGAACTCGGCGACGACGCGCCCGTGGTGGTCGAGAAGATGCTCGACCAGGGCCGTCCCGATCCTCTGATCCTGTCGGCGCTTGCGGACCGCAATCGCGTCGATACGTACACCCGGGTCTGCCGGACGCGCGATGAGGGCACCGAGGATCCGATCGTCTTCGACGGCGACAAGCGTTCGGTCGGCGCTGATACTCCGTCGAACCGCGTCAGGGTCGGTTTCGAGGACAGCAGCGTCGAGTATCGCGAGGACCGTCTCGATTTCTGACGACTCTGCCCGTCGTACGCGAACCATACTAACCGCCCTGGACGAGCCGCAATACCCGGACGTGATCGACTTCGACGGGCTGATCCTCGGGGACGGGCTGGCCGTCGACGACGATCGAGACCTCGTGGCGACCGTACTCCAGTGGCTCCAGCAGATCCACGTAGGTGTCGTCCTCGCCGAGTTCGACTTCGTGGGTCCCCTCGCCGACGACGTCGACCGTGACGCGCATATCTGTCGATTCGCGTGGACATATATGAGGATAGCGTTCGTAGCTCGCGGGTTGTTCACGGGAGCCCCCATCTGATGCGCTCGCTCGATCCGAGGACTCGCTTCGCTCGTCCTCGCGGGGTTTATCACCAGTCGGGGCCACATCCCGATCATGAGCGAAGACGAGTCCCAGTCGCGAGCGGGTCGGGAGGAGGTCTGGATCGAGAAATATCGCCCCCAGACCCTCTCGGAAGTCGCTGGCCACGAGGACATCATCGAGCGTCTGCAGAGCTACGTCGACCGGAACGATCTGAGCCACATGCTATTCTCAGGCCCTGCCGGAACGGGAAAAACCACTTCCGCCATGGCCATCGCCCGAGAGCTGTACGGTGAGGACTGGCAGGACAACTTCCTGGAGCTGAACGCTTCCGACCAGCGCGGGATCGACGTCATCCGGGACCGTGTCAAGTCCTTCGCCCGGACTTCCTTTGGCGGGTACGAGTACCGTGTGATCTTCCTTGATGAGGCTGATGCCCTTACGTCCGAGGCACAATCAGCGCTCCGCCGGACGATGGAGCAGTTCTCGAACAACGTCCGGTTCATCCTCTCGTGTAACTACTCCAGTCAGATCATCGATCCGATCCAGTCTCGCTGTGCCGTCTTCCGGTTCTCGCCGCTGGGTGATGCGGCGATCGAAGAGCAAGTCCACCGGATCGCCGAGGCCGAGGGTATCGAGGTGACCGACGACGGCATCGAAGCGCTCGTGTACGTCGCCGGCGGGGACATGCGTAAGGCGATCAACGGTCTACAGGCCGCTTCCGTCACCGGCAAGGCCGTCGACGAGGACGCCGTCTTCGAGATCACTTCGACTGCCCGGCCGGAGGAGATCACCGCGATGGTCGAGCAGGCGCTGGACGGGGACTTCACCGCCGCGCGCTCGGAACTCGATCGACTGTTGACCGATCAGGGAATCGCCGGCGGGGACGTGCTCGATCAGATCCACCGGTCAGTCTGGGAGTTCAACATCGGCGACGAGGCCGCGGTCCGGATCCTCGATCGCGTCGGCGAGGCCGATTACCGGATCACTGAAGGGGCCAACGAACGGATTCAGCTCGAAGCGCTGCTGGCGTCGCTGGCGCTGGAAGAGTGACCTACTGTCCGGAGCCGTTTTCCATCACGGTCCGGAGCTGTGTCTCGACGCTATCGACGTCTGATTCGAGGTCGCGGATCCGGCCGTGTTGCTGTTCGTTCGCCGCCGCGATCGCTTCGACAGTCCCGGCGACTTCGTCCGCTCTGTCGGCGATCTCGTCGACCATACTGGCGATTTCCTCTGCACTGGCCGCCTGGTCGTCAGTCGCGCTGGCGATCTCCGTCACGCCCTCGTCGGTGTCCTCGATCGCCGTCCGGATCGACCGCTGGTTGTCGATGATGTCCTCGAGTGCCGACTGGAGTTCCCCGATCGCGTCCCGCGTCCGCTGGACGCTCTCGGCGGAGTCGGTAGCCATCTCGCGGACGTCCCGCACTGTGGCTTCTACCTGATCGGCGTGCTCTTTCGACTCGTCTGCGAGCTCTTTGATCTCGTCGGCGACGACCGCAAAGCCGTCGTTGTTCCCCTCGCTGCGGGCGGCCTCGATGTTGGCGTTCAGTGCCAGCATGTTCGTCTGATCGGCGATCTCGTCGATCACGGCGACGAACTCCTCGATCTCGTCGATACGTTCGCTGAGTCGACTGACGTCCGCGGCTGCCGACTCGGACTCATCGACGACCGACTCGACCCGGCCGGTCATCTCTGTTGCCGTCTCGGCGGACTCGACGGCCAGCTCAGTCGCCTCGCTGCTCCGGGAACTGACTTCCTCAGCGCTGGACGCGATCTCCTCGATCGTCGCGCTGAGCTGTGACACTTCCGCCTGGACAGCACCCAGGTCGTCGGCCTGCTCGTCGGCGAGGTTGCTGATCTCCTGGGAGCGATCGGCGACGTTGCCAGCGGATTCGCGGAGTTCCACGACGGACTGGTCGACGCGATCGGAGAACTCCGCCTGTAACTCGTGCAGTTGCTCGCGCTGATCGACGACATCAGTCACGTCCAATAGCAACTCGACTGCACCCACGACCGAGCCGTCAGGCGACGTGATCGGGACTGCGATCGCCCGTGCGTGGGCGGTCTGTCCGCTCGCGTCCTCGGCCGACCGAAACGATTCCTCGCGGACCGGCTCGCCGGTTCTGATGACTTTCTCCGCAAGGGTCTCTGACTGGCCATCCGTCCCGAACAGGTCGTAGGCGTTCGTCCCGACCGCCTGGCTGGAGGGGACGCCGAGAAGTTCACTGACCGCATCGTTCCACCGAGTGATCGTCCCACCGGCGTCGACGACGAATGCGGCCTCCGGCAACTCGTCGACGAGCGTCTCGAACGCATGCCGCCAGAGTGCCGAATCGTCCGTAGAAAACATCGATCGTTCGGACTGCATCTTTTGTGACACTATCTGCGCTAGCTGAACCAGGTATATGAACGTTCGCACTGGTTATCCGATATGATAACGATCAGGACCTGTACCAGGGGTTTTCTCGTTCCTTCAATATGATCGAACTACCACGGTTGTTCGGGAAAATCTGGCCGAACGGTCGGATATCTCACCCTTTTTGGGAACCGTGAACATGCCCGTCCGGGTGGGGGCACCGCTGGTCCCGACGGAGCGAGACGTAGACGATAGCACTGATCGTTTCGACGTCTTCGGAGTCGAAATCGCCGGGTGACGCTGTAACGATCGGAACGGCTCAGTCGCACCGATAGCGTCCTCGTTTGAGCTACCCGCGGGTGAACGGCAACGTCGTATGACGTTTTGGCTATTCTCTCACAGGTAGTCCTTCGTCATCACTCGTACCCTTCGCCGCGAGTCGCGTGGTTCCGTGCGCGGTGGCTGTTGACACGTCTACTCGCCAACGGAACTGATTTAGGCGCGGACTGGGCAAGAGTACGCTAATGAGCGACCTCACCGAGGAATACCGACTCGACTATTTCGAGGAGCACGGGTTCCAGCGCACGCAGTGTTCGGAGTGTGGGGATCACTTCTGGACGCTTGACCCGGACCGAGAGACGTGCGGCGAGCCACCATGTGACGAGTACAGCTTCCTCGACGATCCCGGATTCGACGAAACGCTCGAACTGGACGAGATGCGCGAGGCGTTCCTCTCGTACTTCGAGGACCGGGATCACACGCGCATCGATCCCTACCCGGTCGCCGCCAACCGCTGGCGCGACGACGTCCTGTTGACTCAGGCGTCAATCTACGACTTCCAACCGCTCGTGACCTCCGGGGAGACGCCGCCACCGTCGAATCCCCTCGCCGTCAGTCAGCCCTGTATTCGGATGCAGGACATCGATAACGTGGGCAAGACCGGTCGTCACACCATGGCCTTCGAGATGATGGCCCACCACGCGTTTAACGCCAAAGAGACGGTCGACGACGAGTACGCCTACGAGGGGGAGGTCTACTGGAAGGAAGAGACCGTCGAGTACTGCATGGGCCTGTTCGAGGAACTCGGCGCGGACCTCTCGGACGTCACTCTTATCGAGGACCCGTGGGTGGGCGGGGGTAACGCCGGCCCGGCCTTCGAAGTCATCTACAAGGGCGCGGAACTGGCGACGCTCGTCTTCATGCAGTTCGAGCAGGATCCCGACGGCGACTACGAGATGAAAGACGGGAACACCTACTCGGAGATGGACACCTACATCGTCGACACCGGATACGGCCTGGAGCGGTGGACCTGGGTCTCCCAGGGCACGCCGACGGTCTACGAGGCCGTCTACCCCGAGATGATCGAGTTCCTCCGGGACAACGCCGGCATCGAGTACACCGACGAGCAGGAAGCGATCGTCAACGACGCCGCCCGACTCTCCGGGAATCTCGATATCGACGACGTCGACGATGTCGAGGCCGCACGCGGCGACATCGCTGCTGAACTCGGTGTCGACGTCGAGGAGTTGCGCGAACTAGTCGAGCCACTGGAGACGATCTATGCGATCGCCGATCACTCCCGGACGCTCGCGTACATGCTCGGTGACGGAATCGTTCCGAGCAACGTCGGCTCGGGGTATCTCGCC
>Ga0207813_101075_pt1 | contig 10575 bp, 10 predicted proteins | sample A23E3SouthBayCA_2_FD_187730 | JGI IMG/M metagenome (GOLD analysis project Ga0207813, IMG submission 187730) | Aerobic enrichment media microbial communities from Eden Landing Ponds, California, USA - A23 E3 (4) (SPAdes) | ecosystem: Environmental > Aquatic > Marine > Unclassified | place... | reverse complement strand
GCCCGCCGCGGCGCCCGACCGCGAGTCGAGCGAGGAGACGGACGACGACGGCGGCCCGGGCCGCCTCCGGCAGGCCGCCGCCCTCGCGACCGGGCGGGTCATCATCGAGGAGGAGGACCTCGAGGAGCCGCTCTGGTCGCTGGAGATGGCGCTGCTCGAGAGCGACGTGGAAATGAGCGTCGCCGAGGAGATCCTCGACTCGGTTCGGGAGCAGCTGATCGGCGAGAGCCGCAAACAGGTCGACACGACCGCCGAACTCGTCGAGGAAGCGCTCCAGGACGCGCTGGTCGACGTGATCTCCGTCGGTCAGTTCGACTTCGAGCAGCGCATCGCCGAGGCCGACAAGCCCGTGACGATCGTGTTCACCGGCGTCAACGGCGTCGGTAAGACCACGTCCATCGCCAAGATGAGCGAGTGGCTGGGCGAGCGCGGCTACAGCTCCGTTCTCGCGAACGGCGATACGTACCGCGCCGGCGCCAGCGAGCAGATCACCGAACACGCCGAGAACGTCGGCCGGAAGGTGATCGCCCACGAGCAGGGCGGCGACCCCGCCGCAGTCATCTACGACGGCGTCGAGTACGCCGCTGCCAACGACGTGGACGTGGTGCTGGGCGACACCGCCGGTCGCCTCCACACCTCCAACGACCTGATGACGCAGTTGGAGAAGATCCACCGCGTGGTCGACCCCGAGATGACGCTGTTCGTCGACGAGGCCGTCGCCGGCCAGGACGCGGTCGAGCGCGCCAAGGAGTTCAACAAGGCCGCCGAGATCGATGGCGCCGTGCTGACGAAGGCCGACGCCGACTCCTCGGGTGGCGCCGCCATCTCCATCGCCCACGTGACGGGCAAGCCGGTTCTCTTCCTCGGCACCGGGCAGGGGTACGAGGACCTCCGGGAGTTCGACCCCGAGGCGCTGGTCGCGGAGCTGCTCGCCGACGACGAGTAACGTCCCCTTTCAGTTCTCGCAGGCGGTACACGCGATCAGTTCGTCCTGCCGTCGCACGAGCACGCCGTTTCCGAGCGGCGCGATCAGCGACACGTCGCCGATCCGCCAGCGCTCGCTCCCGTCCCCGAGTTCGAGCGCGCGCGTCGCCGCGTCGTTCGACGCGAGTACGGTGTCGCCGACGACGGCGGGCCGGCCCACGCCATCGAACTCGACCGACCAGCCGAGGTCGCCCGTCTCCGGGTCGAGCCGGTGGATCGCCGCGCCGTCGGCGACGACCAGCCCCGCGTCGGTCCCCGCGGGCGAGCGGAACGTCCGCCGGTCGGCCGGCGTCGGCGTCGACCAGCGGCGCTCGCCGGTTTCGGCGTCGAACGCCAGCAGTTCGTATCTGACGGGGACGAGCAGCAGCGAGCCGGTTCGGACGGGCGCCCGGGTCGCACGCGGCCCCGGGACGGACCAGTCGATCTCGCCGTGGAGTCGGTTCAGCGCGTAAATCCCGCGGTCGCTCGAACTGGTGACGGTGACGTACACCCGTCGGTCGTCGACGACCGGCGAGAACGACACCGCACCGCCTTCCTGCGGATCGCCGAACGTACGCCGCCAGCGCTCCCGGTCGTCCGTCACCTCGTAGGCGAACGCGCCGTCGGCGTCGCCGCCGAACAGCGTCGACCCGGCGGCTCGTGGGGTGGCCGGGGCCGAGCCGAACGCGTAGCACCCGGATTCGGTGCCGTCGGCGAACAGCCGCAGTTCCGAGCCGTCGGCTGTCGCGGCGGTGACGGCGTCGAAGCCGCTGACCGAAACCGGGGGCGCGGCGATCCGCTCCGGGACGGTGACGCGGGTTCCCGTACTCCCGTCGCGGAGTTCGTACTCGGTGTAGAGGCCGGTCTCGGGGATCCGGCTGAGCCCGACGATCCGGTCGCCGTCGACGACCGCACCCGCGAAGGCGAGCAGGTCGGCGTCGGGAACGATCGGTGTGCGCCAGCGGTCGCCGACGCGTGCGGGGACCGAGCCATCGGGGAGGGCGGCGGTGTTCCCCGGATCCCCGCCCGGTTGGGGCCAGTCGGTTCCGACGGGCGCGGCGGGCGTACAGTCGCGGCTGGCACAGCCTGCCAGCCCCAGCGCCGCACCGGCGCCGATGGTCGCGAGCAGGTCGCGTCGGGAGGGCATTGGCCGTGGTTGGCGACGGGGCCACTTGGCGGCTCCGACGCGGGACGGAGGTTTTCACGCCGGAGCCCCAATACAGCCCCATGCCCACCGTCGTCGCGTTCGAGACCGAGGGCGGCGCCGTCCTCGCCGCCGACCGACTCGTCATCAACAACGACACCGTCAGCAGCAAACGCGCCGAGCGACTCGCTGCGTTCGGCGACTGCGGCGGCGCGGCCGTCGACGACCCCGGCGAGTTCCGGCGCGAACTCGACGGGAAGCGCCGGGAGTACGAAACCGACCACGGCGGGAACCCGGGAATCGAGCCGTTCACCCAACTGGCCAGCGAGGTGGCCGGTGCAGTCGGCACCGACGCCGCCGTACTCGCCCGCGACGACGACGGCCACGCACGAGCCCGTGCGGTGTACGCCGACGGCAGCGTCATCGACGACTCGCCGGTCGCGCTGGGCACCGGCGCGGAGCTGGCGTTCGGCCGGCTGGAAGCCGGCGTTCCGGAGGGGCTGGACGAGGCCAGTACGTTCGCGCGGGAGCTGATCGAGGGCGTCGGCGAGCGCGACACGCGGACCGGAGACGAGGCAGACGTGTGGACGGTGGCCGACGCCTGATCGTCGAGCGAAACGGGTGGGCACCAGAACGAGCAGCTTCGACCTCGATTCCGTCCGGGTCCGTGGCGCTGTCGCCTGCGTTGGGACGGACAAGCGTTTATGGATCGGCCGTCAAGAGTAGGGTAAGATGGTACTCGACAATCTCGGGAGCTCTCTGCGGGGCACGATGGACAAGCTCCGCGGGAAGTCCCGCCTGGACGAGGACGACGTCCAGGAGATCGTCAAGGAGATCCAGCGCTCGCTGCTGCAGGCCGACGTCGAAGTCGACCTGGTGATGGATCTCTCCTCGAACATCGAGGAGCGCGCGCTGAACGAGGAGCCGCCCGGGGGCACCTCCGCGCGGGACCACATCCTCAAGATCGTCTACGAGGAGATGGTCGAGGTCGTCGGCGACTCGACGGAGATCCCGCTCGAGCCCCAGACGATCATGCTCGCCGGGCTCCAGGGCTCGGGGAAGACGACGACCGCCGCCAAGATCGCCTGGTGGTTCTCGAAGAAGGGCCTGCGCCCCGCGGTCATCCAGACCGACACGTTCCGGCCGGGCTCCTACCAGCAGGCAAAGCAGATGGCCGGAAACGCCGAGGTGCAGTTCTACGGCGACCCCGACGCCGAGGACCCAGTCAAGATCGCTCGTGACGGCCTCGAAGCAACCGAGGACGCCGACGTACACATCGTCGACACTGCGGGTCGACACGCGCTGGAGACCGAGCTCATCGACGAGATCGAGGAGATCGAGCGCGAAGTGAACCCGGACCGGAACCTGCTCGTCCTCGACGCCGCGATCGGGCAGGGCGCCAAGGAGCAGGCCCGGGAGTTCGACGACGCGATCGGCATCGACGGCGTGACGATCACCAAACTCGACGGGACCGCCAAAGGTGGGGGCGCGCTGACGGCGGTCAACGAGACCGACTCCTCGATCGCGTTCCTCGGTACCGGCGAGACGGTCCAGGACATCGAACGCTTCGAGCCGGACGGGTTCATCTCCCGGCTGCTCGGGATGGGCGACCTCAAACAGCTCTCCGAGCGCGTCGAGCGCGCGATGGCCGAGACCCAGGAGGAGGACGACGACTGGGAGCCCGAGGACATGCTGCAGGGGAACTTCACCCTGAAGGATATGCAGCGCCAGATGGACGCGATGAACAAGATGGGGCCGCTCGACCAGGTAATGGACATGATCCCCGGGATGGGCGGCGGGATGATGGACCAGCTCCCCGACGACGCGATGGACGTGACCCAAGACCGGATGCGCAACTTCGAGGTCATCATGGACTCGATGACCGACGAGGAGCTGGAGAACCCCCGCTCCATCGGCGCCCAGCAGGTCCAGCGCATCGCCCGCGGCTCCGGGAACGACGAGGAGACGGTCCAGGAACTGCTCCAGCAGCACAAGATGATGGACCAGACCCTCAACCAGTTCCAAGGGATGGGCGACGGCGACATGCAGCGGATGATGAAGAAGATGCAGGGCGGCGACGGCGGCGGTGGCGGCCTCGGCGGGATGGGCCCGTTCGGGTAGCCCTACGACAGTTATCGAGGCGGTCGCGCCGACAGATCCGTTCGCGCACTCGGAAACGATCGAGCACGTTCGGCGTCCCCGGAGGTCATCGAGACCGGCGAGCAGCCGCGGCCGTATGTGGGCGGGCAGATCGCGAGCTTGCAGTCTAACGCGTTAGGCAGCTAGTCGACGCGGGTTTCGCCGACTAGCCACTCGAGGAACCGATCACGGTACTGACTCGCACGGTCGCGGTCGAACTGGACGGCCCGTGCATTCCACTCGGGGAAGGTCGCGGCCCTCATTCACAGACCGCACATCGTGCGTCGTCGAGCACGTCGCCGGCTTAGGCGGTGTCGCCGCCGCCGTCAGTCTCCTCTTGGGCGACGTAACTCGCACACCACGCGTCCGGAGCGATGTTCCCCTCGACGATGGCGCAGGCACCGACGTCGTCGCCGTTCTTGTCCGGAATGTAGAACTGACAGCCCGAACACTGGTTGCCGTCGTTTGGCTCCTCCTGGTAGTTCACGGCCGATTTCGTGGAGAGCGAGTCGGGGTCGCGCTGCTGACCGTTCAGTGCGGTCGCCGTCGCATACGCCTCCGGCACGGCGTCGGTCGAGGTCGCCGTCGGCGAGTCCTCGTCGGTCGGGGTCGCCGTCGGCGAGTCCTCGCCGCCGCCGCCGCAGCCGGCGAGGGCGACTGCCGAGCTGGTTCCGAGCAGTGCAAGCATCGTCCGCCGGTCGAAGGCGGGACTGTTCCGTTTGGACATGCCCGAAACTACGGACCCACCACTTAAAGGAAGTTTGGTGCAAGCGCCGAAGTACGCTCATCCCGAGACGTGATAACACAGTGTAGAACGTTTCTTCCAGTTCGAAGCGATGTTGGCCGGAGATCGTGTCAGTGAGGTCGTCAAAGTACGTTTCGCAGGCTTTGCACCAGTACTGCTGAGCGTCTTTGCCCGTGGTTCCTCGCTTGACGACCGCGTCGCTTCCGCAGTGGACGTGTCCGGATCGCTGGGAGCGACCGCCGTTGGAGCCCTTCGCCGCATCCGCGCGCTTTTTCCGCGTCGGATTGGTAGCGCCGGCGAGATGGAGCTTCGCCGACTCGCGCGCTACGACGCGCTGATCCTCACGTCGCTGTTGTGGTTCATGGCGAAGTTCGTCCGCTACCTGTTCCCGCCGCTGTTCGAACCGTTCCAGACCGCCTTCGGCGTCACGAACACCGTGACCGGGCTGGCGTTCTCGGCGCTGATGACCGTCTACGCGCTGATGCAGTTCCCCTCCGGCGTGATCGCCGACCGCCAGGGGCCCGTCCGGGTGATCGCCGGCGGCGCCGTCGTCGCCACCCTCGGCTCGCTCGCGCTGGTGATGCCGGTCCCCCTCCCGGATCTCGCTGTTCCCGCCGGCCCGGTCGCGTCGGTGCCCGGCGAGTTCCTCGCGATCGTCGGCGGGATGCTGCTGATCGGCGTTGGCACCGGCGCGCACAAAACCGTCGCCGTGCGGCTGCTCGCGGCGGTCCACCGCGAGCGCACGGGACGGGCGCTGGGCGTGCTCGACACCGTGGCCGCCTTCGGCGGCGTCGCCGCGCCGCTTGCGGTCACGTACGCGCTGCCGGACTGGCGCGGCCTCTTCGCCGCGAGCGCGATCCTCGTCGCCGCCCTCACTGTCCTGTTTGTTCGCCGGACCCCCAGACATCTCGACGACGAGCGAGCGGCGGCGCCCTCGGGCGACGGCGGGATCGACGGCTCGCTCGCGGGCTACCTGCGACTGATGACGGTGCCGCGGGTGGGGCTATTCGTCGGCGTTACTGTCGCCTTCGCGTTCGCGTATAACGGCGTCGTGGCGTTCCTCCCGCTGTATCTGATCGAGGCCGCCGACCTGGAACCGGGCGTCGCGAACACGCTCTACTCCGGGCTGTTCGTCGTCTCGTTGGTCCAGTTGGGCACGGGCGAACTTACCGACCGCGTCGGCCGACTGCCGATGCTGTTTGCCACCGTCGGCGCCGCCGTCGCCGGCGCGGCGCTCCTGCTCTCGGTACAGGGCGTGGTCGCCGTCGCCGCCGCCGTCGTGGTGTTCGGGCTGGGCGCCCACGGCTTCCGACCGGTCCGGAGCGCCTTTCTGATGTCGCTGCTGCCCGACGACGCCGCCGGCGGGGGGCTGGGCGTGGTACGAACCGTGCTGATGACCGCCGGCGCCGTCGCACCCGGGGTGACCGGCTTCCTGATCGACACTCAGGGGTACGGCGCCGCGTTCACGGCGCTGGGGGGTGGGCTCGTGGTCGCACTCGCCCTGCTCGGCGCTATCGCGGTGTTGGGCGATGCGGCGTAGGCCGGCGCCCGGGGTTTTTCACCCGCGGCGTCGTGGTTCCGGTCGATGAGCGTCCTCGCCGTCGCCCGCGAGGCCTACGAGGCGGCGCTCCCCGCGCTGGGGGCTAGTCTCGTCGGCGGCCTGCTGGCGGGGGTCGTCCTCGGCGGGATGCAGGCCGAACTCCGGGCGGTGCCGGGCCTGTTAGTGCTCGTGCCGGCGCTGTTGGCGACGCGGGGGAACGTCTACGGCAGCCTCGGCGCACGACTCTCGACCGGGCTCCACCAAGGGCTGGTCGAACCGCGAGTCGATCTCGGAAACCGTCGGCTGCGCGGGGCGATGGCTGCCGCGCTGGCCAACGGCCTGCTCGCCAGCGCCGTCGCCGCCGTCGCGGTGTTCCTGATCCTCACGGTGTTGGGCGACGACGTTGCTCGCGTCACGACGCTGATCGCGATCAGCCTCGTGGCGGGGCTGCTCTCCGGTGTCGCGCTGACTGCGGTGGTGGTCGTCGTCGTGTTCGCGGGCTACCGTCGCGGGCGTGACCCCGACACGCTGGTCGGCCCGGTGGTGACGACGACCGGCGACGTGTTCGGCCTCGCCTTCCTCCTCCTGGCGGTGCGGCTGGTGCTCGCCGCCGGAGGTGGCGCGTGACGACCGAGTGGTCGGTCCGGGCGATCACGCGGGCGATGCTGCCCGTGCTGCTCGTGTTGACGATGGTCGAAGTCGGCTCGGGGCTCGTGCTGGGGACGTTCGAGGCGTCGCTGTATCGCTACCCGACCCTGCTGGTGCTCGTACCCGTCACCATCGGCACCGCGGGCAACCTCGGCAGCATCCTCGCGTCGCGGCTCTCGACGGCGTTTCACCTCGGGACGCTCTCCTTCTCGCCGACCGACGAGGCGCTCGCGGGCAACGCCGTCGCCACCGTCGCGCTCGCGGTGACGCTGTTCCCCCTCGTCGGCGCGGGCGCGTGGGCGCTGCGCTCACTGCTCGGCGGCGCACAGTTGGCGGTCACCACGGTCGTCTGGATCTCGCTCGCCAGCGGCGTGGCGCTGGCGGTGCTCGCGGTCGCGGTCACGCTCGTCGCAACGTACGGCGCCTACCGCTACGGACTCGACCCCGACGACGTGGTGATCCCGGTCGTCACGAACACCTGCGACGTGCTCGGGGTGGTGGTGCTGCTCGCGGTCGTCGAACTCACGCTCTGAGTTGGCAAGAGCATCGTCGCCGCAAATGTCGCCCCAGCGAAGCCGTCCGGCGCTTAGCGGTCGTCCGGATCGATCGGGCGCCCCTCCTCGGTCGGCGGGGCGACGTGGTCGATGAAGGACTCCACATCGGGTTCGCGGACGTCGACGCGGACCTGGATGTCGCCGAGTTCGTCCGTGGAGCCGACCGCGAAGTTGACTTTTCCCTCGAAGGCGGGCTGTTTCTTCAGCGAGAAGGAGAACCCCTCGTCGTCGGCGCCGTTGAAGAACTCCCGGCGGGCGGTGTCGAGGATCTCCTGCTCGTGGAGTACGTCGGAGAAGGCGTCAAGGGAGTGGCTCTCGGCAACGAAGCGGTCGGGTTCGCGCCGGAACTCCGCGTCAGGGAACAGGTTCGTCACCGCGTCTTCGACGCGCTCTGCGACCTCCGTCGCCTGGACCGGCACTTCGATCGTCACGTCGACGCTGTAGATCATTCTCGTTCACCTCCGTCGCCGGACTGCGTCCGGCTGGCAGCCGACTCTCGCTCGTCGACGGCGGCCGCGCCGCGTTCCAGCACTGCCTCGACCTGCTCGCGGAACGCCTGCAGGCTGTCGTCGTTCTCGATGGTGAGGTCGGCAGCGTCCATCACCTCGCCCATCCCGAAGCCGAGTTCGCGCTCCTCGCGCTCTCGGAGCTTCTCGCGGTCGAGATCGGTCGCCTCGCGCCCGCGGTCGCCCAGCCGCTTCGCGCGCAGGTCGAAGGGCGCCTCGATGGAGACGAGGAGGAACTCCTCGCCGAAGGCGTCGACGAAGCGCTCGACCTCCGCCATCGAGCGCAGGCCGTCGACGAGCACGACCGGCTCGCCCGACTGATCCTCGGCGGCGTCCCGGACCAGCGGGATGCAGCGGTCGGCGATGGCGGTCTCGCCCTCCTCCTCGCGGAGCTGCTGAGCGATCTCGCCGTGGTGTTCGCTCGGGTCGAGTCCGCGTCGACGGGTCTCCGCCCGGATCACGTCGCCCATCGTCACGACCGGGATGCCCGCTTCCCGGGCGACCGCGGCGGCTTCGCCCTTGCCGCTGCCCGGCAGCCCGACGGTGCCGATGATTCGCATCGGCTCGGGGTTCTCGGCTGGCGGGGTTAAGGGCTGCGGGACGAACCCGACGGTTTTTGCGCTCGGAGGGTAATGGATCGATGAGGGCGCGTAGCTCAGTTGGACAGAGCGTCGGACTTCTAACCCCGGTGGGTCCCTCGGGGGGAGCCATCCGGTGGTCGTGGGTTCGAATCCCACCGTGCCCGCTGTCTACGAACGAACGTGAGCAGCAGTGGCACCCGTGGGATTCGAAGCAGGAAGGTCGGGCGCAGCGAACGCAGTGAGCGAGCACGTCCGACCGTGGTTCGAATCCCATCCCGCCCGTTCAGTCGGTCACAGCCGCGGGGCACTTTCACTCGGCCGATCGCTCACAGAAGTAGCCGCCGGCCACCGTGTCCCGCGAGTCGTCGATGCCCGCCACCCACACCTACTTGCCCGCTCTTTGCCAACTCACCCCATGGTCGACACCAGCAGCGCCGTCGCGTGGGCCGCGAAACCGTACCCCGAGATCGAGGCGATCGCCGAGCAGGACGGCTCCATCCTCGTCGTCCCTGTCGGCGCCCTCGAACAGCACGGCCACCATCTCCCGACCGGCACCGACACGATCCTCGTCGAGACCGTGGCCACAGCCGGCGCCGAACGCGTTTCCGACGAGGTTCCGATCCTCACCACGCCGCCGCTGTGGCTGGGCCACTCGCCACACCACCTCCCCTTCGGCGGCACCGTCAGTGCCGAGTTCGACACGCTCAGCGACACGCTCTCCCAGATCGCCGACAGCGCGCTGGCCAACGCGTTCGACACGGTGCTGTTCCTGAACGGCCACGGGGGGAACCGGCCGCTCATCGCGGCAGCAACCCAGCGCGTCGGCGCGGAACAGCCCGACACCGAGATCCTGGGCCTGACCTACTTCGAACTCGGCGAGTACTTCCTCGACGAGGTGCGGGAGAGCGACCTCGGGGGGATGGCCCACGGCGGCGAACTGGAGACCTCGATGATGCTGCATCTCCACCCCGAACTCGTCGACGAGGAGCGCATGCAGGCGACCGAATGGGAGACCGAGTACGAGCAGGCGCCGGCCGACCTCCTCGGCTCCGGACCGCTCGATGTCACCCTCGACGTGGCCGAGTGGTCGGACTCCGGCGCGATGGGCGACGTGAGCGCCGTCAGCGCGGCGAAGGGGGAAGCGATGTTCGAGGGGTTCGTCGACGAGCTCGAGGCGCTGCTCCGGACAGTTGCCGAGTGAAAACGTATGCCCTCGGTGGGCACTACATCAGGTCGAACACAGCGGGACCGAAAGGACCCGCAGGCCTGCCTCTGACAACCCGACGGACCAGTCGGGCGTTTGAGAGAAGGCGTCGAGCCCACAAATAAATACCGGGGTCGTGCAGCGTGTGTGTAGAAACCGTTGTGAAGTTTTTGAAGGTTCGGAACCGCGTGTTCCGTCTAACCCTCAGTTTGCGTAGCGGGACAGTGGGTGAGAGGAGAGGCGCCTGGGAGAATCGGTCGCTGACCGATCTCGCTTCGCGGGTCGTTTCACTCCCCGCTCAGCTTTCCAAGGCGGTTTGCCTCGCCGGAGGCGAGTGTTCCCGCCTCGCTTACATAGCGCCGCCCATGCCACCCATACCGCCCATGCCGCCCATGCCGCCGCCGCCCGGCGGCATCTCGTCCCCGCCGTCGTCGTCGCCGACCTGACCGCCGGCGAGGTCGCCCGCGGCGATCACGTCGTCGATGCGAAGGATCATCGTGGCGGCCTCAGTGGCGGACTCGACGGCCTGCGTCTTCACACGGAGCGGCTCC
>Ga0207813_101074_pt1 | contig 10575 bp, 9 predicted proteins | sample A23E3SouthBayCA_2_FD_187730 | JGI IMG/M metagenome (GOLD analysis project Ga0207813, IMG submission 187730) | Aerobic enrichment media microbial communities from Eden Landing Ponds, California, USA - A23 E3 (4) (SPAdes) | ecosystem: Environmental > Aquatic > Marine > Unclassified | place... | reverse complement strand
CCGCCGGTCCGGCCGAACCGGAGGACACATGGGTGACGGCGGAGTGGCCCCGATACGATGGTGGCGTGGCGCGAACGGGCGGGCGAAGTCTGGACGCTCCCCAACCTGATCAGCCTGTCGCGACTACCGCTGGTGGTCGGGATCGTCTTCCTCCTCGATTCGCCGCTGAAGTACGTCCTCTTCGCCCTCGTCGTGGCCTCGGACGGGGTCGACGGCTGGGTGGCTCGCCGGCTCGACCAGACCACGGAACTCGGCGCGCTGCTCGACCCCGTGCTGGACAAGTTCACGGCGCTCGTGCTCGTCGCCGCGCTGTTCCCGCGGACCGACCTCGCCCCCGAGTTCCTCGTGTTCTTCTTCGCGCGGGACCTCTTCGTCGTCGCGCTCGTCCCGCTCGTCCCGCTGTACGGCTTCGACACGAGCAAGGCCCAGGCTCGACTGTTCGGCAAAGTCGTCACGAACGTCCAGTTTTTCGCGCTGGTGGCGATGCTCGCGGAGCACGCCGGCGCCGTCGAGGCGCTGTGCTGGCTGCTGGCGGTCGCGTCGGCGCTGGCCATCGCCGACTACGCCCTGTTCGTCGCCCGCGACCTGACCGGCGCCGCGTGGCTCGACAGTCGACGCGGCGTGGCGGCCGTCTACGCGACCGCCGCCGTCGGCATGGCGCTCCTCGCGGTCGGCCTGCTCGGCGAGCAACTCGCGGACCTGGTCGCGATGGCGACCGACGGCGTCTGATGGCGAGAATCAGCGATACGCGTTCATCTCGGCGAAGCGGTCGTCGTAGCCGTCGCCGGCGGGGTGAGTCGGCTCCATATCCGTGAGGACGACCCGGTCGAACTTGTCCCAGGAGTTCTCCCAGCCGAGGTGCGCGAACTCGGCGCGGCACTTGAGGGTGTGGGCGAACCCGTTGCGGTGGAACATCTGCCGGGGAGCGCCCTCGCGGAGCGCCGCCACGAGGTCCGAAGCGGAGTCGACCTCGGCCTCGAGTTCGACCCACGCCTCGCCGACCGTCGAACGCAGGTGGGCGTACGAGGAGAGATACGTGGGCAGGCCGGACTCGCGGGCGATCTCTCGAGCGCGGCGGTTGTCCCGCGACCAGTGTTTCGGGTTGTACACCTCGACGGCGTCGATCCGCTCGGCGTAGGTCGCGATGTCCTCGCGGTCGAGGCTGAGAGTGAGAAACTCGGGATGGGGAGCGAGGACCGCGGTATCCTGGTCGTCGAGTTCGGCCATCGTGTCTTCGAGCGTGAGGAAGTCGGGAACGGGGTAGTCGGGGTCGACCGCGAGGACGTGCTTTCTGTTCGACCACTTCCCGGTGAAGTACTCCCGGGCGGGGACGACGAGCAACTCGTCGTCGGAGAAGCGTTCGGCGCGCTCGGCGATGGTCGAGCGGTGCTCGAAGTGCGGCGCGTAGACGAGAACGTCCAGCCCCGCGGCTTTGGCCCGTTCGACGACGCGCTCGTTGACGACTTTGACGTGGAGGTCGACGCGCGTCACCGCGGCCGCCTCGCCGCTACCCCCGTCGTCGCCCGCCTCGCCGGTCATGAATTGTGGTACGCAACCCGGCGTTTCAATGTTACGACAGCCGTCTCACGCCTCGAACTCGAGGACGACGGGACGGTGGTCCGAGACCTGCACGTCGATGACTTCACAGCGGGTGACGGCGAGCTCGGGCGAGGTGAGAAAGAGGTCGAGCGTGCGAGTGTCGGTGACGATGCCGTCGAGGGGGCGCGGCGGGACGGTCTCGCCGGGGTTGTGGAGGACGAGCCCGGCGGCGCCGAGCGTCTCTTCGACCTCGTCGAGGCCGTCGTAGGCGTTGAAGTCGCCGCAGACGACGACGCGCTCGCGGTCGGCGACGAGGTCGGCGATCTCCGCGAGTTGGCGGCGCCGGCCCCGCCCGCTCATCGCGAGGTGGACGCCGAACACCGAGAGGCCGCCGACCCGGGCCTCGCTGACCAGCCGCTTCGGGCCGGTCTCGAGGTAGTGAGCGGTGGTCTCGCAGTCCAGGTCCGACCGGACGAGCAGGCCGTTCGAGAGGTGTTCGAGGACGGGCAGGTTCGCGAGGACGTTCCCGTCGCCGTACTTGCCGTCGGCGCGGGCGTCGTAGCTGAGGCCGCGCTCGGCCAGTTTCTCGGCGATGCGAGCGACCTGGCCGTCGGTGGCGGTCCGGAGCGACCCCTGGTCGACCTCGACGAGCGTGACGATGTCGGGGCGCTCGTCGGCGATCACGTCGACGAGGCGGTCGGTGGCGCGCTCCTCGGCGCCGCGGCTCCCGACCATCGCGCGGTGGGGCTTCAGCGCGTAGTCGCTGAGCGAACCGTCGTAGTCCAGCAGATAGCCGGCGTTGGCTGAGAGTATCTTCACGGTGTCTCCGACGAGCGGTCGTCTTGTGCTCTCTGAGCCGGTACGCCCGCTTAAATGCGTTGGTGGCAACGCTCGATCGCGGCGGGAGTATCTGCCCGTCGACGAAAAGACCGCAGAACGGAGAACGGAGCGGCCGTCTGACAGCGCGCGTCAGGGCGCCGTCAGAACGTCGCGAATCGGAGATTCGCGGGCTCTGAAATCGCCTAGCGATTTCAGAACGCCGGGAGACACCATCTCCCGTGCTCTAAGCGGCTCCACCGCTTAGAACGTCTCGAGGTAGCGGTCGAGTTCCCACTGGGAGACGTCGACGCGGTAGTCGTCGTACTCCTGGCTCTTGGCCTCGACGAAGTTCTCGTAGACGTGCTCGCCGAGGGCGTCGGCGACGACCTCGTCCTCTTCGAGGGCGTCGAGGGCTTCGCCGAGGTTCGACGGCAACGTCGAGATGCCGTACTCCTCGCGTTTGGCCTCGTCGAACTCGTAGATGTTCTCGCGGACGGGGTCGTCGCAGTCCAGTTCGCGCTCGATGCCGTCGAGACCGGCGTGGATGAGCGCGGCGAAGGCGAGGTAGGGGTTACACGACGGGTCAGGGAAGCGCGCCTCGATGCGGGAGGCGGCCGGCGTCCGCGCGGCGGGCTTGCGGATGAGCGCCGAGCGGTTGCGGTCGGACCAGGCGACGTAGACGGGCGCCTCGTAGCCCGGGACGAGTCGCTTGTAGGAGTTGACCGTCGGGTTGGAGACGGCGGCGATGGCCGGCGCGTGCTCGAGGATGCCGGCGGTGAACTGTTTGGCCGTCTCGCTCAGGTTGAACTCGTCGTCCTCGTCGTGGAAAGCGTTCTCGCCGTCCTCGAACAGCGAGAAGTGCGTGTGCATGCCCGACCCGTTGATGCGCGGGATCGGCTTGGGCATGAACGTCGCGTGGAGGTCGTGCTCGGCCGCGATGGCTCGGACGACCGCGCGGAAGGTGGCGACGTTGTCGGCCGTCGACAGCGCGTCGTCGTACGTGAAGTTGATCTCGTGTTGACCCTGCGCGACCTCGTGGTGAGAGGCCTCGATGTCGAAGCCCATGTCCTCCAGCCCGTAGATGATGTCGCGGCGCACGTCCTGTGCGAGGTCCTTCGGGGCGAGGTCGAAGTAGCCGCCGGCGTCGTTGGTCTTCGTCGTCGCGCGTCCCTCCTCGTCTTCCTCGAACAGGAAGAACTCGGGTTCGGGAGCGGCGTTGACCTCGAAGCCCATCTCATCGGCGCGCTCGATGGCTCGCTTGAGCACACCGCGCGGGTCGCCGGAGAACGGCTGACCGCTGGAGGTGTCGATGACGTCGCAGATGAGACGTCCGGCGGCGCTCTCCTCGGTGTTGCGCCACGGGAGGACGGAGAACGTCGAGGGGTCGGGGTCCAGGCGCATGTCCGACTCCTGAATGCGGACGAAGCCGTTGATCGAGGAGCCGTCGAAGTAGATACCCTCTGTGAACGCCTTCTCGGCCTGGTCGGCCGGGACGGAGACGTTCTTCACCGTGCCCAGAATATCAGTAAACTGCAGTCGCAGGAAGTCGACGTTCTTCTCGTCTATCTCGTCGAGGACGGCCTGTGCCTCGGCGGAGAGCCCACCGTCCGGTTTCGCGGTTTCGCTTGTCATGTTTATCGACAATCGCAGAGTATACCCCTGATACTAAAACCCTATCCTTCTGCGCAAATCTTCCTGTACGGCGACCGGAACTGAATATTCGTAAAATTCTAATGCCCCCGCCGACTGTGTGGAGGTAATGACGTACGAAAATCTCGACCGCAAGTTAGTGAATGCCCTGTTGGACGACGGCCGCGCCAGCCTGCGAAGCCTCGGCGAGGACCTCGACGTGTCGGTGACGACCGTCTCGAACCACCTCTCGGACCTGGAAGACGACGGGATCATCGAGGGGTACACCCCGAAGGTCGACTACGACAAGCTCGGCTACGACGTGACCGCCGTCCTCCAGCTCAAAGTCGAGGGGAGCGCGCTCCCCGAGGTCACCGACTCGCTGCGCGACCACGACCAGATGATCTCCGTCTACGAGGTCACCGGCGACTACGACATCATCGCCATCGGCAAGTTCGCCGACACCGACGGCATGAACCGCCACATCAAGGAACTGCTCGTCGACCCCGAGATCAAGGAGTCGAACACCAGCGTCGTCCTCAACGCCGCTTCCGAACACGAGCAGTTCGAACTCGACGTCGAGGAGTAACCCGACCGCGCCGAAGCGGACCCCTCGCGTCGCGGGACCGGCGCCGTCGACAGTGTCCGTTCTCCCACCGGTATCTCAGCGACCGCGTTCCCGGCCGCCGAGCGCGTTCTCCGCCGGGGTACCGGCGGGTCTCGCACCGGTCGTTTTCACGGTCGGATCGGAGCTGTCTGCTCGCCGTCGTGCGTTCGTCTGACGAGATTTCTTGTGTGATAAGCGGGCTCAGTGCGCGTATGGACACTCCTCGCGACACCGACCGGCCGGACGTGCTCGAACGCGGCGGCGGTCGCGACGACCGCGGCCGTGCGGACCTGCGGGACGTGCTCTCGCGGCTCGTCGTCGACGACGGCGGTCCCGAGGTGACGCTCCGGGCGGTTGCCCGGGCGGCGGGCGGGAGCGACCGGCTCGTTCCCGCGCTCCTGACGGCGCTCGACGACGAGGCGACGGCGGTGCGAGTCGGCGCGTCGTGGACGCTGTGTGCGCTCGCCGACGACCAGCCCGCCGCCGTCGAGTTCCTCACCGAGCGCGTCGCCGAACGGGCCGGCGACGACGCCCCCTTCGAAGTCGGGCAAGTGCTCTCGTATCTGCGCGGACGCTACCCCAAGCGCGTCGCCGACGCGCTGGACGTGGCGGCCGCGCAGGACTCGCTCGGCGAGCCGACCAGCGGACACAGTCCCCGCGGGCGGGTCGAGTCGCCCGCCGGCGACGCGACCGCTCGAACCGATGGCGCCGCACGGGCCGACACACCGGCCCGCACCGACGGCGGCGAGACCGGACGCATTCGGACCGACGGCGGCGTCCCCGCCGGTTCGGTCACCGACCTGGGCGACGGCCGGCAGGTCGTCCGCCCGGACCGCGGCGGCGACGGCGGACCGCGACCGGTGCGACCCGACCGTCCACCGGAACCGACGGTCACATCCGCGGACTCGCGGTCGCGACCGCCGGTACAGTCTCGATCACGCGCCCGTCCGGACCGTCAGTCGCCCGCACAGCGCCCGACGCACCCGACGGATGCCGGCTTCGGTGGGAACGGAGCCGCCGAAGAACCCACCGCAGACGCCTCCGTTTCGGGTCGAACGGATTCTCGCGAGAGCGTCGACGGCCCGACGACGACGACGCCTGACACCTCCGCCGAGCCGGACCGCTCGACTCCGGTCGACCCGGCGGGGCCGCCCGCAGTCGAGGACGATCACCGGCCGGAGACGCCGGAGACCTTCGCCTCCATCGCGGCGCTGAGCGACTTCGACCGGCTGTCTGCCGTCGCTCACGGCGTCGAGGAGCGCTACGCCACGGGGTATCGATGCCGCGCGGCTGTCGAGGACGACGAGCGCGGCGTCGCGGCCCGCCTGTTCGACCGCCCCGAGGAGAGCGACCGACTCGACTTCCGGGCGGCGCTCGCAGACGCGCTCGGACGCTGGGAGGCGCTGGGCGACGGCGACAGCGTCGTCGCGGTCGTCGACTGGGGCGAGCGCCCGCGGCCGTGGGTGGCGACCCAGCCCGTCGACGCGTCGCTGGCCGACCGCGGCCGGCCGCCGGTCGACCGCGCCGTCGACCAGGCGGTCGCGCTCGCCGACGCCCTCGGCCACTGCCACCGTCACGGCGCCGTCCACGGCGGGCTCGACCCGAAATCAGTCGTCTACCCCGGCGACGGCCTCACCGGTCTCGACGAACCGATCCTCGACAACCCCGGCCTCATGGGCGTGTTCCGCCGGTACTTCGAGCCCGCGGACTACCTCGACCCGCGCTTCGCCGCGCCGGAGTACTTCGACGACGACTTCGGCGCCGTCGACACCGCGACGGACGTCTACGGTCTCGGCGCGGTCTGTTACTTCCTGCTGACCGGACGACCGCCGTTCGACGGCTCTTACAGCGCCGTCCGGCGCGGCGTCCTCACGGCGTCGCCCGACGCGCCGAGCGCCGTCGCCGACGCCGCACCGGCCGACGCCGACCCGGTGCTCGCGAAGGCCCTCGCCAAGCGCAAACTCAAGCGCTACGACTCCGTCGAGGCGTTCGCCGCCGACCTCAGACGGGTCCGCGACCGGGCCGACTGAGCCCTCGTCTTCTCTCAGTTCGGTCGGACGAGCGACAGGATGATGCCGCTCGCGGCGCTACGGCGTCGCGTGCCCACCAGTGCTCGCCTCGACCGTCGCACTTTCCTGGCGATCGCCGTCACGAGCGCGCTCGCGGGTTGTGAGTCGTACCTGGGTGACGCGACCGATACCGAGCGGAGGCCCCGCTCGGGCGGCGTCGACGGCGACGGCTACGGCCGCGCGGGTTTCGGAGAAGGCGGCTACGGCGCGACCGACGACGAGTGACGCGACGGCGATATTGGCGCCGGTTGCTCGGCGACGCTAAGCGACAGGCTGGTGGTCGTCGAAGAGCGCGAGAAAGCGGTGCCGCAACGCGATTTCGGGGCGATTCGAAGCGAGCGTGGAGTCAGCGTGTGGGTGTGGCAGTGACCGGCGTCACATCATGCCGCCCATGCCGCCGCCCATCCCGCCCATGCCGCCGGGGGCGCCGCCCGGACCGCCGGCGCCCTCTTCCTCGCCGCCCGCGGTCGAGAGGTCGCCCGCGGCGATGATGTCGTCGATCTTGAGGACGAGGTTCGCGGCCTCGGAGGCCGAGGAGACGGCCTGCTGTTTGGCGTGGGCCGGCTCGACGACGCCGGCCTCGAAGGTGTCGACGACCTCGCCGGCGTGAACGTCCAGACCGGCGTGTTCGTCGCCGTCCTCGTGAGCGGCGCGCAGGTCGACGAGCGTGTCGATGGAGTCGAGCCCGGCGTTCTCGGCGAGCACGCGCGGGACGAGCTCGAGCGAGTCGGCGAAGGCCTCGACGGCGAGCTGCTCGCGGCCCTCGACGGAGTCGGCGTAGTCGCGGACGCGACCGGCGAGTTCGACTTCCGCGGCGCCGCCGCCGGCCAGCACGCGGCCGTCGGCGACCGTCGCGGCGACGACGTCGAGCGCGTCGTTGATACCGCGCTCGAGCTCGTCGACGACGTGGTCGGTCGAACCGCGCAGGAGCAGCGTCGCGCCGTGACCGGCGTCGCCCGTGATGTAGAACAGCCCCTCGTCCTCGTCGCGAGTGACGGTGGCGCTGGCGACGTCGTCCTCGGTGATGGAGTCGATGTCCGAGACGATGCGGGTCTCGAGGATCTCACCCAGGAACTCGAGGTCCGATTTCTTGACGCGGCGGACGGCCAGGATGCCCTCGCGGGCGAAGTAGTGCTGGGCCATGTCGTCGATGCCCTTCTGACAGAAGACGACGTTGGCGCCGGCGTCTTTGAGCGTCTGGACCATCTCCTTGAGCTGCTCTTCTTCCTGCTCGATGAACTGCTGGAGCTGGTCGGGACTGTCGAGGTTGAGCTGGGCGTCGGTCTCGGTCTCGTCGACCTCGACGGGCGTGTTGAGGATCGCGACCTTCGCGTCCTCGATGTCGGTCGGCATGTCGGCGTGGACGGGGTCCTTGTCGACGATGCCGCCCGCGAGCAGTTCGGACTCGGAGACGGCGCGACCGGTCTGTTTCTGGATGTTGAGGAACTCCAGGTCGGGGACGTGCGAGCCGTCCTCGGCCTCGACGGTGACGCGCTGGATGGCCTCGACGACCAGGCCGACGAGCACGTCCTTGTTGAGTTCGGCGCCCTTGCCGGTCATGGAGGTCTCGGCGACCGACGCGAGGATCTCCTCGTCGCTGGGGTCGACGTCCTCGGCGATCTCGTCGATCTCCTCGCGGGCGCGCTTGCTCGCGAGGTTGAATCCGCGGATGATCGAGGTCGGGTGGATGTCCTGCTCGAGGAGGTCCTCGGCGTTCTTGAGGAGTTCGCCCGCGATGGCCACGGCCGTCGTCGTCCCGTCGCCGGCCTCTTCCTCCTGTGCCTCGGCGACCTCGACGATCATCGAGGCCGTCGGGTTGTCGATGTCCATCTCGGTGAGGATGGTCACGCCGTCGTTCGTGACGGTTACGTCCCCGATCGAGGAGACGAGCATCTTGTCCATCCCCTTCGGTCCGAGTGTGGACTTGACCGACTCGGCGACCGCTCGCGCCGCCGAGATGTTGTGGCTCTGCGCGTCCTTGTCTTTCATGCGCTGGGAGTCCTCGCCCAGAATGATCATGGGCTGACCCTGCATTCGCTGCTGACTCATAGTCACCTGGGAGTATGAATGTGCTTCTATATAAATGTAGGTGTTCGCCGATGGGATCGACGATCCCTCGGTGACGGGCAAATGGCCGACAGAGCGCCACAGAGCGCCCGAAACCCGTTTGGAGTGTGTGAGGCGTTACCAACGGGTACGCCCGGGCGTATCGCGGGGTTTATATGTGTGGACAGGGGCCGCAAACGGTCGATCACACGACGGGTTCGCGCCAGTGGACGACGGCGACGCCGACGACGAACGCGTCGGTGGTCGACGTGTCGCGTTCGATCCGGATCCGGTTTTCGCCCTCGACGAGCGACGAGCCCGCGAGCGTGTCCATCCAGTGTTGCCACCCCTCCGCGGGCGGGATATCGAACCCCGACAGCGAGGTCCCGTTGACGCGGATCTCGTGGCCGAACTCCTCGACGTCGTAGGCCTGGAGTTCGAGGTACGGGTCGACCGCGTCGTCGGTCGGGACGGTGAACGTGCGGGGCTCGGTCGTGTCGCCGACGAACTCGGCCCACGGGACCGCGAGGCTCTCCTCGTTCTGTCCGAGGTGGGTCTGGAACTCCACGGTGGCGTAGTTGGCTCGGTAGTCGGTCATACAGGTGTATCGACGCCCTCGGCAGTAGTGTTTTGGGCGCCCGTTCGAGGTGGGACCATCTCCGCGAACAGCCTGAAAGCCCTCGCAGGAGTGATCGTGGCCGCTACGAACTGCCTGACCGCACCACGACGAACCGCTGGAACTCCGACCGGCCCCTTTCATTCCCACCCGAGTCGGCTGGTTCGACAGTCTGAGCGGGTGGGAATGAAAGGGGAGACGTGTCCGACCCGTCCCGGACGACGTAAGCACCACAGCGAGGGGTGCGAGGCGCGAAGCGCCTCAAATGCGAGCGGCGCTGCCGCGAGCGCGAGCGAGGAGCGCAGCGAGCCCCGGGCGGTCGAACGCGTCGGGGCTTTCACGCTGTTTGCGGTGGCGGTTTCAGGGTTTGCTGCGGGGGCTTTCACGCTGTCTGCGGTCGCCGTTTCGTCCGGGTCTCGACACCGCCCAGCGACACCAGCCGGACCACCCCCACAGACTCCCGCGGGCGAACACGTTCGGCCACAGGCCGAGGGCGCTCGCGGTCCAACCGTCGCGCATGAGCGCGATCCCGGGCGCGGTCGAGACCGACCGACAGCCGCCGATGACGGTCCCGCTGCGCTACTTCGTCGTCGGCCTGGCCTTCCTCGTCGCGGGGGGCGCGGTCGGCGTCCTCTCGGCGACGGGCGTCGTCTCGGGCGTGACGCGACTCGCGCACGTCCACCTCCTCGTGGTCGGGTGGGTCTGCGTGACCATCCTGGGGGCGATGACGCAGTTCGTCCCCGTCTGGTCGAACGTCGCCCTGCACTCCCGGCGGCTGGCGACCGCGGCGCTGTGGCTCGTCACCGTGGGCGTCGCCGGCATCGCGTGGTCGTTCGCGGCGGGCGCGCTCGCGTGGGTCCACGCCTGGGGCGTGCTCGCGCTCGTCGGCTTCTGGGTCGCCGTGTACAACCTCGGTCGTACGCTCGCGCGCGCACGACCCTGGGACGTGACCGAGCGTCACTTCGCGCTGGCGCTCGCCTGCTTCGTCGCCGTGCCCGCGCTGGGTCTCGCCCTCTCGATGGGGTATCTCGCGCCCGTGTTCGTCCACCTGCCGGTCACCCGCGGCGCCGCCGTGGCGACCCACGGCACGCTCGCCGTCTTCGGCATCGTCCTCACGACCGTACTGGGCGCGCTCACCCAGCTCGTCCCGATGTTCACCCAGACCGACATCGAGGGGCGAACCCGGGCGCTCCAGCGGACCGAGGCGGTCGCCTACCCCGCCGGCGTCGTCGCGCTCGCCGGCGGGCGCC
>Ga0207813_101069_pt1 | contig 10621 bp, 9 predicted proteins | sample A23E3SouthBayCA_2_FD_187730 | JGI IMG/M metagenome (GOLD analysis project Ga0207813, IMG submission 187730) | Aerobic enrichment media microbial communities from Eden Landing Ponds, California, USA - A23 E3 (4) (SPAdes) | ecosystem: Environmental > Aquatic > Marine > Unclassified | place... | reverse complement strand
TGCGAGGGAAGGGATTTGAACCCTTGGACCCCTACGGGAGCGGATCTTGAGTCCGCCGCCGTTTCCTGGCTTGGCTACCCTCGCACGCGTATTGCATTCAGATACATGGTAGTGCGGTATAAATGTCGTACGGAAGCGACTCAGGGCCAGCCGGGCTCACAGCAACTGAACAAACGACACCAGATCGGACTGCTGTCGTGCGCTCAGATGGTGTCTGGGTTTCAGTGGCGATCATAGCTGACAGAACCGGTGGTTTGACCCACCGTGAACCAGTAGCGTAGGCATGGACGACCACACGCGTGACCCGACCGTCAAGGCCCCCGACGGGAACCCATCGGGGTGGCGGACCGACGGCCAGTGGGAACACGAGACGCTCAGACGGGCCGTGGTCCACGGCGTCCGCCTGTACAACTCCGGCGAGTTCCACGAATCACACGACTGTTTCGAGGACGAGTGGTACAACTACGGCCGCGGGAACACGGAGAGCAAGTTTCTCCACGGAATGGTACAGGTCGCCGCCGGCGCGTACAAGCACTTCGATTTCGAGGATGACGACGGGATGCGGTCGCTGTTTCGCACGTCACTGCAGTACTTCCGGGGCGTCCCCAACGACTACTACGGCGTCGACCTGCTAGACGTGCGAACGACAGTAACGAACGCACTGTCGGACCCGTCGGCACTGCACGGCTGGCAGATCCGTCTCGACGGCGAGTACCCGACATGTCGCCCGGAGGACATCGAGTTCGCGGAGTCGCTCGAACACTGACTGAATCCGGATAATTCTAAAGGCTGGACGCGTTATCACGGGTAGATGCGAATCGAGCAACTGGGAGACGGGGTTCCGGAAGTGGCCGTCGTGGGGAGCATCCACGGCGACGAACCGTGCGGCCGGGACGGCATCGAAGCCGTCCTTGCCGACCCGCCCGCGGTTGAACGCCCCGTCAAATTTATTATCGCGAACGAAGCTGCCCTCGAGGCAAACCAGCGGTATCTCGATACAGACCTCAACCGCTCGTTCCCCGGCGACGCCGACAGTGAGTCCCGCGAGACACGGTTAGCCGCCGCCATCGCGTCTGAACTCCGTGACTGCACCGTGCTTTCGTTACACTCCACGCAGTCCTACGACGGGATGTTCGCCCTCGTCGACGAACTCACACCGGAGATGGAGGACCTCTGTAGCGTCCTTTCCGTAGACGCTGTCGTACAGACGAAAGGCGCAAACGAGGGGCGAATGATCGCGACAGTGGACTCCGTGCTTGAAGTCGAGTGCGGGTATCAGGGCTCCGCGGACGCCGCTGAGAACGCAGCACAGGTCATCCGAGAGTTCCTCGCCGCCACCGGCGTCACCGCTGCGTCGCCACCACAGCGAGAGACGTCACTGCCAGTGTTCCAGCTCGGCGAGCCGATTCCGAAGGCAGCGGCCGACCAGTACGAGGTGTTTGTCAGGAACTTCGAGCCGGTCCCCGAAGGCGACCCGGTAGCAGCGGCCGACGACGAAACTGTCGTCGCAGAGGAACCCTTTCACCCAGTCTTACTCTCAGCCTACGGCTACGAGGACGTGTTCGGCTTTACTGCAGATCGGATCGGGATGCTTGACTGAGACAGATTGCTGACCCGCTGATTTAGACGGCAAACGCCTTTCGGAAGACCGAACAGAACCCGTATTGACTGCCGGGTGTCAGTTGTCAAACGCGTTTACCTCTCAGTTGCCGAGAGTCCATTCAATCACCTGGAAAGGAGCTCAGGCAATCCGATTGTAGAGACTGTCCGGAACAAAATTTCCCAGAACACTGCGAGCCTCATATATCGATCCGCCTTCGCGGTTTTCTCTGTACCAGAACGGAGGCTTGAGTTTCCTGATCCGCCGCATGTCGCGGTCAGTGAGTTCGAAGTCAAAAACGTCGATGTTCGCTTCTATGTGTTTCGGCGTCGCCGCTTTCGGAATCGTGACAACATTCTCCTGTTGTATCAGCCACCGGATAGATACCTGCGCTGCCGATTTGCCGTACCGATCTCCAATGGAACGCAAGACATCGTCTTCAACAGCTCGCCCCTCCGCAAGCGGACTGTATGCGGTGACTGTGACATCGTTGTCCTGGCAAAATCTGACGAGTTCCTCGTCACCCCAGTAAGGATGGTATTCAATCTGATTAGTCGCAATAGGAGCGTCCGAAAGTCGCATCGCCTGCTTGAGCTCCTTGATAGAAAAGTTACTCACTCCGATCTGATCGACCAGCCCGTCATCGACGAGTGTGTTGAGCGCGTTGACTGTTTCTTCCATATCGGCCAGTGGGTTCCACCAATGGACCAATAACAGATCTAAATACTCCGTTCCCAGCCGTTCAAGACATCCCTTCGCGGCCTCTATCAAGCGTTCATACTCGACCATTTCGGGATATCCCTTGATTTTCGTCGTCAAGAAGATGTCTTCGCGGTCAACGCTGGATTGTTCGATTGCGCGACCGACGGCCGCTTCGTTTTCGTATGCCATCGCAGTGTCGATATGCGTGTAGCCACAATCAAGCGCATTCTTAACCGCGTTGTAGCATTTGTACCCTCCGGTTCGGTAGGTACCGAACCCGAGAGTAGGGACCGTGGTCGTACCATTCTGCTCGGGAGCCATGTCGGCTGACTGCTGTGGTCGCTTCATTTTCCTCAGTTTTATCTGCTACAATCATGCTGGTAGAACGAGGGCTGTATTGGTATGAGCTTTATAATTCAACTGATTCAGATATGGACTGAGGAAGTGAAATATTAGTGATGTGATGATGGAGATATAATTTACAGCTCTGTGCTACGATTTCATCGGAACCATGCTGAAACGGAGTCCCCGCGATTCGATTGGCTTTACAGAGGAGTTTACTTCGTTTCTGTAGCGTGTGTAGCTGGGAAGAGAGGATAATCTGGGTGGCATAGCAGCCAGACGACTCGTTACACTTGGTACCGAAAAGAGAGCCACGCAACATCAGGCTGAGACCATCGCAAGACTACGAATGATATCCGAGGTCAGACAACCGGTCGCGAATCTCGGTAGAGCCGCGTTCGACGCCGGACTCAAGTGGACGGTCCGATTGAATTGGTATCCGCTCATCGGTATCGAAAACCAGCCACGGTACTTCAATGAGTTCTGGGACACGAAGTTCTCCGGGATGCCCATATTCTCGTACGGGGAACGGCCACAGCCAGTCTGCAACTAGGTTCCCATGATCTGACGTGACCACTGTTTTGCCATCAACAGTGTCAAGCAGTTCTCGAAGATGTGGGAACAGCAGTTTGAGGTTTTCCCGATACGCTTCCCAGACACGTTGTTCTGAGACATCTCCCTGTCTCAGCCGTGCCCAGATTTTCTGTTCATCATTCGCTGAGGTACTAACGTCCGCACCCTTCGCTCTCTTCCGACCTTGCATTCCGGAATCAACCATTTCTCTGCCTGTTGGACCGAGAAATGGATGATGAGGCTGAATAAAATGTGCGAGTATCCGCTTGTTCGGATACGTTTTTCTGGCCGCTTTAACAGCAGCTACCATGTCTTCTGGGGGCACTGTTCCGATGTCCTCATCCCACTCTGTCTCCCACACGTTGATGACAGAATGAAAAACAGTGTCGAGTTCGACGGTACACCACTCGTCAACTGAGTGCATCGGATTGGCGGTTACGTACACTGTGTCGTAATATCTTCCCGCAGAGAAGTGCGCCTCTAGGAAACCGGGTGTACTAGACGCCTGGGATAGCCGCCGTTTCAGCCGCCCTTCAAAAGGATGCAGATCCGCAAACATATCGTATCGGCAGGCATCAAGAAGATAGCAATTATCCCAGTCCTCGGCCATCAAATCAAAGCCACTCGGTGAAACCGTATCGAAATACTTGTTCACGATACCGTCAAAAATCCCATCATTTGTATATTGATATCGTGAGGCAATCAATTGGTTTGACCTCCAGATGTCCGGTATGTACCTCTGCAGTTTGGTCATGGTAGTATACACTTCTACGCATCACTTAGCGATAAGCTGCCTAACTGGTGGTAGAGAGTTTTTACTAGTATTTTGGATAGGTGATTCGGGTATGCTGCTGCGCTTTTTCAAAGGTCAGAATAAGTGTTAGTCGTGATGCCTGACCCTGTCTTGCAGCCAAGTAGAGTTCCCATTGTTTATTTTCCGGATTTTTACAAGTCAGAGGCAGCAACTTGTGATTGTAAGGTTGTGTTCGTATTCCGTGAGAGTGGAGTCTGATTGCCCGCCCCTTGAATCGAGATCAAAGGTAGAATCTGTTCTGCGTATCATCGCACGTGATACTTAGTCCTCTACGAAGCGATGCCAGTGAGTAGTTTCAGCATCCAATGTGACAATAGGATAGAGAAGTACCAGCGATAGCTTTCTTGAGCTGTGTCTGCGGTAACACCGAGTACAGTCCAGTTACCCACCTGACTGTATCGCATACAATTCAGCGTATTTCCCTTCACTTTCAACTAGTTCGTCGTGACCGCCACACTCGGAAATCCACCCGTCTTCCATCGTATAGATGCGATCAGCATTCTCGACAGTCGAAAGGCGATGAGCGATAGCGATAATCGCATAATCTCGCTCCATCGCTTCGATTGCCGCCTGCACTTCCTTCTCAAGGTTCGAATCCAGGTCGCTCGTTGCTTCGTCTAGAATTAACAGGTCCGCGTCTTTCAGAATCGCTCGCGCAAGAGCGACGCGCTGTTTCTGCCCACCCGACAAGCGGACACCGTCGTCACCGAGTTGAGAATCAAGTCCGTTCGGGAGGTCCGTGATGAACTGGTCCACCTTCGCGATTTCGCAAGCCCGTTTGATCTCAGCGTCCGTCGCATCCCGATTGCCGACGGTGAGGTTATGTCGAAGCGTGTCGTTGAACATATATGGGTTCTGGCGGACTATTGAGATTCGGTCACGCCACTCGCTGATATCCATTTGGCCGATTGGGTTCCCATTTGCACGTATCTGACCGCTGTCTGGCTCATAGTAGCGAGCCAACAGGGAGACTATTGTCGACTTCCCGGCACCGGACTGTCCAACGAAGGCGACGAACTCGCCTTTCTTGAGTTCGAAATCGACCTCCCGAAGAACGACCTCGTCGTCCGTATATGAGAACGTGACATCGTCGAACTCGACTGTTTCGACCTCTTTCGGGGTCGGTTGCTCTCCGGTGTCCGGTTCTTCCCACTCTTCGAGATCCCGCATGAATGACTGTGTCCGAACCAGATGGGGAAGGTTCTCTTCGACTTTGTAGAACCGCTTGTTAATCCCGCTTGCTTTGGGACCGAGCTGAAACATGAGAAACAAGAACAGGCCGAGTTCACCGAACGAGAGATTGGTGAATGTCAGGGCCACGTAAATAAGTGCGAAGATGAGTACGGAGACGACGAGATTCTGTGACTTCTTGATCGCTGCCCGATTCCGGCGGTTCGCGACTTTCGAACGCGTGTACTCTTCTAGGGCTTCCTCATACTCGTCATAGATTTCTGTTTCGAGATTGAAAACTCGGATGTCTCGAATGCCAATCATGCCGGCCTGAACCACTTGTTGCATCCGCTCGTTTGCCGCTGCAACGCGATCACCCAGATCGTACCCTGAGCCGATGAGATGCCGCAGACCGAGTCCCACACCACCGATGATAAAAATAGCAAATGCGGTGAGTTGCGGTGAGATCCACGTTGCAAGAGCGAGATAGGCAACAGTGAGTAGTAGCAGATCGAACAGCTTCACGAACCGCTTGATGACTTTTGAGGCTGCTTTCGACTCGGTGACGATCGCGTTCAAGATGTTGTCTGACCCCTTTCGGTCGAGAAATTCCATCTCCGTCTCCAGAGCGCTGTCAAAGAGGTTCTCGCGGATGTGTCGCTCGTAGGAAAGCTGGAGTACATCGCGTAGCCACGTGAGGAGAAACGACGACGTATAGCGCAGACAGGTCGCTAACGCCACTCCGCCAATGACGTACTCGATCGTGAACGGGATCCCGAGTGTCTGATAAACGGTAAAGAAAATACCCGCTATGCCATCAGCCTGTGTCACCGGTTCTGATGACTGCATGAGTTCAATGATTGGAATCATAAACGTCAGTCCAACGCCTTCTAATACGGCCGTTACCAGACCGAGCCCGACGATCATCACCGTGAATTTTGGGGCATATCGGGCCGCATAGAGAAGCGCATCAAGTTTCTCCTGCCGTGAAATGGTGTCTGAGTTTCTGCCGGTCATCTGTTCAGTTGTCATCCCCGGGACCGTTGGAACAGATTGTGCCATCTTCGTTTACAGCGGTTCGGCCAGTACACGCCAACGATTGCCATCTGCACATTGATATAGTGAAAAAGGACGATCTGCTTCCCTTGTTATAAGCTTACTACTGTAGTTTCAGCTGTGAGGGAGGACAATTCCACCAGCAGAGGTTCTACGTACGGGTTTGTATGATTTGACTGACTGTAATGGAGAGTACCCATTCTTAAGCGGATATTCCGAGAGGGGACTCGCAAAATGAATTTGCGCGCCGTGGTGACGGCGCTTCCTGAGTATCTCTGCGTTTGTACCGAGTGATCGTAGCGGAGAGGTGAGACTCAGCGGCAAAGGGATGACCAGACTTTCAGGATGAGCCGATCGGGGTCCAGTGTCAAACAGCAGCGCTGTAACGTATCGTCCAACGCCTGTATACACCTCCTAACAAAAAATATTCACTCAGAATACACTTCACATGGGCAGAAAAATATCGGTGATTATCCCCACTCACTACCGAAATGATCTCCTCCCCACAGCGATCGAGAGTGTGGCCCGACAGGATTACGAACCCGTCGAGTTGATCGTAGTTGATGACTCGGGCGAAGGGTACGCCGAACCAGTGCTTTCAGAGTACGACGAGGTGATAGACAGGCCGATAATAAAAGAGGAGAACGAGGGGTGGCAGGCAGCCTACACGACTGGAATCCAGCAGTCGACCGGCGAGTACATCCAGTTTCTGGACGACGACGACTACCTCTACGAGACGAAACTGAAAAAAACGGCGAACGTTCTCGACCAGAACCCGGAGGTCGGTGTTTCGTACTGCGGCGTAGTCCGTGGTGATGAGGGGGATTTTTACCCAAAACAGGAGGTGTCAGGCCATTTTCTGGAACCAGCGCTCCGGTTCCAGACGTTTCCCATGTGGACAGGCTCGATGTTGATGGAACGAGAAGTACTGTGTGACTGCCTCCCAATGGCAGGGATGGGTGAGGAAGACGACTTGGACATCGAACTGGGCGACACAGACCTCAAAATAGAACTCGCGAAGCGGACGAAAGCCGACTACGTCGACGAGTGTCTGACGTTCTATCGTCAAGAAGGAAACAAGTTATGGACCGGAAAACGGAGATTTAAAAAAATACTACAGAACATTCGTCATCAAAAGGACATATACAATCAGTATCCAGAGATACGTCGAGATCTCCTTGCAGAGTGGTACGAGCGTCAGGGACGGAACTATCTTAACGAACAGATCTGGTCAGCGCAAGCAATACAGTGTTTTATTAAATCAGCCTATTACGAGCGGAAACAAAAGTTTCCGAGGATAATCGAGACGCTGGCCGCGATCCTCGGCCGACCTGGTGTGATGTCAGCGGTGCGCGTGAAGCGAACCTTGCTTGACGGGTAATAAACGGACATCCAACGCCCGAGTCTACTCGCCCGCTGGTTCCAGAAGTCTGCAAAGCGGGGCCATCCAACGCCCAGTTGTGATACAAATGGGTTCGTCGGTGGGACTTGGCGGTGGAACTGAGGCACGCATCGTGGCGGACTTCCACTTGTGCAGGGCGACGACTAGAACGGTTCGATCCATGCTATGATTTATTCTCCAATAGCCCGTGCTTGAGAATGTATGTCAGAGCAAATCCAGCAGGAACTCGATGTCGACCGGTTTACACTGGGACTCGTCGGGCCGGATCAGGAATGGGCCGGTACGGTTGCCGACGGCGGGACCGTTCGCACCCATACGCCTCCCGCGTGCTGGGGGCCGATGATCACCCCCGAGTTCCGCGGCGGCCATGAGGTGACGCGACCGATCCGGGTCGAGAACGCCGAACCCGGTGACGCGCTCGTCGTCCACATCAAAGACGTCGAGGTGACGAGTGTCGCAACAAGCACGGGCAGCATGGCCGAACGGGAGGACGCCTTCGGGAGTGACCCGTTCGTCGACCATCGATGCCCGGAGTGTGGCACCGAGTGGCCCGACAGCGTCGTCGAGGGCACCGGCGAAGACGCGATTCGCTGTGCGGAGTGTGGGGCCAACGCCTCGTCCTTTGGCTTCGAATTCGGGTACACCGTTGCCTTCGACGAGGACCGCTCGGTGGGCCTCACGGTCGGCCCCGACGGTGCCGCGGACCTCGCGGAGCGCGCTGACGAGGCGACGGCACTGCCCGACCACTCCCGGCAACACCCGATTTTGCTGTACAAGCCCGACGAAATCCCGGGCACGCTCGGGCACCTCCGGCCGTTCATCGGGAACATCGGGACGACGCCGTCGGTCGAGTTTCCCGATTCACACAACGCCGGTGACTTCGGCCAGTTCCTCATCGGAGCCGACCACGACTGGGGCCTCGCCGACGAATCGGCGCTTGCGGCCCGGACGGATGGCCACATGGACTCGAACGATGTCCGCCCCGGCGCGACGCTCATCTGCCCCGTCGAGATAGACGGCGCGGGCCTCTACGTCGGGGACCTGCACGCCAACCAGGGCGACGGCGAACTCTCGCTTCATACGACCGACGTGAGCGGCCGCACCGAACTCGAAGTCAGCGTCATCAAGGACCTCGACATCGACGGGCCGCTTCTGCTTCCAAACGAGTCGGACCTGCCGGATATCGCCAAGCCGTACACGGACGCTGAGCGGGAGGCAGGCAAGGCCCTCGCCGCCGAACACCACGTCGATAACGTCGTCGATGCAGCGCCGCTCCAGATTATCGGGTCCGGCGCGACTATCAACGACGCCACCGAGAACGCGTTCGCACGGGCTGGAACGCTCTTCGGTATGTCAGAGGGTGAAGTCCGGGCACGCTGTACGTTCACCGGCGGCGTCGAAATCGCGCGACTGCCCGGCGTTGTCCAGCTCTCGATGCTCGCGCCGATGGCCCTCCTCGAAGAACAGGGGCTCGCCGGAACCGTCCGCGAACAGTACGACCTGTAGTTGGACGGCGGCCGTTGGCGTTTACCCACCTCGCATCGCCGGAAAGAGTTCGACCGCCGCGCCGGACGGGACCCGCTGGTCATGGTCGCGTTGTCCCCGTCAACCATCACCCGCACACTCGGTCGGAGTTCGCCGTCCGCATCGACTAACTGTGACTCCGCACGCGGATACGCGTCGACGAAGGCCGTAATCACGGCTCCGACGGTGTCGCCATCGACCGTAATCTCGACTGTTTTCGCTCCTGTCGCCGCCCGGAGCGGCCCGTATACGGTCACGTCCACACTGCACAGTCAGGTCCCAGACCGCAAAAAGATACGTCTCCCGCTTGATGTCGCTGCTGAATGTGAACGGATTCGCCGCCAACACAGTCCGACCAGATCGGATACTCCGTCCCGGTTTGTGCGAATGCTATCGCGATTCGAACTGGAACGGAACGTAGAGTCGCCAGCGGCTATGACAGATGGCAAACAGACAAAAGAGGTTTATAAGCACAGTTGAAACCGAACAACTGCTACGATGCCCTCCAAGCAAGCCGTCAGTAGCCTCGGGAGTCTGCTCGCCGTACTCGGACTCGCCGGGGTCGCAACAGCACAGCCTACAGCCCCGGGTGGGAGTGCGGGCCCGGCCCTCAACGTTGTCCTCCGTTTCGGTGTCGGGTTTGTTATTCTCGCAGTTCTGGGTGCCGCAGCCGCCGCTATCGGCCCGACGTATACGACAAACGCCGTGCGGGAGATTCAGGATGACCCCGGCGACGCAATCGGCTGGGGGATTCTCGTCGGTATTCTGGTCCCCATCGGACTGGTGCTACTCGCACTGACAATTATCGGGGCTCTGGTCTCGATCCCCGGACTACTTCTCATCGGCATCCTCAGTCTCGTCGGTACCGGCATTACCGCCGTCTGGGTCGGGAACTCGGTTATTGGCGATGACGGAACCGTCAGCGCAACAGATGGCGTCGCCGGCGGGCTGTTACTGGCCGTCCCCTTCGCAATTCCAGTCGTCGGCGGCCTCCTCCTCAACCTCATAACGCTCGTCGGTCTGGGCGTGGTCGGACGCGGGCTGTACGAGAACTGGACGGACTAAGCGAGTGTTCGCCGACGGTTGAAGCGGTTTCTCTCGGGTTCAGCTCGCACCGGGACACCCGAGTTCGTGCGGGTCGTCGTACACCGTTGGCGGAATCGAGATGGCGGCTGGGTCCCCGTACTCACTGTACTGGACCGTAATCGTCGCGGTTGCAGTCGCTCCACGCTGTGAGATTTGTATTCTGAGTTCCGACTGTACCGGTCGGTTCGTTTCCGGATCAAGCCAGAGTCGCGCCGTCGCGTTCTCAAGTGAGCCGCGGCGTAGCTCCATGTCGCCAGCCTGTCGGCGATCCATGAGTGACCTGATAGTCTCAGTGCTCGGTGACGCCGTGACAAGGACAGTCCGGTTACCGTCAAGCGTCTCATTGCCCCGC
>Ga0207813_101064_pt1 | contig 10677 bp, 9 predicted proteins | sample A23E3SouthBayCA_2_FD_187730 | JGI IMG/M metagenome (GOLD analysis project Ga0207813, IMG submission 187730) | Aerobic enrichment media microbial communities from Eden Landing Ponds, California, USA - A23 E3 (4) (SPAdes) | ecosystem: Environmental > Aquatic > Marine > Unclassified | place... | reverse complement strand
CGTCTTGGTACACACTTGCCGCCTCCTCATTCCTTGCGCAAAGTAGCCTCGGAAAGCCGCTGCTGTCACGTGGTTTCTCGCTTAGCTAAAGACGGATGCAGAAGCAGTAGTAATGGATCTCATGCGGCGGTGAATCGCCTTCTCGGATGCGTCCTCACCGATCACTAGGCGTCTAAGAAGTCCGTGCCGAGTATCCGCACCCGGACCTCCTGTTTGGATCGTTTGCTAGTCCCATCCTCAGCGTCTTTATACGCAAGTCTAACAGCCAATTGCAGCGATCCATACAACTCAATTACTGCATCAGGCCCCAACTCGAACAGATCCTGTGCCATATCGACGAATTGGATGGACCGTGAATCGTCGTACAACGCTTCGTACACGTCAGTGATCACCCACTCAAGGTCGTGTACCAACTCCGGAACGTCACCGCGGATCTTGATGCCGGAAACCCTCGCCGAGCAGCGCGAGCATTTCTCCGCAACGAAGACGACCTTGCAACTGGAACGATCAGAGATCACTTCCTGAGTCTGCTCTTCGAGATTATGGTATGCCCTTGGAGACACGCCCTTCTCGAAGAGATCCACAGGATCAATATCTCGACACGGTACCGCTTTGGAATCGTTTGCATCTGTCATTGTCCCGGACGGGTGTAACCTACACATTGTTTAAACGGTAAGCCCTCAGCGAGTGTCGTTAGCCGACCGAACCGCTGAAAATCAACTGTCAGTACGATATTCAGAAAAATTGCACCACGAAAAAATAAGAATGTAAATACGATACTCCTTAGATCGTCGCTACTACTACACTGTTACCACCGACAACGGCCAGAAAATGGCTGGTGAGAGCTCCAATCAGGTGCTCAAATTAATTCCTAACAGCAAAGTCGTCCCCGTGTTTCACAAATTTCATTGTGCTGCTGCGGTGACCGGATCTTTCCCAGCACCCGCGCCACTCAAGAACCACCGCGTGCCAGCACGCCGGTCGAACGCAGAAACAATGAAATCTGTGAAATCACCAGCAACAACGGGATTCATCAACCGAAGTTCTCTGCGTCTGAATGCGAGGCCGCCCAATTGGAACTGACAATTCGACGAGCACCACATCGACTGGTAACGGGACACGGGGGGTGTCCGCAATTATCTGGCGTTTTGGGCACTGATCTTAGCGTTTGTCCGAGGGCTTGACAACAATACACATTACCCGATTAGTCCAGATCTTGCACTCCTGTCGAGTCACCCTCTCCGAAATCAGTTCTCTCTGATCGCGTCGGTTCGCGCTGCCGTTCATCGTAGGCGTCGTGCCATTCCTCGATGACTGGCCGGCTGCCAGCTCCGTGGGGCGTGCGTCGCTGTCGAACCTGGATCAATGCTGGCGTGTTCATCGCATCCCCTGAGACGACGGCTTGCCCGGGCGTCAACCCTGGCAGTTCTCGGAGAACGTCTTCGCCGAATGTGTGAAGATTTACCTCGGCACCGTATCTTGGTAGTCAGTATGGGAGTAGGTCAGGACTCAGTTCAGGAGTTCGTAGATTACGTGGTTGGGAAGTATGAGGAGCAAACGGTTCTCGATGGTGTAGTGGACGTAGAGCCGTATAATTCACAGCAGGCGGTTTTCGAGGAGTGCGAGGAGGAGACGTCGATGGAAGGAGACCAGGTCGGGACAGGTGTTGGTCACGCCACAACTGACGAGTTCATTCGCCGGATTACTGCCTGTGAGGAGTCGAAGTTTCTCCAGGGATTAGAGATGGAGGATGGCGCTGAGGCGGATATTGGTTCGGACTTTGGTCGGGAGCTGTTGAATGAGGGTCTCAGTAGTCTGCGGACACCGGTTCAATTGTTTCTCCCGGATCAGCCTGGTTACAGGCGTGTATTGGCTTCCGAGTACGACATCAGTGACCGGATCCGATACAATCCAGATGTTTTTATTCGCTGGTTCAATCCAAGCTTCTTCCCGAATACAGGGTTCCTGATCAATGACCGTGTTGCTGTGATTCAGAAGGAACAGGACGGCATCCCGGTTGTAGCCGATGATTTAGATGCGGACCAGCTTCAGCAGGACAACAGTGGTAACCGGTTGAGGATTCATCTCGGCGACGGTGGGTTCGGGAGGGTAAGCATCCGTATATGGTCCGAGTTTTCCCGTCCCCAGACTTTCGACGATGAGTCGATCGCTGTGCTGAATCTTCCTGACTCCAGTACGTTGTAGCGTCTATTCGTCGAGGATAGATTTCTTGACTCCGATGAGTTCTTCGTAGAGCTGGATTCCGTCTTCGATTATTCCTTCGTCTTCAGCATCAGTGGTGTAGGAGTGGTCGAAGGATTCGATGCTGTGGGCATAATCGTTTCTCGCGTCCCTGATCTTGTCGATAGTGAGGTACGTGCTGTCTTTGATGAGGCCAAAGCTTCTGCATCCTTTGAGACAGCGTTTGAATCCCCAGTCGTCATCATAGAAGCTGGAAGCCTGTTCGTTTTCCTTGGCTCTGTCGAAGTAGGTTTCCAGGGTTTCTTTGACGTGGTTCTCGAAGTAGACTGATAGCAGGATTACGAGGATGTTGCTTCGGTCGTTGCGGTAGGCCCAAAGGACGTCGTTGAAGTGGTAGAAGATTTCTAGGTCTGATCTCTGGACTTTGTCCTCCAGGTCGAAGGCTTCCAGGAGTTCTTCGTCCGAGTGTTTTGCTACGTGGGTCTGCAATGGTTCGACGACGCTTCGTTGGACTTCCTGTTCTTCACCTGAGTAGAGTTGGGAGTAGACGACTCCGTCCTCCTTTTCGAAAGTCGGTGACTTGCTGCCGAGAGGTGCGTATCTTATCCTGAAGGGGAGGAGGCCGTCGAATTTGGAGATTTCTTCGAGGGCGACCTGGTTGACTGCAGCTTTGGATGATAGGGGTTGCTCTTTGGTGAACTCGATGACTGCTATCGGGATCTCGACGGAGTCAGTTCCTTCCAGGAACCATCTCTCGAGATCCTCGATCTGGTCTAAGCCGGTGGGAGTCCAGCTTATTTCTCGGTAGATTATGGCGTCGAAAGGGTACTTGGTGAATCTCTCTCCGGAGCCGAATAGGAACGGGTTGAAGTATGATAGCCGGAGTTCTGGAGTGATTTCAAGCGTGGTTCCGTCTATGTCTGTTAGTTCCTCTTTGAGGATGTTGAGGACTTGGCTGGAAAATTCTTCGAGAGGCGTGGTGGACATCTTCAGGATCCTCAGACTGTTTGAGTTAGCCGGAGCGGTTATTTCTCGGATGATTTCGATGATGTCTTCGACTCGGTCTTCCTGATGATAAGATGATCCACATATTAGACCGTGGGCATTGGCTGGTAATAGGTAGATAGGAGATTTTCGATTTCGCCGGGTGACTCCATACAGTCCTGAAGACGTTGTTTGACAACGTCCTGAGTTACGATGAGGAGTCCTTCCCGCTGCATATATTTGCGATCGTACTGTTCCTGATTTTGACCAACCTCACGAGTGATGTTAGCTAATCCAGCGTCTCGGAATTTGTCTCGGTGGAAGAAGGAGTAGATCGCCGTTCGGAAGTTACCATCTATCAACGTTAGCTCATTAGCTACAGTGTGTGAGAGATACGCAGACATCACCAAAGCCAGTGCTTCGGCTGTGAAGATGACCATATATTCATTATCCTGATAGTAGTTTGCCATCTCATCGTAGAAGGACAGTTCCTGTTGGCCGTCGAAGTCCAAGATGACGAATATGTGGGCGTGGAGATCAGCAGGGACAGCTTGGCGTCGCCCACGTTCCAAGTATTCGTCGTGTTTGCCTTCGATTGGTTCGGATCCGAAGCCAGCGTCATCTCCGGACTTGGTATCAACGATCCCGAGGACAGAATCGAAATTTGGTGGAAGACTGTGCTCCGAGATATAGAAGACCGAATCGGGAAGATTTGAGCCTCTATCGTCCTCGCCACCGGCTTCTGGATGGGCAGCAAACAAGTGTGAGAATGTTGACTCTCCGATTTTTTCTAACCTGGTTCCGGAGGACTGGGGTAGTTCGCCTGCCAGTCGTAAGAGCCGCATCTGGTTGAGCTCTGTGAGGATATACCGCGGATTCGAATTAACGCGGTATACGACGGGATGTTGTTGTTTAATGTTCTGTTGGATGACCTGTTGTTCCATTTCTTGAATCTCATCAATGGTGGCCATCGAGTGCCGGATTTCTTTTCGTTCCGAAAGCATCGTAAATGGTGTCGTGTATATCAAGTTGCCTGCAGCAAAGAGTGACTGAATCTCAAGGAGTGAATCAATTGTGTTCTCTGGTGTAATTAACAGTGCAGGCCTGTCCTCGATTAATGTCTGCATACAGATCTCATTCACTGTTTTCTCGTAATCTGAAGGTGAGACAATAAGGTAGATCTCGAAGTTATGCATTGTGTGACCAACAATATACCGCGGTTGTGGATCCGTATCAATAGATTCTATGTCATAGCCAAGGTGGTCGCCGACCTTCTCAAGTAGCCGTTCAAACTCGATATCGATGTAGAGGTACTCATCGATAGGAACCTGCCCGTCGTGACCGTTATCACAGATGACTTGTAGCGTATCGCCGTCCGGTTCATACTCGCAGTGTTCCCGGCATCCATCAAGGAGTGGACACCGCGTCGGGGGGCGGAGTGATTCAACAAGAACGTCAGAGCTGTGTAATGTTTCTGGGATATCGTCCGGTCGGAACGAGGTGCTCCCTCCTTCTAACGTGATGAGCTGATCAAATGCCTCAATAGTTGCTTCATCCATCGTCATCACTAAAGAACAGTTCCAAGGCTCGTCGGTCACGATCCGGCATACTCCCAGGTCCGATCCCATTCCACGTTCCGTTACTGAATTGGACTGGGCGATCATTGATTGTTAATACGAACGCTCGATTGTCCTCTTCAGCTTGCTTAATCATCTCTCGGAAACCCTGTTCGATCCCATCGACCGAATCGAACAAGCCATCCAAAGTTGCGATCAGCCGGAACTCCTGCGTCTCGATAGATTGGTCATCCAGGATTTCTGAACCACTGATCTCGATAGTGCTGATCCGGTCCTTCAAATCATCTTTGTGGTCCTCAGGAAGGTTGAGGTTGTTAATCCGATCCTCTGCGTTATCCTGTAGTTCATCGAGCTTATCGCGTGTCCGCTCAATAGGGTCGTCCTGTGCTTCAACGCTGTCGATAAGTTCTTGCTCGATTTCTTCGGCCGCTTCTGATGTGCGCTCGTGTATGCGTTCGAAGAACTCATCCACACCAAACACGGTCTCGAAGAACGTGTCTAATGTTGTCCGCCACCTGTCGAACGGTTTGGTAAATACGACTTCTGTTTCATTGTGTCTCTGCTCAATCTGAAACCGGATGGTCTTCAACTGTTGGTACTTTACCTTAGTCAAGTCTGGCTCTACCGGGATTCCACTCTCATCGTCAAGCCGGAAAGCAAACGTATCGGGGTACTGAGCCCCAACTTCCTGATAAATCTTTAACACGGCTAGTTGGCCGCTTTCGAATTCGAGATCTGCCAACACGACCTTGGGATCGTCCTGCTCAGTGTTCCATTCTTCGTGGAATGTCATGAGTTTCTCGTTGATCTGTTGGAGCGATAGTTCCTCGTCAAGAAGGTAGGTACGAGTGGCAGAATATGACCGAATCTTTGCACGTATCAACAACTCGTCTAACTGGTCAACAAGATCATTTTCATACAGCAAGAGCAGTAGTTCATACCGATTATCGACATCAAGGTCGGTATCCGTAATATCATAATGATCCGCAATATATTCGATGGCTGGATCAGTACGGACACCTTCATCCACTAGATCCTGGTATCGGTCGAGAAATTCCTGTGTTTCCTCCTCTAGCTTGCTCGATAATATCTTCCGCAGTTCATCCTGAGTAAAAGCTTCCTTTGTGATTGGGCGATGATCGAGGCTGTCGGCGTAGACATTAAAGAGTCGATAAAGGACCTCTTTTTCGCGCGGATCAAGCGTGGTGTACAGATCCTCGTCGTAGTCTAACTGATCCGGGGTCGTTATCATCGCAGCTAAGGGTAGCTATTTTTTAAAATCTCATAAATCTAGTGCTAATACGGTCTAGACTGAGGTCACTAGTTCCAAAACCTGTTATGGATCCGTCTGTTGTAATGTGTCGATCTCCTCTTGCGAGTAGACCCCGTTTGGCTGTAGGACGATTCCGGTGAATCGCTTACCACCCTCTGTAAGACTTGCAAGCCTAGAACCATCATCTGGGGTGAATTTCTCCCACGTCATTTTGCTTCTCACCATTCCATCGTCAGTTGAAAAGTGGGTGATGCGACAGTTTTTGTCTTCGGGCTCGTCAACCACAGACACCTCGCGGACTGTGGCTTCTTCGATGATCCTGCTACAGATTTGTCCCCAGTATGGGAGACCAGCGATGTGATCGCAGTCTTGATAGTCGGCACCACAAATCGAGCATAAAAACTGATCGACCACTAATCCAGGGCTCAGATACGTCTGCGGTGGGAATACAAACGTCTCGATCCAATCGTACTTTTCACGTAAATTCTGAATATCCTCAGTCCGCATAAGTGCATGAGCGGCCTGTGCGGATTGCAGAAAGTCTTGGGCATCAACTAATTCGCTCCACGCATCCCCCCAGTCCTGCTTCTTTAATGCGAGCCACATATTCAATTCGGCGCGTACCGCCTTACAGCCGCATCGCATCGCAAGCAGGAGATTCGCGGTATCCTCATCGCGGTGTTCGATCGCCTCTTGTTGGCGAGCGTTCACCGTCTGGATAAACTCTGTTAAGTCCTCGACAGCCTCCAACTGGAGGTCAGTATCTCGTGGGAGAAATGTCAGGGTCTGTGCGTCGTGGGCTACGTTCCGATACTCGGTAAGTAAAGGGACGTCATCCTCAGTCATCGTGCTCAAGTTCCTGATCAATCTCTGATAACACGGTGTCAAGGTCATCCGGGTGGCCTTTGTACTGGAATGTTTCCCACTCCCCATCTGCTGTTTCTTGCTTGATTGTGACGTCGACTTCGCGCTCAGCTTTCGCAATATAATAGTCAGCAATCGATCGGATGGCGGTTTTGATGACATCCTTGTTCTCCCGGTAGAGCACATAGGAAACAGCCAATGCAGGAACCCCGATTTCGACCGACCGCTCAACGGCGATAGACGCTGAGTCGTCCTCTGTCGCCAACTGACACGAGATATTATTCGAGTCTAAAACTTTCCGAACCGTATCGGTCGCATTTTCATAGACGTAGATTTCCTCGCCGTCCTGTTCCGTTCGTTCACGAGGAAGCAAGTAAATCGAATCCGCATTTGCTGGCAATTCCTGAAGAATCTCCGGATACGAATGCTGTGGCATACCACACTGTTCACGGGTGGTCTTCAAAAACCCTCTCTGTCTGCGTACGATTCGAAGAGCTCTATAGGCAATCTCCTCCTCAGAGAATTATGAATCAGTCTTCACACCAGCAATAGCACTAGGATATCCACTTTGGATGCGACGATCCCGTCTTACTGGATGAGCACGAACAGGCCTTGCGCCGATAGGTGTCGGTTACGAGTTGAACAGTGTGCCCGCCAAGTCGCTGCAGTATTGGGGGTTGTCCTCGTCCTGATGATGAGGGTTCGGGATGACGTCACCGTCCACTTGGAGTTCGGGTGTGCCGTCGCTATCGGTGGTAATGTGGGCGGTGTACCAGATCACGCCATTCAGGTTGTCATCTAGTAGTGGCCATCCTTGGAGGGCGTCGTCGGGATCACGAACCGGGCGGTCGTCGACGGCTTGGCCTGTTTCAGTGTCGTATGTGAGTTGGATTTTCAATGAGCCGTAGAGCGAGGCCACGACCTGTTCTGGCATGATTTCTGATTGGGTAATGTCGAGCGCGATGAATACGAGGTCTTCTGTCAGCTCGGCCGTGTTGGTGTAATCGGATTTGAATTTGTCCGCGATCTTGTTGTATGCAGTGTTGGGGATGCCGATCGCCTTGTTTGCGACGTCAAGATTACGCCAAAGCTGTGGTGCTCGGATTTCGATGTAGTTGTTATCCACGACCACGTCCACGTCTTTGTCCAATTCCTCACCGGTCTCGTGGTGGTGTAGTGGAGCGTCGATACGGTAGGTGAGGCCGTGGTCGTCAAGCCAGAGAAAGAACCCGATTTCACTCAATGTGGAGTCGAAGGCGTCTCCGAGCAATTGCTGTTGCTTCGCCGCTGGTATCTGATTCCAGTTCTCTTCGAGGAACATGAGATAGGTCTCCGCGTCGTTTCGGAGGAGATCAAGCATCGGGTGGTACGTCGCTTTGTCAATCTTCCGCGATAACCGGGTCTGGAAGTGGCTTTTGAGCTGGGGATACTCGTCAAGTCGAGTGAGGATGCTTTGATCGTATTCCCGGTTTTCGAGGTGGTCGTTGAGGACGTTGTAGAGGTGGTAGTACACCTCTTTGTTGTGTTGCTTGTCGTCAGCTGGCTCTTGGTCGATCAGTTCATTGTCGACGGGGCGGACAAAGGCTGGTGTGTCGATCGTGGTTAGGAAGTCGGCGAGACTGGTTGCCGTTGACCGGTCGTATGCGGTGGCAAAGAAGAGTTCACCGACCGCCTTTTGCAGCAGTTGAAGCATGACGCGACGGTGACTTGGATCGTATCGGTCGATAACCAAATCAGCAAGGCGTTCTGGAGCGTCTTTCCCGGCGGCGAACACCGTTTCGACGGCGTGAAACGCAGACGGGAATGCACCAACGCGGGCGAGGACGGCGGAGAGGATAGCATCGTTTTCATCCGCAACGTGGTCCACGAGTTGCGTGGTTGACGTGAGGCTGGTGTCGCTCAGGGTAACAGCGAAATCGGCTAATTGGTCTGTTGCGTCGGGGAAGTTCATGTAGAGGAAGTGGACCGGGACATCATCGACGGTGCCTTCCATTATGCCTTGCTCTGCGAGCGCGAGATACTCCGCGAGGTGGGATCGCTCGATGTGGCGACCGTATTGTTGCAGAATACGGGGAATGTGGGTGGGATTGTTCTCTCCGATATCAAGCGTTAGGTCCCACAGGTCGGGATTGGCCGTGAAGACGGCTGTATTAGCACGGATCACCTCGGTATGAAATGCGGGGTCGTCAGCCAGTTCTTTCAGCGCGTCAATGAGTTGTGGTGGGAGCTCTGTGTCCTCAAAGGCGGTTGCCAGGCCGCGGATTCCTGCCTCAACTTTGGTTTGGTCGTGGCTGGCCAGCAACCGGCGGAGTTCGGCCGTTGCGTCATCGCGGGGAAGTCCGGCGATGACCGGGCCGATGACTGGGCGTGTCCAGTCAGCGGTGTCAACGGGGAGTTCGGTGTAGAGTTCCTGTGCTAAGTCGGGGTTGGCCTGCATGTATTCTCTGAATGCGGTGTAAAAGTCGCCCCAGGCGAGGTCGGCGTTGATGTGTGGTGCGAGGCGTTCGAGGTTAGCTGCGAGGTCGGCAGCGGTGTCGGTGGTATCAAGCGTTAGTCTGACGACAAGAGGGAAGTAGGCGAACGGTTCATCGATGATCCATTCAAAGAGGGTATCGTAATGGTCCTGTGTGAGGTTGTCGTGGTGGTCGTCCCACCATGCCTCAAGGTCGTCACGGTCCCGTCGGCGTGCCTCAACCTGATCATAGATATCATCCATGTTCATTGGTGGTATCGAGTTCGGCGCTGCTCACTTTAAATGACGTGTCAGTTCGGCAGTTACTGGGTTCTGGAAAGGCGTATCCGAGGGTTCGGAGCTAGTTAGTAGACTTAGTTGAGCCGGACCACCGTCCCATGATATCACTCTCATCACCCGCTTCTAACCCCAGTGAGTTCGGAGAGGGTATTCTCCTACCACTGAAACAACGTTCTCAAATGATCGGTGATTAAGCGTTCAAATTTACAGTACTGGGCCGTGGTGAATCGCCAGACGAAGCTTGATTTCACTGGTTCAGAGACTGCTTGATGTTGTGAACCGCACACATCAGGACGAGTTCTCGAAATTCACCGTACCAAGTTCGCGCACGCACGGCGTCGCCGAGCGTGCGCTTGATCGTGGAGAAGACGGTCTCACACATCGCTCTCTGACGGTAGCGAGGCCCATCGATCCGCGCGTTATGCGCGTGATCGATGGGCCGGAACTCACGATGTTTAATTAGCGGCCTTACGTCCTCTTCGCGGAGTTTTCCGCGTAACTTCATCCAATCGTAGCCTTTGTCCGCAGCGAGGCTGGCAAGGTCGCCCGCGTTGCGGAGGGCGACCTGCCAGCCGAGCTGTGTGTCGTGACGTTTCTCAGTCGTACAGTGAACGTCCAGAATCGCGTGGCTTTCTGTGTCGACGAGAGCAGTTGTTTTGAGCGTCTGAACACGGTAATTCGTCCGACGGCAGTAGTGATTGCTCGCGTTTTCACGGTCGAAGAACGTCGCGTCGATCGCGGCGTGACCGCTCGGGTCGTGCAACTGCGCCGAGAGGCGCAGCAGCACTCGCCAGAGTGCTGTCTTGATTCTGTCAAACCACTTGACTAGCGTGGAGTGGTCGGGGAGATCGGCCGCATCGAGGCCGATCTCCCCGAGTATTTGAGGCATCTCGCTCAGCAAATCAAGTGCTTCGCGGTAGGATTTCTCCAGGTAAACCCGCAGACAGTGCAGCGACACCACCGCATACTCGGCGAAGCCGCCACCCCCTTCGGGGGCGGCGACTTCGCCTCGCTCACCAACAGCA
>Ga0207813_101063_pt1 | contig 10678 bp, 9 predicted proteins | sample A23E3SouthBayCA_2_FD_187730 | JGI IMG/M metagenome (GOLD analysis project Ga0207813, IMG submission 187730) | Aerobic enrichment media microbial communities from Eden Landing Ponds, California, USA - A23 E3 (4) (SPAdes) | ecosystem: Environmental > Aquatic > Marine > Unclassified | place... | reverse complement strand
TGAGGCGCGGTCACACCTCGGCGTCGGCGCTCGGATCGCCCTCCTCCGATTCGCGCCCGGAGAGGTCGCGGCGGCCGCCGAGCGTCACCGCGAACAACACGCCGAGGCCGACGCCGTAGGCGACCATCAGCGGAATCGTGACGAGGAACATCGTCATCACGTCGGCGGGGGTGGCGACGGCGGCGAATCCCAGGATGCCGACAGTCACCTCCCGCCAGCGGTCGCGCATGGTCCGGTAGGAGACGCCGGCGGTGTTGAGCAGGAGCATGAGGACGGGCACGTCCGCGAGGAGGCCGATGCCCGCGGTGGTGAAGAAGATGAGCCAGAAGAAGTTGGTGATGCGGTAGGCGATGACCATCTCGGCCCGCGCGCCTTCGGCGACGAGATAGGAGATGACCGTCGGAGCGACGGTGGTGTAGCCGAGGGCGAACCCGGCGAACAGGCCGACGACGAGGGCCGCGACCCAGCCGAAGATGACGTTCCGGTTGCCGCGGACGAACCCGCGCTCCCGGAGCGCCGGCCACGCGTAGTACGCCACGATCGGGAGGGTGACGAGGACGGCGATCAGCGTCGAGAACTTCACCTCGAAGATCAGCGCCTCCATGGGGTGGAGCGCCACCACCTCGATCTGGTCGGTGGCGGTCACCTCGTCGGGCAACTGCGAGAGGAACTGCTCGAAGACGCGGCCGATGCCGCCGGTGTAGAGCCAGCCGAACGTCGACGCGAGGACGATTCCGAAGACGGCGGCGATGCGGAAGGCCCGCGAGGTGAGGCTGTCGAGGATGAACGCCACGTCGGTGTAGTAGCCGCCGATGTCGTCCTCGTCGGTCTCGCCGTCGGTGAATTCGTCGAGGAAGGTGCCGCCGGCGCGACTCGCCCGGTCGCCCAGTTCCTCGCTCGTCGACTGGGGGGTGTCGGCCTCGGCCTCGCCCTCGGCCGCCCGCTGCTCTTCGGCCTCGTCGAACCGGTCGAGGATGGCCCGGGCCTTCTCCTTCTCGTCGTCGTCCATGGCCTCGTTGGCCATCGTCAGCGCCTCGTCCTCGCTCAGTTCGGCGAAGGCCTCGGGCGGTGCCGCGCGGATCCCGTCGGCGTCGAGCGCCGCGAGGTCGATCTCGGTCGGATCGCCGACCGCGACCGGCTCGACCGCGGCGTCGAGTTCGGCGTACACGTAGTACATGAAGCCGACCGCGCCGGCGACGAGGCCGCCAGCCGTCGTCCACACCGCGAGGGCGACCGTCTGTCCCGCCGGGAGGGTCGATCCGGGGTCCAGAAAGCGTCGGCTGGTCCCCATCCACGCCAGCAGGTCGTTGGCGCGTTCGAGGCCGCCGTACGCGTAGAAGGCGTACACCAGGAGGCCGCCGACGACGCCGATGCCGAGGATGAGGTTCCAGTGTCGGCCGGCGGCCGTCCACACGTCGAGGCGCTCGCTGCCGCGTTTGGCCGTCACGACCACCTTCGCGAGGTAGAGGCTGAACCCGTAGAGGACGAGCATCGGCACCGCCCACATGATCTGCGTGAACGGGTCGGGCGGCGTGAACAGCGCCCCGGCGGCGACCATGCCGACGACGGCGTATCGCCAGCGGTCGCGGAACGTCTCGTAGGGGACGATCTCGGTGTAAGAGAGTGCGCTCATCACCAGCGGCAACTGTGCCGCCAGGCCGAAGGAGAGCGTCAGCAGGAAGATGAACTGCGCCCAGAGGACGATGGAGTAGGTCGGCTTGAACCCCGCGGAGATGGCGTTGTTCGCGAGAAAGGAGAACATCACGGGGAAGAAGACGACGTAGCCGTAGACGAGGCCGGCCACGAACAGCGTCGCCGAGAGGAGGCCACCGGCGGCAATCTTCCACCGCGCGACCGGCGTCGACGGCCACCACCCGCGTTCCTCGAGGGCGTCACGCGAGAAGTAGATGAAGACAGGAATCGCCATGATGATGCCGGTGACGAGCCCGATCTTCGCCTGTAGGAGGATCACGTCGAACGGCGTCTGGGCGATGATCACGAGGTCCTCCGCCGTCGCTGCCGACATCCGCGCCTCCGTCACGTTGCGCAGGAACTCCCAGATGTAGAGCCGCAGCGCGTAAAACGAGCCGAGGAATCCGACGAGGAAGACGATGAACACCTTCTGGAGGTCCTTCTGGGCGGAGCGAAGCATCGCACCGGCCGTCTCCCGCCCGGCGTCCAACGTCCGACGGGTGTCCTCGTCAAGCGCACTCGACATGGTACACCGAACCCGTCTCGCCGTCATCAATCTTTTCTCTCTCGGTCCACCCGAGCAGTCTGTCCCGTCCGCCGATCCGATGGAAAAAGGCCTATAACAGCCGGGGAGATACTTCGGGTGAATGGCTGAGGACTCGGAGTCGGAAGCGTCGTCCGAGCCGACGGCGGACGGCGACGCGAACACCGCCGCCGACAGCCGCGGTGCCGCGGACGGCGACCCCGACTCCGTTCCCGACGCCGACGACCCGGCGCTCGACCCCGACACCGACACCGTCTACTCGCCGGAGGACGCGCCCGACGCCGGCGGTTCCATCGAGGACCACCTCGACGACGACTCCGCGCTCACCGCCGACCGAACGGCTCCCGAGGGCGCGACGGGGACCGACGATCCCTTCGACATCGACGAACGCCGGAGCGTCTCCGACGCCGTCGGCGCGCCCGTCTCCGACGAGGAACTCGCCGACGATCCGGAACTCGAACTCGCGCCGGAGGTGACCGCCGAAGCCGAGGGCGGTGACGACCCCGACGACGACGACGACACGCCACCGACCGGCCGCGAACCCCGCGACAGCACGGCGCCCCAGGGCCCCGACTCGGCGGCGGCGGAGACGGACACCGCGACGGACGCGGACGCGAACGCCGACTCGGCGCCCGCCACGAGCAGCGACTCGGTCGTCGGGGGGGAGACGACGGTCGAACCCCAGCCGCCATCGGCCCCCGAGCCGGCCGGCGGGGTCGGCGACGTCGACGACGGCCTCGTCGGCGAAGGGCCGGCCTCGGACGAGGAGATGCCCCTCGCCGCCCACATCGAGGAGATGGTGCGCCGGCTGGCGGTCGTTCTCGTCGTCGGCGGGATCGTCGCCCTCGCGGTCTTTCCCTTCGCCGCCGACGTCATCAACTACCTCTGGAACTCCCACATCCCGGGGGCGGCGACGGATCCCGACCTGCGCCCCCGCCTGTACGGCCCGCTCGAACTCCTGCTCACCGAGTTGAAGGTCGCCGCGCTCGCCGGCTTCGTCGTCGGCCTCCCTATCGCCGTCTACGAGACGTACCTGTTCATGCGTCCCGGACTCTTCCCCCGTGAACGCCGATACTACCTCGCCGCCGTCCCGACCAGCCTCGTGTTGGCGCTGATCGGCGTCGGCTTCGCCCACTTCGTCGTCCTCCCGGCCATCTTCGCGTACTTCACCCTCTACACCAAGGATTCCGTCGAACTCGTCGCCTTCGGGCTCAAGGAGACGTTCGGCCTCATCCTCGTCCTCATGGGCTATATGGCGCTGGTCTTCCAGATCCCCCTCTTCATCATGCTCGCGATCATGATGAACCTCACCACCCGCGAGTGGCTCGAAGGGCGGCGCCTGCTGTTCTGGGGCGGGTTCCTCGGGCTCTCCTTCCTGGTCAGCCCCGACCCGACGGGCATGGCGCCGATCATCGTCGCCGCGACCATGATCTCGCTGTTCGAGGGGACGCTCGCCCTGCTCCGGTGGACGGGCAACTGACCCCTGTGATCCGTTCCCGAACCGAGCGCGGGGCTGCCGTCCGGTCCCGTCCCGAGGAACGCTCTTGTGGGCGACGGCCGTAGCGGGTTCCATGACGACTGTCCTGCTCGCCCGACACGGCGAGACGACGTGGAACCGCGAGGACCGCCTCCAGGGCTGGGCGCCGACGTCGCTGACCGATCGCGGGCACGCGCAGTCGCGGGCCCTCGGTGCCGCCGTCGCCGCCGAATACGACGTGGACCGCGTCCTCGCCTCGGACCTCCGGCGAGCCAGGCGGACCGCCACCCACCTCGCCGAGCACGTCGGCTGTGACCCCACCTTCGAGTCGACGTGGCGCGAGCGCGATTTCGGCCGCTACCAGGGGCTCCCGAAGGCGGCGGTGTTCGAGGACCACGACCGTCTCTCGTTGCGCCGGGCCGGCCACGACGCGGTCGACGCCCGCCCGGAGAGCGGCGAGAGTCTCCGGGACGTGCGGGAACGCGTCCTCGCCGGCTGGGAGCGACTCGTCACCGAGAGCGCCCCCGAGGAGACGGTGGCTGTCGTCTGTCACGGCGGCCCGCTCTCTCTCCTCGTCGGCGCCGTCGAGGGTCGCGACGTCGTCTCGGCGGTCGTGGAGGGTCAGCAGGACAACTGCGGGTTGAACGAACTCCGCGTGCGCGACGGGCGAGCGCGCCTGGTTGCCGAGAACCGGACCGACTTCCTCGACGGCGTCTCGGCGTAGCCGCTCAGTTCCCGCCGGTGGGGTACTCTTGGGCGAACACGTCGTCGACGAGCGGTTCCTCGCCGTCCTCGTCGGGACTCACGCTCCCCGTCCGGTAGCCGTGCAGGTCGAGCGTGACGTGATCGAAACCCACGTCGTCGAGATGTTCCCGCGCCGCCCGGACGAACTCCCGGTCGAGGGCGGCGTCGAGTTCCTCGGGCGCCACCTCGATGCGCGCCAGGCCGTCGTGGTCGCGCACCCGGAACTGCGAGAACCCCCAGGTCCGCAGCAGTCGCTCGGCCTTCTCGACGCGCGTCAGTCGTTCCTCGGTCACCTCCAGCCCCGTCGGGATCCGCGAGGAGAGACACGCCATCGAGGGTTTGTCGGCGACCGAGAGGTCGTAGCGCTCGGCGGCCTCTCGGACCTCCGCCTTGGTGATGTCGTTGGCGAGCAGCGGCGAGAACACGTCGAGTTCCTCGACGGCGCGGAGCCCGGGCCGGTGGCCCTCGCCGGGGTCCGAGGCGTTCGTCCCGTCACAGACGGTCCCGATCCCACGCTCGCGGGCCACGTCGTACATCCGCCCCAGGCGCATCGTCCGGCAGTGGTAACACCGATCGTCGCCGTTGGCGACGAACTCCGGATCGTCGAGTTCGGAGAAGGTCACGGTCTCGTGGGGGATCCCGATCTCCTCGGCCACCCGGACGGCATCGTCGAGTTCCGACGCGGGGAGGGTCTCGCTGCGGGCCGTACAGGCCAGGGCGTCGTCACCGATGGCGTCGTAGGCGAGGGCGGCGACGACCGCCGAGTCGACGCCGCCGGAGAACGCGACGACGACCCCGTCGCGCTCGGCGAGGTCGGCGCGGGCGGCGTCGAGTTTCGCGTCGAGTGCAGTCATCGTCCGCCCTTCCGCGCCGACGGCCAAAAGCACGTCGTCCGGGAGAAAGATTCATCCCTCCGTCAGCCGAGGGAGGGAACGACGATGCCAGCCAAAACGGGGGCGTCACACGCCATGTCGGCGTTCGTCAGCCTGATCGTCGGGACCGTCCTCTCGAAGTACGTCTGGACGTACACCCCGCCGCTCGCGGAGGCCGGGGCCGTCGTCGGCCGCCACCTCGCCTCCCTGATCGGCGTCCCGCTGTCCCGCGAACTGACCGGCGGACTCGTGGTCGTCCTCGCGCTCTCGTTCCTGTGGGGCGTCCTCTATCACGTCACCCGCCACGGATCCTGACCCGCAACGTTTTGCCGGATGGGGCGATACTCGTTGCCGCATGGAACTCACGGCCATCCCGGGCGTCGGCGAGAAGACGGCGGCCGCGCTCGCCGACCTCGACGACCCCGAACGGGCGCTCCGGGAGGGCGACGTGGCCGCGCTCGCCGAAGCGCCGGGCATCTCCGCCGGTCGGGCCGCCGCTATTGCCCGCGCGGCCGTCCGCCACGAACACGACGCCGACGGCGAGTTCCTCGCGACCGACCGCGCCCGCGACGTCTACGAGGACGTGCTCGACCTCCTGAAGGAACGGACGGTCACCGACTACGCCGCCCGGCGGATGGAGACGTTCGTCCCGACGGGCGCGCCCTCGCGGATCGCGGAGGTCCGCGCCCTCGTCGACCGGGCGACCGACCGCGAGGCCGACCCCGCGACCCTCGATGCGCTCTCGGACGTGACTCCGCTCGCCGACCCGCCGCCCACGCGGGTGCGCGACCGCTGTCTCGCCACCGCCGACGCCGAGCGGTACGCCGAGGCGGAGGAAGCGGTCCCCGAACTCTCGGTCGAGGTGGTCGACGACGCCCGCGACCTCGCGGAACTCGCCCGGTCGTACGCGACGGTGATCGCACTCGACGAGAGCTTCGCCGGCGTCGACGTGGCCGGCGACGTGCGGGTGCGCCCGGACGCCCTCGAACACCCCGCCGAGGTGGTGCCCGAGCGCCTGCTTGCCTTCTTCGCGGCGAACCGCGACACCCTGCTCGCGGCGGCGCGGGTTCACGACGCCGCGGGCATGGAGCCACCCTGTGACCTCGACGCGCTCCGCGACGCGCTCTCCCGTCTCGACGAGGACGGCACGCCCGTCGGCGACGACGAACTCGACCGGCTGACCACCGCCGTCGACGACCTCGACGCCGCGGTCGGGACCGCCGAATCGGTCGCCAACGACCACCTCCGAACCGCCATCCGCGAGCGCGACGTGACCATCGAGGGGACCGACTTCCTCTCCCTGGTCGAGCAGGGCGCCCGCGTCGACGCCTTGCTCTCCCGGGAACTCGCCGACGAGTTCGACCGGGCGGTCGCGAAGGCCCGCGATCACCTGATCGACAGCCTCGATCTGGCCGACGAGGCGGACCTGGCCGAACGCGTCTTTGGCGGCGACCCCACCTTTCCACTGGAGCACGACGAGGAGGCGGTCTCGCGGCTCCGCACCGAACTCGCGGCCGCCCGCGACCGCCGAGCCGGTCGAATCAAGACGGAGTTAGCCGACGACCTGGGCGCCCTCCGCGACCCCGCCGACCGGCTGGTCCGGGCGGCCCTGGAGCGGGACGTGGAACTCGCCGTCGCCCGATTCGCCGACGACTTCGACTGCACCCTGCCCGACGTCGACGACGACGCGTCCGGCGTCGCCGTCGAGGGCGGTCGGTCGCCGCTGCTCGACGTGCCGTTCGCCGAGGTCGACCCCGTCGACTACGCCGTCTCCGGCGTGACCCTCCTCTCGGGGGTCAACAGCGGGGGGAAGACCTCGACGCTCGACCTGCTGGCGCTCGTGACCATCCTCGCCCACATGGGGCTCCCGGTCCCCGCCGCGGCCGCCCGGGTCGAACGCGTCTCCGAACTCCACTACTACGCGAAAAGCCAGGGCACCCTCGACGCCGGCGCCTTCGAGGCGACGCTCCGGGACTTCGCCGACCTCGTAACGGGGACCGACTCGCGACTGGTTCTCGTCGACGAACTGGAGAGCATCACGGAGCCGGGCGCGAGCGCGAAGATCATCGCCGGCATCCTCGAATCGCTGGACGGGGGTGACGTCACCGCCGTCTTCGTCTCCCACCTCGCCGGCGAGATCCGCGACGCCGCGGGGATCGACGTGGCGGTCGACGGCATCGAGGCGGTGGGGCTCGTCGACGGCGAACTCAGGGTGAACCGCTCGCCGGTGACCGACCACCTCGCGCGCTCGACGCCCGAACTCATCGTCGAGAAACTGGCGACCGAGTCGGCCGACCGAACGCCCGACGGCGACCCCCCGACGGACGAGGACGACTTCTACCGGCGACTCTTAGAGAAGTTCTGAGCGAATTTGTCATTCGATTATTCAAAAACTCGGGCGTTTATCGGTGTCTCGGGCAACGTTCCTGTATGGCGGACGATAATTCCAGTCTGTATGCACGTCGGATCGGCGCCCCGCGCACGTCCGACGAGATATGGGGATACTGGCTGTTCGTCCTCGGTCTGCTGGCCGGGGTCGTCGGTATCGTGCTCTTTCTCCCCAGTAGCCCCGCGTCGGGGCTGCGGGAGGCGAGCATCGCGGTGGGCGGCCTCGGACTGGCGCTGCTAGTCGCCGGGCCGGTCATCCGGCTCCCCCTGCGCCCCCTGGCGACCTACACGACGTATCTCGGACTCGCCGTCGCCGTCCTGGCGGTGGCCTGGTTCGTCGTCGTCTTCCCGTCGGGCTGGAGCGTCCGGACCGGCAACGCCGGCGTCGTCGGACTGTACGCCGTCGGCATCGGCGTCGTCGGCCTCGGCGGCGTCGTCATCCCGCTGCTGACCGGGGCCACGGCGGCCGTCGACGCGCGGGTCGCGGACCTGGAGGCGTCACTCGCGACGGAGCGAGCGGAGCGCGAGCGCCTCGAAACCGAACTCGATGCGGAGCGGGAACGATCGGAGGCAGAACTCGATGCGGAGCGGGAACGATCGGAGGCGGACCTCACGGCGGAACGCGAGCGATCCGACGACGAACTCGCCCGGGAGCGCGAACGGGGCGAGGCGGCCGCCGCGACGGCCGCCGAGGAACGGGCGGCGCTCGAAGCGGAACTGGCGTCCCTCCGCCGGAGTCAGGCGCAGTTCGAACTGTATCAGGACACGGCCGACGAGTGGCGGTGGCGACTCCGCCACCGCAACGGCAACGTCGTGGCCGACGGCGGCCAGGGCTACACGCGCAAGCACAACGCCCAGAAGGGGATGCAAAGCGTCAGGGCAAACGCCCTCGGCGCGGCCGTCGTCGACGCGACGAACGTCTCCGAGGCGGAGGGCCCGCTTCTGCCGGACCTCGCCGAGCGATCCGACGCCACGTTCGACATCTACGAGGACGCGGGCGACGAGTGGCGGTGGCGACTCGTCCACGACAACGGCAACATCATCGCCGACAGCGGCGAGGGGTACACCCGCCGGCGCGACGCCGAGCGGGCCGTCGAGAGCGTCACGCGCAACGTCGGCCCCGCGGGCTACCTCCGGATCGATCCCACCTCCTTCGAAGTCTACCGCGACGGTGCGGGGGAGTGGCGGTGGCGGCTGATCCACGAGAACGGCAACGTCCTGGCGGACAGCGGCGAAGGATACACCCGCCGACGCGACGCCCGCCGTGCGGTCGAGAGCGTCCGCGACGGCGTCGGCGACGCGTCGGTGGAGGACTGACGGGAAGACAACCATGAGTCAAACATTCGAAATCTACGAGGACGCGGCGGGAGAGTGGCGGTGGCGATTGGTGGCGTCGAACGGGGAGATCATCGGCGACGGCGGCGAGGGGTACGCGTCGAAAGACGGCGCACGGCAGGCCGTCGAGCGCGTCCAGTCGTACGCCCCCGAGTCCGACGCTCTCGACGTCGGCGCGGCGGCCTTCGAGGTGTACGAGGACGAGGGCGGGGAGTGGCGGTGGCGACTCCGTCACCGCAACGGGAACGTCCTCGCCGACGGCGGCGAGGGGTACGCCTCCCGGAGCGGCGTCCACGACGCAATCGAGAGCGTGAAGCGCAACGCACCGGGTGCGGAAACCGGGGAGTAGCACGTCGGGGGCGCCCGTCGCGTCAGACCCGCGGCAACTGTTAAGTGGTCACGCGAGCGAGGTGAAAGTGATGACGGAGGACCCCGACGAGGGGATGCTGTCGTGGGACGAGTCGGTGTTCCGGGACGAACACGTCTTCGAAATCGACTACGTGCCCGAGACGTTCGACCACCGCGAGACGCAGTTGGAGAACCTGAAGTACGCGCTCCGGCCGGCGGTGCGGGGCTCCCGGCCGCTCAACACGATGGTCCGGGGACCGCCCGGCACCGGCAAGACGACCGCGGTGTTGAAGCTGTTCGGCGAGCTGTCGGGCCAGCCCGGCGTCCGGACCGTCCGGGTGAACTGCCAGCTCGACTCGACGCGCTATGCCGTCTTCTCCCGCGTGTTCGAACACGTCTTCGACTACGAACCCCCCTCCTCGGGCATCTCGTTCAAGAAGCTGTTCGGGCAGATCACCGACCGTCTCGTCGACGACGACGAGGTGCTGGTGGTCGCGCTCGACGACGTCAACTACCTCTTCTACGAGAACGAGGCCTCGGATACCCTCTACTCGCTGTTGCGCGCCCACGAGGGATCGGCCGGCGCGCGGATCGGCGTCATCGTCGTCTCCTCGGACCTGGGACTGGACATCATGGAGGAACTCGACGGCCGCGTCCAGAGTGTCTTCCGGCCCGAGGAGGTGTACTTCCCCGTCTACGACGCCGACGAGATCGTCGACATCCTCGGAGAGCGGGTCGACCGGGGCTTCCACGACGGCGTGATCGGCGCGCAGGAACTCGACCGCGTCGCCGAACTCACCGCCGAGAGCGGCGACCTCCGGGTCGGTATCGACCTGTTGCGCCGGGCGGGGCTCAACGCCGAGATGCGCGCCAGCAAGACGATCAGCGTCGCTGACGTCGAGGAGGCCTACGACAAGTCCAAATACGTCCACCTCTCGCGCTGTCTGCGCGAACTGTCGGAGTCGGAGCGGGCGTTGGTCGAGACCATCGCCGAACACGACGGCCAGCAGGCGGGGACGGTCTACGAGGCGTTCCACGAGGCGACGGATCTCGGCTACACCCGCTACTCGGAGATCGTCAACAAACTCGACCAGTTGGGTGTCATCGAGGCCGACTACGCCGACGTCGAGGGTCGGGGCCGATCCCGGTCGCTCACGCTCTCCTACGACGCCGAGGCCGTCCTCGACCGGCTGTAGGATCGGCGGAACACATTTACTCACGGAATCCCGCGTGCGAACGAGAATGCCACGTGACACGTTCACACGCCGCGGATACCTC
>Ga0207813_101062_pt1 | contig 10683 bp, 10 predicted proteins | sample A23E3SouthBayCA_2_FD_187730 | JGI IMG/M metagenome (GOLD analysis project Ga0207813, IMG submission 187730) | Aerobic enrichment media microbial communities from Eden Landing Ponds, California, USA - A23 E3 (4) (SPAdes) | ecosystem: Environmental > Aquatic > Marine > Unclassified | place... | reverse complement strand
GTTCGCGTGGTCGTGGATCCAGGAGACCAGACTCATCGCGTCGTCGGTCATCGGGAGCACGAGCCGTTCGCGCTGGAGGTCCGGCAGCGCCTCGTCGATCCGCTCGCGGAGCCGGTCGATGTTCTGTCCCTCCCTGGCGCTGACGGCCACCGGATTCGGAGCCAGCGCCGACAGCGCCTCGCGCTTCTCGCGGAGTTCGCCGTCCTCGACGGCGTCGATCTTGTTCAGAACGGTGAGAATGGGAGCTTCGTTGCGCTCGTAGAGCGTGTCGTGGCTGGTGACGAGTTTCTCGCGGATCTCCTCGACGGGCTCACTGACGTCGATGACCAGCAACACGAGATCCGCGCGGTAGACCGAATCGAGCGTCGACTTGAACGACTCGACCAGCCAGTGCGGGAGATCCGAAATGAACCCGACAGTGTCGGTCACCAGCACGTCACGGCGATCCAGGTCGGCCTGCCGGGTCGTCGTCCCGAGCGTGGTGAACAGCCGGTCCTCGCTTTCGGCGGTCGGGTCCAGGTCGGGGTGGAGGTCCTCGTTGTCGTCGACTGCCATGTCCGCCGCCAGTCGGCGCAGCAGTGTGGACTTGCCGGCGTTGGTGTAGCCCGCAAGCGCCACCAGGTCGAACCCGGATTCGCGGCGCTGCTCGCGGCGATGTTGTTCGGTCTCTTCGATCGACTGGAGCTCTTCACGGATGTTGGCGATCTGGTTTTTGATGTCCTGCTCGCGACTCTCGTCGTATTCGCCAAGCCCCATGAATCCGGGCCGCTCGTCGCGCTTTGCGAGACTGGCCTTGGCTTCCGCTCGCGGGAGTTCGTACCGGAGTTCGGCGAGTTCGACCTGCAGTTGGGCCTTGCGGGTCTGGGCACGCTGGCCGAAGATCTCCAGGATGAGCCGGAACCGATCGAGGATCCGGACGCCTTCGGGAAGCTTGTTGCCGAGGTTGTAGGTCTGATACGGGCCGAGCTGGTTATCGAAGACGACGACGGAGGCGTCCGTCCGGGCGACGACTTCGGCCAGCTGTTCGGCTTTCCCCTCCCCGATGTGAAACGCCGGGTCCTCCGTCCGGGTCTGGGTGAGTTCGCCGGCGACGTCGTAGCCTGCCGAACGGGCGAGGTCGGTGATCTCGGCGGTGTCGGCACTGCCGGAATCGACTCGCTTGGCGATGACTGCTGACTCTCGATGGGTGTTGTCCGTCACTCGCCCCCAAGTAGGTGGCGCGGCTATATAATTTTCAGGCAAAGGAAAACGGCGGGAGATGGGATCCCGCGCGTGTGACACTACGGAGCCGGTTGGCTCCATTCGATCACTACGGGAGCCAGCCGCATAAACCTCTAGCGTCGTTTATAGCTTCGCTCCGTGGATTTCGTACGGATCGCTGTAAGGTCCGACCGCCGCGGTACAGCCGATGCGGCACAGACGTACAACGGCCACTATCAATCGAGATCCAGGCCCCGGATCGAAACGCACTCGGGGCCGTCGTCGACGTGCCCGATGATCCGGGCGTCCTCGCTGTCGGCGACGACTGTCTCGGCGTCGGCTTCGGCCAGCGCAGCGACAAATCCAGTGCCCATATTGAACGTCCGGTGCATCTCCTCGCTGTCGACGTTGCCCTCCTGCTGGACGAACTCGAAGATCGGCTGGGGCTGGAACGGATCCGTGATCTCGTAGTGGAAGGGGCCCATTCGAGTGAGGTTTGTCCAACCGCCGCCAGTCACGTGCGCCGCGGCGTGGGCGTCGTGCTGGCGCAGGGGAGCGAGCACGTCGCTGTAGATGCGCGTCGGCGTCAACAGCTCCTCGGCGATCGTCCGCTCGGGGGCCGGCGGGAACGGATCCGTGTATTCGTGCTCGCGCGTGACTGCCTCCCGGGCCAGCGTCAGCCCGTTGGAGTGGATCCCCGAGGACGGCCACCCGACGATCGCGTCGCCCGGCTGGGCTTCGCCGGGGAAGACGGCGTCTTTCGGCGCGAGCCCGGCACAGGTCCCGGCGATGTCCAGACCCCTGATCACGTCCGGCATCACGGCCGTCTCGCCGCCGACGAGCGCGACCCCCGCACGTTCGGCCCCCTCACGCAACCCGGCACCGATCTCCTCGCTTGTCCCCTCGTCGGGCGTCTCGACGGCCAGGTAATCGACGAACGCGACCGGCTCGACCCCCGTCGCGATCAGGTCGTTGGCGTTCATCGCGATGCAATCGATGCCGACCGTCGAGTAATCGTCGACGGCCTCCGCGACCAGCAGCTTCGTCCCGACGCCGTCGGTCGCCAGCGCCAGGTATTGCTCGCCGATGTCTACCAGCCCGGCGTAATCGCCCTCGAACTCCCCGGCCGCACCGATGAGTGCCTTGGTTGCGGCCTCGCTGGCGTCGATGTCCACCCCGGCCGCCGCGTACGTGAGTTGCTCGCTGTCGTCGTCGCTCATGTCCGAGTGAGCGCCCGGCCGGGGCAAAAGCACACCGCTTCGCCGGAGACCGCTCACTCCGCGCTAGCCTGCTCGCAGATCGCCTGCCAGCGATCGCGCTTTTCCAGACGCTGCTGGAGCGCTTCGGCGTACTCTTGGGCGAGCGATGCCGCCTCGTCCTGGCGTTTCCCCCCGCCGGAACTGTCCCCGCCCGGCAGGATGCTCGCGAGCTTGCCCAGCAATCCGCCGCCGCTACCGCCGCTACCGCCTGCGCCACCGGCGGGTGCACCCATACCGCCACCACTCTGTTCCATCTGTTCGATCTGGGGCATGACGCTCGGGAGCTTGCTCGTATCGGCGACCAACTGGGCCGTCTCAGGCTCGCTCGGCCCGTCGATGTCGAATTCGACAGCCGTCATCACCAGCCCCCACTGCTGGCGCGTGAACGACGACGACTGAACCTGCTCTTCGAACTCCCGATCGACTCGCATCCGCTCGGCGGCGAGTGCGTCCCGCCAGCTGTTGTCGCTCATACCTCGTCGTTTGTCCCCAGCCCCGATGAACGTTTCCCGCGCGAGCAAACGACCGCACTCAAGTGTGTCGGCCGAGTACACGAGCGTGTATGCAAACGATCGGATTCATCGGACTGGGCGCGATGGGGGCGCCGATGGCGTGGAACCTCGAAGAAGCCGGCCACGACTTGCTGGTGTACAACCGCAGCGACGGGCCGACGGAGCCGTTCGCCGACGCCGGTATCGACGTCGCGGACTCGCCCCGGGCGGTCGGCCAGCAGGCCGATGTCGTCGTCATAATGGTCACCGACGACGAAGCGCTGGCGGCCGTCTTGGACGGAGAGGATGGACTGCTCGCCGGCCTCGGGTCGGGGACGACCGTCATTCAGATGAGCACTGTCACTCCCGAAGCGACGGAGGCGGCCGCCCAGACCGTCCGCGCACAGAACGCGCAGTTCGTCGACGCGCCGGTCTCGGGCACGGTCGGTCCCGCCGAAGAGGGCACATTGACGGTGCTTGCCGGCGGTGACGACGACGTTATCGACGACGTTGAGGAGATCCTGGCCGCGATGGGCGAACCGATCGTCCGGTGTGGCGACGTGGGTGACGGCGCCAGGATGAAGCTGTTCGTCAACCTCCTGCTCGGGGATATGATGAGTGCCTACGCGGAGGCGTTGACGTTCGGCACTGCCCAGGGGCTGGATCTCGAAGCGATGCAACAGGTCGTCGAGGCCGGTGCGGTCGACTCGCCACTGTTCCGGATCAAAGGCGAGTTGATCGCCGAGCGTGACTTCCAGCCGCGGTTCCCGGTCGACCTGCAGTTCAAGGACCTGCGATACGCAAACGAGGTCGCAAACGACGTCGGCGTCCAACTCCCACAGACTGCCGCGGCGCGAGAATCGTTCAGCGCCGCCAGCGCGATGGGACACGGCGACGAGGATATGACGGCCGTCCTCAAATATCTCGAAACGGTCGCCGGCGTGACCGTCGAGCGGTAACGCGCCCTCAGTTATACCGTTCGTGTCGTTCCGGGACCGGCCGGTCGCCCTCGACCGCGTCTCTGATCCACGGCTGGTCGCTCCCAGTTCGCTGCTCGACGAGTTCGACGAACAGCTCGATAGTAACCGGGTCGTCCTCGGCGTTCATCGCTCGGAACACGTCGACCAGCGTATGGTCCCCCTCGCTTGCGGCCCGGATCTCCGCGTCGACCGCCGCCAGCAGTCGGGCCCCGACGTAGTAGTGGCCGTTCGTCCCGTCCCAGGTCGTCCGATTCGCAAGCGTGACAGCCGTATCCTCCGAGCGACCGGCAAGGGCCGCGTGAACGTCGGATGTCGTCACACCCTCGTATTGTTCCTGCATAAATCGCTGACTCAGATAGCGGGCACTGGCCTCACGGAACCACGTCATACTGTCGGCGGTCCGAAAGTCCTGCCGTGCGTGGATATACTCGTGGATCCAGACGCTGTGGGCGTCGCCGTCCCAAAATGACTCAGTCGTGACATACCCCCTGTCGTCGGCGTACATCAGCCCCCTGTTCGGGAACGTGTCGGGCACCGAGACGAGCACGACGCTGTCAGTGTCGCTCGACAGCGAATACGGCCCGGCAAAGGCTTCGATGAACCCGACTTTGCGGTCCGGATCGACATCTCGTCCCGCCGGCACGACGACTGTCAGCGTCGTCCCGTCGATCGGCACAGTCGCGGTTTTCGTGGCACCGACCAGGGCCCACTCGCCGAAGCCGATCACGCCGTTGCCGGGGTCGTCGCTGACGCTCTGTAGTGCCGGCGGGAGCGACGACCGATCGACGATCGCCCAGTCATCCGCAGCGCTGGTGCGTGTGGGATCGACACCCGAAACTGTGGCCGTCTGTGCGGCCTCGGTCGCGTCGGTGTAGGAGATAGTGACGGTCGTCTCCCCCGAGACCGACTCGACAGACGGGCCAGGATCGTCACCGCCGACGATCACCCCAGGCTCCAGGACGACGACGGAGACGACCACGCCCGCGAAGAGGACGGCGAGCACGACACTCACTGCCGAGCCTGAGAGTTGCTGGAACCGACTGAGCATCTTCTAACCGTTTCGTTCTACGGGATCATAACTCTCATCCGCACTGGATTTTTAAGTGTGCATACAGTACTGTGTACTACGATGGCGACAAAAACGATTTCACTCGACGAGGAAGCCTACGAGCGGCTGAAAGCCCGAAAAAAGGAGGGAGAAAGCTTCAGTGAAACCGTCAAGCGCCTTGCAGGGGAACGGTCGTGGAACGAGGTCACAGGCATTCTTTCCGAGGACGAGGCGGCAGCCCTCGAGGCAGCTATCGAGGACGGACGAAGGAAGTCCAGCGAACGGAGTGATCGCCTCACAGCGGCGTTAAACGAAGCCGGCGACGACGAGACGTCGGAATGATTCAGGACACATCGTTCATCATCGACCTACTCCGGGGCGACGAAAACGCGAAACGGCTGCTCAACATCGTCGAAAAAGAAGCGCGACCACAGAAACTGTCCTCCGTGACAGTGTTGGAACTCTACGAGGGCGTCGCTCGATCGCAAACGCCGGAGACGAAGCGGGAGCGAATTCTCGAGATACTGGAAACGAAACACGTCGTGAGTGCCGACCACACCGTGATGCGAAAAGCCGGAACACTTTCGGGAGAGCTAATCACTGACGGCGAACGGGTCGAACGAGAAGACTGTATTATCGCTGCGACTGCGCTTCTCAACGACGAACCGGTCATCACAAGAAACACGACGCACTTCGGACGTATCGACGGCCTCGAAGTACGGTCGTACTAAATCCCCGGGTGCAGTGCTACCGACTCTCGCGCTGCTCGACCTTGTTCAGCTCGATCAGCAGTCGGAAGACGGCTTTCACCAGGTTCGCGTCCACGTCAAACTGCTCGGCGTTCTCGCCGGCGCGATCCATCACGGCCTGCTCTTGCTGTTCGTCGGTCGTCGGCAGCCCCTTCTCGGATTTGACCTGTGCGATCGTGTCCGCGACGTAGGTGCGCTGGGCGATCTTCTCGACGATCTCGCGGTCGATCGTCTCGATCTCCTCGCGCAACTCCGCAAGGCTCATCTCGTCCGGGTGCCTGCTGTTTGCGTCGTTGTCAACCATGTTGATCCGTCCCGTTGATCCCACATCTCTCGCACGTCCTCTAATGCCTCCCGGTCGCCGACCGCGACGACGCTCGGCCCGGTCCCCGACAGCGAGACGCCCTCGACCAGCGGCATCGCCTCGACCATCGGATCGGTCGAAAAGCCAAGCGCCGCCGAAAAGGCCAGTCCGTTGACGGTCATCGCGCGTCCGTACGCCCCCTCATTGGCGAGATCGAACGCCAGATCGGCCATCGGCGCGATCCGTTCGCAGCGCTCGGCGTCCGCGTCGGCGCTGAAGGACCGCTCGTCGGGCGTCCAGACGAGCACGTCCCAGTCGACTTCCTCGCGAGCGAGCAGTTCGTCGCTCGCGTTGTCGGTGACTGTGACGCCGCCGAGCATCGACGCCGACGCGTCGTCGAACGCGCCGGTGACTGTGACCCCGACGTCCCGCGCGGCCATGACACCCAGTCGGGCGGCGTCTTCACGCGTCATCTTCTCGGTCGCGTCGAGAGCATCCAGCGTCGCCATGACAGTGGCGTTAGCGGCCGCTGAAGAGGATTTCAGCCCGGAAGCCATCGGCACCTCGCTCTCGGTCTCGACGTGTGCGCCCGAAATCGCCGCCTCGCCGTGGGCGTCGAGGACGTACGCGACGCAGGTTTCGATCAGTCGCGTGTCTGCATCGCGATCCTCGGCGACCTCGCCGGTGATCACGTCGGTGTCCTCGAGCAGTTCGACCGTCGCAGTCGTGTAGGCGTCGATGGCGAACGCCGAACCCTTGCCGGTCGCGAGGGCGTTCAGCACCGTCCCGGCGGCCGGCGCCCGTGCCTGTCCGTGCATGGTCGTGGGTGCGTTCGAACCCGATAAATGGGTGCTGGTTCGTCCCCGAGCGCGGTGCTTTTGACCGGCGAAGGTAAAGTCAAGCGTATGAATCGCGCCAGCGAGGTCGCGCCGTCGACGCTTCCGGTCGAGCTCACCGAGGGCGGTATCGGTGTCGAATACCTGGACGGACGGCAGGTGTTCTATCACGGTGTGCCCTCGAAGACAGTCGAGAGCCATCGCACGACGCCCCAGATGGACGTTCATGTCCTCATCACTGATGGGGACGGGACCGAAGGGATCCTCGTCTATCTCAACGACCGCAAGACCGGCGATGAGATCCTCGAAGACAGCGGCGTCGGCCGCGTCCTGCTCGCCGACGGCGAGTCTGCGAGCGTGTTCCCCGGCGTGACAGTCACGCGAGACGGGTTCGCTCTCGAAATCGACGCCGACTTCGAGACCGTCGACGGTCGGGTATTCGTCTTCGAGGAATCGGAGATGGCCGAACGCCGTCACGAGATCGTCGCCGAGTAGCGCGAGATACCGATACAGTCAGTCGTGGCTCGCCGAGATCACGTTGTCGGCGACCGATTCGGGATAGTGTTCCCGTGTCGGGGCGTCCTCGGGGATGGCGCTGACGGCGTAAAAGGTCGTCTCCGGATCGTGGTGTTTCCGCCAGTGCCACCAGGTCCGGGCAATGAGATAGAGCTTGCGAGCGCGACCCAGGTTCGCGTCCCGGTGGATCGTGTCGAAGTCCACGCTGCGGACCTGCCGGTGATGTTCGGCGTAGAGGACCGCCGAGAGCAGGACCGCGAGCTGGCAGTCGTCCGGTAGATACCGGATCCCGGCGACGCCGTCCCGGTACAGATCTTCGGTTCGGGCCATCTCGGCCCGCATCGCGGCTTTGAACGGTTCGCTCGCTCGCCGCCGGACGATGTCGTCTTCACTGGCGCCGAACTGCTCAAGCGTCTCAAGCGGTAGGTAGATCCGGCCGTAGTCGGTGATGTCCTCGCCCACGTCCCGGAGGAAATTCGAGAGCTGGAACGCTTCGGCGAGTGCGGCCGCGTGCGGTCGTGCCGTCTCCTTCTGGTCGGGATCCATCACGTCCAGCATCATGTTGCCGACGGCGACAGCTGAGCCGCGCATGTACGCCTCCAGGTCCTCGTAGGTCTCGTAGCGGTCCGTCTCGATGTCCTGCTCCATCGCATCGATGAAGGCGTTCACGTCAGCGTCTCGGATCTCCGTCTGCTCGCGCAGCGACTGAAACGCCGCGAGCACGTCGTCCTCCGCCCGCTGCTCCCCCAGCGCTTTCGCCCGGAGCGACTCCAGGCGCTCGTACTGTTCCTCCGAGGGGAGCCCGTCAGCCTGATCGACGACTTCGTCGGCGATCCGGAAAAAGCCATAGAGGACGTAGGTCGGCTTGCGGATCCGCTCGGGAAGCAGTCTCGTCGCGTAGTAGAACGTCTTCCCGGTCCGCTTGTGGATCTCCTTACTGGTAGTGATATTGTCGTCTAACATCGAGATCGAATGGGGTTACCCTGAGTTGAGGCCGACACACAGTTAGCTCTTTGGCTGACAGAAATCGGCACAGAGTACGGCGCTATCTTGAGACAGTTTTGTTGCAATCTTGCGCATACCTAAGCGGAGTGTCAGCATAAGGTGCGTGCCCCAATGGTTTGGGTGGCCGTCAGCGCGTCCGTCGTCCCTGTTTCGGGGGGTTCACGAACAACGCGTCGACGACTGCGAGCGCACCCAGAGCTGCACCGACAACGACCGTGGCCTGCATCGGCAACGAAAGTATCTGTCCGGTCAATAGTGCGGCCAGAAAGGCCAACGGGATGGCTACGAGGATGATATCGTACCGACTCAAATCAGGCCCAGTCGTCCGCGCGCTCGCTCGTCTATCAGCCGATTCGACGGCCTTATCTCTCATAGCCATGCTCGGCACACCTCTCAATTTAGAATTCGTTTTCCTCCGGTTAAAATCTTGTGTCGAGATAGTTCTCCAAACACACAGGACTGTTTCTCCAAACTAACATGCTGTCGTAGTCGACTATCTGCAAATAATTTCTAAATATATTAAGACAGATATTCTATAGGTTCGCCGGCCGCTCGTTGACACCGTGACAACCATCCAGAACGGTACGACGGAAGAGGGACATCCCGGCAAGCAGGCGGCCGGTCACTCCTCGATGACCTCGATACCGCGGTTGTTGACCGCCGACGGGTCGAGGCCGACCTCCTCGAGGAATTTCTTGTACTCGCGCTCGCATTTCTCGGCTTTCTGCTGGCGCTCCGAAGCGCGGTCACAGAGCGCGACCAGGTCCTCGGGTACGTCGTTAGTGTAGACGATCCAGTGGTTGATCAGATCGGAGAGTCGGCGGATCGGCGAGGTGAAGTGGCCGTAGATCTCGAAGTTCAGGGCGTGGTGGCCGCCGAAGGGGTCGTTCATGTACTTCGCCCGGGGCATCACTTTCATCACGGCCCACTGGATCTTGTCCAGTTGGCGGCCCGGCGCCTGTTCGAGCGTCGCGTTGACGGCCTTCCGGGGGTCGTCCCAGGCACTCCCGGGGATAGAGACACCGTCCAGGTCCTGGATCTCCTGGAGGGCTTCGTCCCACTCTTCAGGGGCGGGCTGGGGGTGGACCCGGTACATCGCTTCGACCCCGCGGTCCCACATGAGTTCGTGGGTGACGGCCTTGTTGGCCTTGAGCATACACTCCTCGATGATCGTGTGGGCGCGGTCCCTGGCGGGGTTGAGTACCAGCGAGCCATCCTCCTTGCGCTGTTCGTGCATCTCGTCGGCCAGTTCCCAGACCGCCGAGAGTTCGTCGTGCAGGTCCGCGTCCGGGTCGTCGAGCCGGTTCTCGGCCTGCGTGTAGGTGAGTCGTTCGTCGCTCCGAATGACGGACTTGTAGATCTCGATGTTCTCGTAGCCGAGATTCTCGGGATCGAGGTGCATCTCGACGGTGTGGGCGAGCCGATCCTCGTTGGGGACCAGCGAACAGACGGTCTCGGCGAGGATCGGCGGGAGCATGTGGACCGTGTAGGCCGGCAGGTAGACCGTGTTCCCGCGCTCGACGGCCTCGTCCCACATCGCCGTCTCGGGATTGACATAATGAGTTACGTCGGCGATGTGGACCCACAGGACAATCTCGTCGTCGCGAACGTCGATCGAGACGGCGTCGTCGAAGTCCTGGGCGTCGATCGGATCCACCGTGAAGGCAGTCAGATCACGCAGGTCACGGCGCTCGTCGATCTCGTCCTGTATTTCTTCCTGGACGTCGGTCGTACGCTCCTCGGCCTCGTCGAGTACCGCAGGTGGGAAGGCATCGCGAATGTCGAATTTCTCGAACAGTTCGTCGCGCTTGTTCTCCAGATGGCGGGCGAGTTCCTCGTCGATCTCCACGGGACCCTGGCCTTCCGCGGTTCCGGCTTCGGCCTGGGCGGACTCCTCGTCGGTCATGCCAGTCGATACGTCCACCCGGTAGGTAGGCGTTTCGACACCTGTCCTCGCGTAGTCGGGATATGTCGGCTGCGCGAGCGCTCGATTTATATTTGCCGACGGCAACGCTTTCGTATGGATGTCAAATCTCGACATCATCTCAGGGCCGACGCGATCAGCGAGATTACCGATGCCGTCGCCGAGACGCTCGGCGTCGAGATCGAAGCCGAGACCTTCGAGAAAGTGGAGTTCGAGGACAGCGACTGGGACGTCGTCCTCGTCGACGGTGAACCGGCTGTACTGTACGTCGAGGGGGACGATTCGGACCCCGAGCCGTTCCTGACGGTCAAGGGCGCCAACGAGTACGAACCCCGGAGCAACGTCGTGACCGTCGACGCCGGCGCGATCTC